>Ga0247608_10000367_pt1 | contig 76894 bp, 42 predicted proteins | sample 176DNAGHGlowgp2_FD_193490 | JGI IMG/M metagenome (GOLD analysis project Ga0247608, IMG submission 193490) | Sheep rumen microbial communities from Palmerston North, Manawatu-Wanganui, New Zealand - 1766 DNA GHGlow gp2 | ecosystem: Host-associated > Mammals > Digestive system > Stomach > Rumen ... | reverse complement strand
CAGGAAACTTGCTTTCTTTGTCGCTAAAATCAATGACAGACCTAGAGAAAAACTTGACTTCGATTCCCCTAAATCGAGTTTCTTCAAATTTTTTAACTAATATTGCACTTGCTTCTTGACTCTAGGTGTTATAGATTATTCTTTTATTCCTTCATATTTGTTACAAAACGACATCAAAAAAATAAATTTATTAGTTAATTTTGACATACAAATACAATAATGGAAATGTATCTTACGTTATAGGTAAGAAAAGAACTTAAATTTAAGACCATGATATACCGTAGTAAAGCACCGTTGAGACTAGGCCTTGCGGGAGGGGGCACAGACGTCTCTCCATTTTCAGACCTTTATGGTGGAGCTATTCTCAACGCAACAATAAATATGTACGCATACGCCACTATCGAACCTTTGGATAATGGCAAGGTGGAATTTGTCGGTCCTGATTGCGATGAATTTGAAATATGTGATGCGACGGAGAATTTGTCTACTGAAGGTTTTTTCGTTTTGGCACGTGGCGCTTATAATAGAATAGTGTCTGATTTTACTCATTCTCCACTTTCTTTCCGTATCACGTTGCATGTGGATGCTCCTGCAGGTTCTGGGCTTGGCACATCGTCTACTCTTATGGTGGCAATTGTGGGAGCCTTTGCAGAGTGGCTGAAACTTCCTCTTGGAGAGTATGACATAGCCCAGTTGGCTTATAAGATAGAGCGTGAGGATTTGCAGATGGCAGGAGGCAAGCAAGATCAGTATGCAGCAACGTTCGGAGGCGTGAATTTTATGGAGTTCTATGCCGATAATAAAGTGATTGTGAATCCTCTTCGTGTGCGTTGTCAATTCCAGAATGAACTTGCCCATAATCTTCTTCTTTGCTACACACAGACGAGTCGTGAGTCGGCTAAGATAATTGAGGGTCAGGTGAAGAATGTGAAGGGGAAAAATCAGACGTCGATTGCTGCTATGCATAAGTTGAAGGAGCAGGCTATCCAGATGAAAGAGCATTTGCTAAAGGGTGATATCGACGCAATGGGTGAACTCCTTAATTTCGGTTGGGAGTATAAGAAGAAGATGACGGATGGAATATCAAATCCTTTTATTGATAAGCTATATGAGACAGCCCTGAAAGCTGGAGCGACGGGAGGAAAAATTTCTGGAGCTGGTGGTGGCGGATTCATGTTCTTCTATTGTCCTAACTGCACACGTTTTGCTGTGGAGAAGGCTTTGTCTGAACTTGGAGTGGCTGCTAAGAGATATGAGTTCACTTCAAATGGCTTAAAGACTTGGACAATATGATTACAGAGGCGATTATATTGGCAGGCGGTTTCGGCACACGTTTGAAGCACGTGCTTGGAAATATTCCTAAGCCGATGGCACCAGTCGATGGAAGACCATTTTTGGCTTATCTCTTTGAACGTCTTCGTGGTGTGGGCATCAATCACGTCATCCTGTCCACTGGCTATATGCACGAGAAGGTGCAGGAATATTTTGGCGACAGCTACCGTGGCATCAATATCAGCTATGCTCAGGAGACAACTCCTCTATTTACTGGAGGTGCGATTGCTCTCGCGTCGACTTATGCAAAAAGCAATGATATTCTTGTGCTTAATGGGGACACTCTTTTTGATATAGATTTCGCTGTCTTTCAAAAATTTCATTTCGAAAAAGGAAATAATATCACTATTGCCTTGCGCAAGGTGGAGAACGTAGAGCGATATGGGGCTGTGAAGGTGGATGCTGACGGCAATTTGCTCGACTTCGTGGAGAAAGGCAAATTGAGCGGGGAAGGATTTATCAATGGTGGCATTTATATTGTGAAGAAGGATTGGCTTTTGAAGCAGGGAATGCCGTCGAAATTCTCGTTTGAGAAAGAGATTCTTGAAATGCCGTCTTTCCGAAAAAATATTGTGGCTTATCCATTCGGAGGCTATTTCATCGACATAGGAGTGCCGGAAGATTACTATAAGGCACAGCGTGAGTTTGGAGGATTGTTTCCGAAGGCAAAATATCTTTTCCTTGACAGGGACGGAACGATAAACAAAAGAGTTGTCGGTGGATATGTCACTAAGCCCGAGGAGTTTGTTTTCCTTGACGGTGTGAAGGATGCGATGGCTATATTTGCGAAGAAGTTTGACAGAATCTTCATCGTCACCAATCAGCGAGGCATTGGCAAGAAACTATTCACTGAGCAACAGCTTGAAGAGGTACATTCTTCAATGATGAAGGAGGTTGTCGACGCGGGAGGACGAATCGACAGAATTTATCATTGCGTCGATCTTACATGTGAGGAGACGGGAAGACGCAAACCTGAGATCGGAATGGCGAAAGAGGCAAAACGGGATTTTCCAGAGCTTGATTTTGCTGAATCGACGATGGTTGGCGATTCTATATCAGATTTGCAGTTTGGCTATAAAGCTGGAATGCAGACAGTGTATCTCCTTACCGACGGTGATGCTCCAGAGGAAACGAAAGATTATACAGACAAGTTCTACACAGATTTGAAAACATTTGCGGAGACATTATAGTAGTTAATTGATTAGACAAGAAGACGTGATTATTCGCGTCTTCTTTTTTTTGGGAAAGCAATTTTGATAAAGGTTAGATGAAATTAAAAGACTCATCCATCAACTAAACGATTTTTTGAGAAATAAGAGTCGGAAAATCAGTCATAAAATAGGACAGATCCTTTTTTGAGGGAGTTTGTAAGAAAGAATAACCATTAAAACGAGTCTGTTTTTGAACGACATACCCCAAAAACTGCTTTTTTTGATTAAAAAACTGCAAAAAGATTTGTAGGTATAGAAAAAAGTACTACCTTTGCACTCGCAATCAGGAAATGAGAGCAAGACATAAAAAATGGTGTGGTAGTTCAGCTGGTTAGAATACATGCCTGTCACGCATGGGGTCGCGGGTTCGAGTCCCGTCCATACCGCAAGAGGAGTTCGATAATGAACTCCTTTTTTGTTTGTATATGTAATTGCCCTTTTACTTTTAGAACCTGCCATGATAGATAGCCCGCTATTTTCTATCTCTTTTGACACTTGTGAAACCAGGATATATAATCATATATAAACAGGTTATGAGAGAAATACAATGTAAATCAAACTTGCAAATACACCATAAATATCCAAAAAAAGTATAATTTTGCACCGTCTAATTATAAATTGATAATGAAGCGTATATTCTTGGTGGGTTATATGGGTAGCGGAAAGACTACCTACGGCAAGATGTTGGCGGAGAAATATAACTTGGATTTTAAGGATTTGGACGTCTATATAGAGCAGCGTCAGTTTAAGAGTATCTCACAAATCTTCAAGGATAGGGGAGAGGAAGGCTTCCGTAAGATTGAGCATAATATGCTCAAAGAAGTGTCTGAGTTTGAAGATGTCGTGATTTCAGCTGGAGGTGGCACGCCGTGTTTCTTCGACAATATGGAGATCATGAACGCTATGGGCGACACTGTCTATCTGGAGGCAAGCGCCGAGGTGCTTTTCGAATATCTCCGCACTGCCAAGAATGAGCGTCCGCTTCTTAAGGACAAGAGCGACGAGGAGATGCTTGAGTATATCAGAGAGTCTCTCGCTAAAAGAGTCCCTTTCTATGAAAAGGCTAAATATAGGGTAGACGCGAGGGATGTCGACTGGAGTCTTTTTGAAAAACTTTTGAAATAATAAAAAACTATTATATGCAGGATAAAATCATAGTTCTGGACTTTGGTGGACAGTATGCCCACCTGATAGCAAACAGAGTGCGCCGTTTGGGTGTGTTTACAGAGATATTGCCTCCTACAGCCTCAGTGGAGGAGTTTGCAGGAGCAACAGGTATCATCTACAGTGGTGGACCATCCAGCGTCTACGCGGAGGATGCTCCCGAATACAATCCTGAAATTTTGAATATTCCTGTTCCTAAACTTGGAATTTGCTATGGACACCAGTTGATGGCGTCGCAGCTTGGAGGAACAGTTCGCCCAGGAAAGGTGAAAGAGTATGGTATAGCTGATCTTCTTTTGAAGGAGCCTCAGCATCCGCTATTGAAGAATATCCCTGCGTCTTCGCCAATGTGGATGAGCCACGGCGACGCAGTAGAGAAATTGCCTGAGGGATATAAGATCATCGCGTCGACGAAGGACTGCCCAATCGCAGCGGTGGCTCTTGACGATCGCAAAATCTACGGAATCCAGTTCCATCCCGAGGTGACTCACAGTAAGTACGGAATGAAGATCCTCGACAATTTCATTGACATCTGCGGATGCCAGCGCACATGGAACATGAAGAGCTATATGCCTCTAATCTCAGAGAAAATCAAGAAAGAGGTTGGCGACAGAAAAGTGTTCTTGCTTGTATCCGGAGGTGTAGACAGCACCGTCGCATTTGTGCTTTTGAACCGTGTGTTGGGCACTGACCGTGTGATGGGTCTTCATATCGACAATGGTATGATGCGTATGGATGAGTCGGCAAAGATCATTGATTTCTTGAAGGCTGAGGGTATGAACAACCTTCGTGTTGTCGACGCTACAGATTCATTCTTGAGCAGACTTGAGGGCATTACAGCTCCTGAGCAGAAGCGTAAGATCATCGGTGCCACATTCTTGGTTGTGAAAGACGAGGAGATGGCTAAACTGAACCTTGACCCAAAAGAGTGGATGATCGCTCAGGGAACTATCTATCCAGACACTATCGAGAGTGGAGGAACAAAGAATGCCGACCTTATCAAGACACACCACAATCGTGTGAAGGAGGTGATGGATTTGATGGCACAGGGATTGCTTCTTGAGCCGTTGGCAGATCTTTATAAAGATGAGGTACGTATGTTGGGCGAGGAGCTTGGTATTCCTCACAACCTTGTATGGCGTCACCCATTCCCTGGTCCAGGTCTTGGTGTCCGTCTGCTTTGCACAGATGGCAAGGGCGAGTTTGCTACAAACGCAGACGTGCCTGGCCTGGCAGAGTATTTGAAGGAGAACAATATCGAAGGAAAAGTCCTTCCTATCAAGAGTGTAGGAGTGCAGGGCGACGGTAGAACATACGCGCAGCCGTTCTTGTTGACAACTAAGAATCTTACTTGGAAGCAGTGTGAGAAATACTCAACTGAGTTGGTAAACCGTTTCAAGGTGATCAACCGTGTGATCTGGCAGGTAGGTAGTGTAAGTGATGAGAATCCAAAGTTGGTGGAGCAGTACGCTACAAAGAACCACTTCGATGTGCTACGTAAGTTCGACAATATCTGTACAGAGTTTTTGCAGGAAAACAACCTATACGAATCGATCTGGCAGATGCCAGTAGTGTTGGTTCCGCTTACAGTGCAGGACAAGCCATGTATTGTGATGCGTCCAGTAAACTCATCAGAGGCAATGACAGCCAACTTCGCAGAGATCGACCAGAAACTTCTTGAAGGACTTTGGGGCAGATTCGTCGCAGAAGGAGCAGGCTCATTGTGGTACGACGTCACTCACAAACCACCGGGAACAATCGAGTGGGAGTAATTTTTGAATGCTAAATTTGAAATTATAAATGCTAAATTAGAGGTGTCTGATGGACACCTCTAATTTTTTTAATTGAAAATGAAAAGTGAAGAATTATGAATGGGCGATAACCATAGAGAATTTGGGAACCCTGTTTGCAGAAAGATTATAAAAAATGGCTGAATTCCATTTGGAACTCAGCCATTTCTATATTTTCGACATTTGAATATAATGCCTGTATGGATTATTTCTGTCTGTTATAAACGCCGTGAATCATAATAATAGCAGCATCTCCAAAAGCTTTACTATCCCAACCATTCTCATAATACATAATGTCGTCGGAAATGGAAATAGATTGTTTAGTAACCAACATCTTAAATCCATAATCAGCGGCTTCTTCACCAAATTGATAAACTGCGAAATCCGCACCTTCTTTTAGTGTAAAAGAGTAACCATCCTCTTCTATAATCTCATAAATCAACTTATCACCGTCAACAGAATATTTTCCTTCATAAGTATCTTCATCTGCTGTGATAGCAGAGAATGTCCCGTTTGCGTTGAATGTGATTGTAGGCCAAGGGTTAGCATTCATTGTTCCAGAAATATTTTGGATGTCTATAGTTGTTGCCTTTTTGTCAAGAACCCATGTGCCAACTAATCCCTGCAATTTGTTAGTATTGCCATTTTCGTTACCACCGTTGTTTGAGTTACCACCGTTGTTTGAGTTACCACCGTTGTTTGAGTTACCACCGTTGTTTGAGTTACCACCGTTGTTTGAGTTACCACCGTTGTTAGTGTTACCACCGTTGTCGTTGTTGTTGACAACTGTTCCGTTGTTGTCGTCATCCTCATCATCGTCGTCTCCACATGCTGTGAATGCGATTGAACTTAAAGCGACAGCCATAGCTGTCCAATAGTGCAAAAATTTGTTCATTTTTAATAAAGGTTAGTTTTTTATTCGGATGTAAAATTAACAAAAGAAATTGCATGAAAAAGCCTTTTAACTTTTTTTAATGTGTTATTTAATATGATTTTATATTTTAAAATCTGCCTGCGACTAAATCGCCACAGACGGATTAGTATAAATATCATTTTTACGTTGATCTGCCTTTTATGACTATTTTGTGATGCAAAAAAAAGGTCGACACATTATTTAGTGCCGACCTTCAATTATTTTGTCCTGCTAGTATTATTTATTAATCACAAGTTTATGAACGGTAGTCTCATCATTGACAGTTGTGCGTACAAAGTAAACTCCATTAGAAAGGTTTGATGTGTCAATATCTTTTCTGTTGCTTACCTTTACCACTTCACCAACCATGTTGAGAATCTCAACCTTTTCTACAGTTTCCTCAGCGATCACAGATACTTTTGTTGATGCTGGGTTAGGAGCGATAGAAACGGCTTTGGCAAGAGTGTTTGTCAAAGATGTTGGGGTTGCATCCACGATTATCGTCACCGGTTTAAACAAGCTCTCGCAGCCCAATGCGTTGACCTGCTTCACATAATATGTGTAACTCACAGAGCCAATTAAAGAAGCGTCGTACTTCGGTGTCGCATCACTCTCATCTATCTCGTTCTTGTTTACGTCGAACCACACTATGCTGCAATCTGTGCATGACGCGTCTCCTATAATGGCATCCGGATTCTGTTCCGTCGGCTTTTTGAATCCGTTCTTGCCCTCCGCCTTCAGGTATGTCACCGTTCCCGTGATCGGATCAGCCACGCTTGCCACTTTGACTGTATATTCGTTAATATCACTCTGACAGCCAGTTTTCGTGTCAGTCAATACATAGTAGTATGATTTTGGTGAATCTGCTACTGTAACGGATGCAATTTCAGGTTCTGAAATCTTTTTCGTAATCTCTTTGTCCTCATACCAACTAATATCATATCCAGAAATACGTTTTTCAGGTTCCGACGCAAGCGTACCCTTGCAGAACGGATCTGGATCTGTCAGCGTATCCCTTGGCTCTGATGCTGCAACCACTCTGATTGTATCTGCATGATCACAAGGTGTGCTGCTTAAAGATGGATCATTGTTGTCGTGAATTAAAATGATATATTTAGCTTCATCCTTTCCATCTGCTATAACGTCATCGTAAGAAATAGTAAATGTATGAGCACCGTGATCCGCGTCGGAACATGCCTTTCTCATCAAAGGAGTGGAATTGATATCATTCTTATACCAACTTACGACATAATTATAATATGGCTTGTTGTCTGCATCTGTTCCGATTATTTCACCTACCTCAAGCTTTTCACTATCGCCTGGACATAAGTATATGGCATTCTCTTTGAATCTTCCTGTGCTCAGTACAACATTCACTTCGTTAGGCATTACACAAGTTGGGCAATTCAAACCAGCTACAATAGGAATGTTTGAAATTGACACAGGTCTACATGGCGACTGTACATTCATGTCTTCCCAGTCACGATCTGTTGTCAAAACACTCTTATCCCCGACAACCAAACGGAAGAAGAGTCTAGTGTCTGGTCTATTTACACTTGATAGGAATGGCTCTTCATTTACTGGATTCTTAAATACATAAGCATCATCTGTAGAAGGAGAACCTAAATCATGCCAAGTTGGTTTTTCTACAACAGAAGGATCATCTGTTGTCCACTGGAACAAATAATAGACATCCTTATAGTAATTCTTCACAGCCTCAGAAGTTACTGCCTTCAGGATAAACTCTTTATCAGAACACAAATTCAACAACTCCTCTCCTAACAAATTAGATGTGATTTCAACAGCTGGTGGTGCACAAACCTGAAGTGTTATATCATCAACCGCAAAGTCTCCACGGCCTGAAGCTGAATAATCATCCTCCAAACTAACCAACTCAAGAGTTACCGACGTTTCGTCCTTAGACAACATAATTTCCGCTGGCAATTCTACCCATCCCGGTTTTGTCAATTTTTTTTCTCCAGAAGTAGCCAAAATCGTTCCAGAAGCAGATTTGAGACGTAATTCAACAGTTCCTACTGAACTAATTCCAGGATGGTCTGCGACATCATTGATAGACTGTACAGCTGCACTGAAATATATACGAATTCCCTTGCAAAGATTTTCTATTTCTTTTTTGAAAATAGCTTTGTCTTTCCATCCGTCACTTTTCAAGTCCATGATAAGCATACCACCATTGCCATTGCCTGTGTGGTCACCACCACTTCCCGAATATGGGTCTTCTGTTGTTATAACATAGGCATCCCCACTTGAACAGAAATCCTTATCGTATCGCACATTGACAGAATTATCCAATTGATTTTTAATAACATTCTGCAGTATACCACAATAAGAGGACTCCGTTACAGGTACTGAATAATCATTTCCAACTGCATCAGAATAGACATAATTTGAGCCTATGAACTGACCAAAATCATTTTTATAAATGGTTATTATAGACAATGGAATACCGTCGGCACTTTCACAGCAATTCTTGCTTGTTTCAAATGTGAATGTTTTTGATTTTGCTGACATACAACCTGGCAGAGTAACATCACATGTCACATTATATTTGCCTGCTATTTCAGGGATAAACGAGAAAGTAGCCATATCAGATGTTTGAGAGCCATCTTCAGCAACCTTCCATGAATAAGTAGTTCCAGCAGGATAAGTCGAGCTTAGACGCATTGTATATGGGTTCATTGGACATGGTGTTTCTCCTGCCTTAATCACAGGCATAATTTCGCCTTCTATAGTTATGTTGTCCAAGCCGATAGGTCGAGCATTCCCTCCTGGATTTCTCCAAAGATAGAAGGATACAACTCCTGTATTATCAGCCTTTGCACTAATCTTCAATTGTTTTCCTCCATTTGTAGGGGTTACAGATGTTGCCATAGTAGGTGCACTTCCCATACTACCTATTTTGGTGTCGGCTACGATAGAAAACTGATTATTTATATGCCCGGTTATTATACTCTGAGAATAATCAAGTTTTCCTGCACTTAATTGGACCCTGTAAGAACCTCCATATGGCAAAGGAATTTCTCTTATGTAATCTTTTGCTGATGTCACACCTGAATTCATCACCTTTAATGCCGTTTCCAACTCATTGATATCAAGCAAATCATAAACGTCAAGAGTCATTGTCACGGTGCTATTTGGAACAAGTCCTTCCACCGTATATGTGAAAAACGGGAATTCATGACCATTACCCATTGCCACAAGCATTGCCGAACCATTTCCTTCCGACAAATATGGAGATATAAGTTTCGGATTAGACGTGACGACAACCAACCCTGTATCTTTGCCACTAGGAGTTGTTGCATTTAATAACTCTTTCCAAGTTAAAGAAGCATTTCCTACAACTGAGAGTTTGTTTGAAGGCAGACCTTTCTGTATGACATTAGATGGATGTTCAAAAAAGTTGCTATTACTACATTGTTTAGCAATGATTTCCGCAACTTTAGCGCTGAACCATCCGTTCTCCTCATTGTCGTCGCTTACCATTGTAGGATTACATAATTCTGGTTCTGTGTTAAACTCTGTCCCTCCGACAATACATTGTGAGAAAACAGAGGATACTGTTGTGAGCAGAATCGTCGAAAAAGAAATAAATCTCTTTGTGTTCATAAAATTGTCTTAAAATAAATTCGTTGTGCAAAATTACGGATTAAGGTATAATGTTGGAGTGGTAATTGTTGAAATATATGTGTGAAATGTGAAAAAAACTTAAATAAAATCTCCTAAAAAAATCCGCCTGCGACTAAATCGTCACAGACGGAATAGTAAATTAGCTTATAAATAAATATCAAAGAAAAAGCTAATTTTTTATAACAATCTTAGATGTTGCGTGAATATTCGATCCCTCCAGTCGCAAAAGATAGATTCCTGGAGCAATGCACGATAGGTCGACGGTGTGGCTGTTTTCTCCTTGGTGGAGTTCAATCGACGTCTTGTATGCCGTCTTTCCGACCATGTCTATCAATGAGATGACGACGATATCGTTAAATCTTGTTTCAAGTGAGATATTCAGGATGTCGTGTGCTGGATTCGGGCTCACTGTGATACTGTTAGATGAGGCTGAATATGTTTCCGTTTCTGCCGTTGTGTCTTTTTTCATATCCATCAAATAGTAGCATGCGTTGCAAATGATAGACAATGCATCATCTGTCAGATTAGCAAACGAGCTGCTGTTTAATCCGATTTGGATGAATTTTTCAGTGATCTTTGTTCCTGCGACGGAATTGCCAACTGGAATCTCCAAGATACAAACCTGTTCCTCTCCTTTTACAGAAGCGATTGCATTGATGTCGCCTGTCGCGTCGGTGAACGACTCCGGATTCATGAATGTCAAAGCTTTTGTGTCGACGGCTGAAACCATCTTGATCTCTCCGTCGCTCAACTCAATGCCGTCAAACATTGGGTGGCTGCGGAACTCTTCGTCCACGTAAATTGTGGTTGCGGTGGTGTTGTCTCCAAAACCTGCCGTCGCCCAACTCCATGCTCCATTTGCAGTCTTGTAGGCATGTACCTTCATATTTAGAATAGGTTTGTTTATGCCTTCAAGGTTGGCGATGATAGGGGCAGTGGATGGAGTTATCTCACTGATAAGAACCATGTCAAAACCGCTTAAATCGCTTGTCGCTGAATTGCAATCAATCTCTTCTACATAGAACTCTTTTACGTTCATCAACATTGGCGAGATTATATCATTGACGTAGGTGGCGTCTGTAGGGTCTGTTATGTAGGCAATCTTTTTCTGTCCGTCCTTTAATGTGTCTTTACGGATTGTTTCAGATGGAGATTGTCCCGGATCCTCTTCTTTACCTTCCTTAAACATAGCAGTCACTGTAGTCGCCTTGGCTGGCATTGTGAAACGGTAGATGGTCGTTTTAGACTTTTGTGAGCCATCTTGGTTCCAGCTTTGGAATGTCGTGCCTGAGGCAGGCAGCACTTTTGCTGTGACAGGTGCACCGACAGGGAATTTTGCGGAAGTGGTTATTTCTCCTGGTTTGTCGATGTTGGCTTTCACAGTCACTTGGTACATTGGCTTCATATATCGCTGCAGTGCACTGATATATGGATCTTTGTTTGCTGTCAACTCTTCAATGATGAATCGACAGAGAGTCAATGCTCCCATTTCTTGGAAGTGAGTGTTGTCTGTGCTTCCGTTAGGATAGTTGGTATACTCTCCTTTTGGATATGTATTGTAGAAGAAACGTTGATTGTAAGTGGATGAAAATTGTTTGAACATATTGTATGACTTCATGTTCAAATCAACGAATGCGCACTTTCTGTTCTTTGCTACACTTTCCATCGCTCCACGATAGTCGGCCCCATTCTCTGCAAATACGTTACGCATTCCGGAATTGTTCCAAGCGTTCATCACCATTGGGGATACAAGCACAGGAATGGCTCCCTTGCCTCTTGCCTCCACCACAAACGAGTCGATGTAGAGTTTGTATTTGTCGACGGGAGTGTAGCGCTCTGGCTTGGTGTCACGGTCGTTGTGTCCGAACTGTATAAAAACGAAATCGCCTGGTTTCAATGCGTTCAACACTGTCTTCCATCTTCCTTGCTCACGGAAGCTTCTCGAACTGCGTCCTCCAATTGCATGGTTGACAATCTGAATGTCGGAGTTGAAGTAGTACTTCAACACCTGTCCCCATCCTGTCATAGGGAACTGGCTGTCTTTGTAGTCGCAGACAGTAGAGTCGCCGATAAGGTATATCTTACGGATTGTTCCATCCTTGCCGATAGTCACGCAGATATCCAATCTGGCAGTTTTTCCGTTAGCAAGCACCATCTCCACAGAGTAAGTTCCATTGTTTGTGACAGAAAGGGTTGACTTTGTCTCTCCTGATATCACCTGGTTGTTGAAATACCATTTGTACGACTTGGCATCTGAGGCAACCAACGCTTTTTTGTTGTTGTCAATAGTCAGTGTAGGCTCAGTGACCTGTGTCTGTGGCTCATCCTCTGGCTCTTTTACGTTTGATTCATAGACTGCCTTGTATGTCACGTCGGCATTGCCCATCTTGACTACGTAAAGAGACTTGGTAGATATGCTCTTCTTATTGCCGTCCTCCCAGTGTAGGAATTTAGCGTTCTTTGCTGGAATAGTCTTCAAAGTCACATTTATTCCTGCTGGAAACTCAGCTGTACGTGATATTGCCTGAGATTTGGAAGCATCGTTGATCTTGATTGTGACCTTGTGGCGAGGCAGGGTGCAGGCAGCAAGTTTTTTCAAATCTGCGTTAGTGCTTTTTTCGATAGTCTCCACCACAAATCTTGCATTTTCAGTTGCTCCGAGTTCCTGATAGTGCACCTGGTCTGTATTTCCGTTTTTATAGTTAGGATACTCACCTGCAACAAGGTGCATTGTGCAGAATCTCTCAGAATAGAGCTGTCCTTGAGCGACGAAGAGGTCGTAGCAGAACTTGTCAAGATCCACCAAAGGCACACCTGTGCTCTTTGCAACGTCTCTCATTAATTGAGGGTGCTCATGATAAGAGTCGTATGGCTTGCCGTTTGTCCAAGCCGCGCGACGTACGGTAGACACCAAAACAGGAATCGCTCCTTTGGCTTTTGTGTCGTTCACAAATTTCTTGATGTTCTCCTCGAACACACCCTTTGGTGAGTAACGTTTAGGGTCTGTGTTACGGTCGTTGATTCCAAATTGGATGAATACGTAATCTCCTTTCTTTAATTGGTTTCTGACTGCTGGCCAGTGGTCTCTGTAGAAACTTAGAGAACTGGTTCCTCCTACTGCTTTGTTATAACAAACGGCTTTAGATTTGTCGAAGAAGAATGGCAACATCTGTCCCCATCCCTTGCGAGGAGCATATCCGTCGTTATAATCCTGAACGGTTGAATCTCCGATTGTGAACACTCTTAGCTGTGCATTAATGAATGCGGGGGCACTCAGTATAAGCATAAGAATGGTCATCAAACGTTTGATATATATTGCTATTTTGTTCATGATGGTACTCATTAAGTTAGACATAAAGAGAGCTAAAGGAGGGGGAAATCCCTCCTTTATTTTGAAAAGCACCATTCCTCAAGTGGCTATGGGTATAAAATTTTAGGAATGGTGCTTGTTATAAAAAGATTTTTTATGGTATTACTGCTTTACAATGAATTTTGCCACGTGGTGTATACCATTGCCCTCGACACTTATCATATACACTCCTGATGCCATGCCAGACAAATTTGTCTGATAGTTGTTGCGGCCAGGTATTGTCTCGATTGTCTCTTGGCGGATGATCTTTCCAGTGATACCGATTATAGATATGTTTGCCTTATCATATCCATCGTTGTCGAATGAGATATTCAAAATGCCAGATGAGACGTAGATGCTCATTCCTGTAGCTGTCGACTTGAAGGAGTCTGTGTTAGATAATCCTGAGTTCATTCCCATCAAGTAGTAGCATGCGTTGCGAACGATTGATAGAGCGTCGTTTGTAAGATTTGCGTAAGAACTGCTGTTCAAACCGATCTGGATGAATTTCTCAGAGATTTTTGTTCCTGCGACTGATGCTCCGACAGGGATCTCCAAGATACATACCTGCTCTTCTCCCTTGACTGATGCGATCGACTGAATGTTGCCGGCTGCATCTGTGAATGATTCTGGGTTCATGTATGTCAACGCTTTTGTGTTGACTTCAGACACCATCTGTATTTCATTGCCCTTAGAGAAGTCGATATCTTTGAACATTGGATGAGACTGAGCTGCCGACTCCACAACCAAATTTGTAGCTGTAGTGTTGTCGCCGTAACCGTTTTCTGCCCAGCTCCATGCTCCGTCTGCAGTCTTGTATGAGTGAACCTTCATGTTAAGCACTGGTTTTGCTATACCTTCAATGTTCGCAATGATAGGTGCTGTGGAAGCTGTCACTTCACTGATAAGAACCATATCAAATGCTGTCAAATCAGCTTTGGCATTGTTTGCGTCGATTATTCTGACGTATAGACTATCTGTTTTGCCAAGCATCTGATAGATCTTATCGTTTTTAAATTCAGTGTTAGTAGTGTCTGTTATGTATGCGATGCGTTTTAGTGAACCGTCAATCTGCTTTACGTTCACTTTGTATGATACTTCGTTTTTGCCTCCTTTTGTCTTGACTGTGAATGTTGCGTTTTCTTTAGTTGTTCCAGAGATCACAACATTGTTTCCGTTAGTCTTTGCAGATAGTCCTTCAGGAAGATCAGTCACCTCTACGCCTGTTGCTGTTCCACCGAATGTGAAAGACAAGGTTACTTGCTCGTTTGGTAGAAGTTCCTGATTCAAAGATCCTTCGAAAGATAGAGTTGCATCTTCTTGTGCTGGAGGATTTACCTCGTGACCTGGAGTGTAGATGTCAGGTTGAGCGATTTTGTCAACGCCGTCGCCAATATAGAAGCCAAGGTGAGGTGGCTGGTTGTACGAGCTGTTCTGCCATGCGATGCCACAACGATAAACAGGATCGTGCATTAGTGTGAACAATCTGTATTTCGACTCGATTGTTGTAGTGTAGATGTAAATCTTGTCGCCATCATGGAATATCACTTCCTCACGCCAGTCTCCAAACAAGTCTGCTGAAAGACAAGGAGTGTTTTTTGTTCCGTTGCAAGCATTACCCTTGAATGTGATGAGGCGGTTGACACCATTTCCATTCCACTTGTCACATTTTGTTCCGTCTAGCAACTCGTCCTGCAAATCACCATCCCAGTAGATACGGAAGTTGACGCTTGGCTTTGTGCTTGAGATTTGGGTTCCCTTGCAATCAAACACGCCAGGAGCAGAACTCCACATTTCAAAACCTTTGTGTTTAGCATCAATATCAGCTGCCATACCACGACCGTTATCGGTTCCTGTTTTCTTTCCGTGGATTACCTTGTTGGTCTTTAGGTCTCTCATTTCATATCCGTAGGCAGATCCCTTATCCTCGTGAACAAACCATCCCTCAAGTCCTGGACGGTCTGGATCCATATCAGATACGTGCATAGCGTCGCCATGTCCGAATCCTGTTCTTGAATAAGTCTTTCCATCATCATCGATAATGGCAGAACCAAGGATGATCTCGTCTTTTCCGTCACCGTCAACATCAGCGACAGAGACGTTGTGGTTTCCGTCACCGTATGCTCCCTGACCCTTCTTGTCTGAGTTGTGGTACCAGCGCTGCACAAGTTTTTTGTTTTTGAAATCGTAAGCTGCAAGAGTTGCGCGTGTATAGTATCCACGACACATCACTACACTTGGATGAACGCCATCCAAATAAGCTGTACATGCGTTGAAACGGTCAACACGGTTGCCATAGTTGTCGCCCCATGCCGATACATTGCCTCTGCCTGGAGTGTACTCCACGGTGTGGATCTCAGCACCAGTAGCACCTTCGAAGATTGTCAGATACTCAGGACCTGTCAACACATATCCATTACCATTGCGGTAGTCAGCTTTAGGGTTGTCGTTGCCCATAATCACGTTTTTGCCTTTACCATCTTTTGTGCCTGGAGCTGTCTTGCAGACCATCTCACATTTTCCGTCACCGTCGTAGTCGTACACTTGGAATTGAGTGTAGTGAGCACCAGAACGGATGTTTATTCCAAGGTCGATTCTCCAAAGGAATGTTCCGTCAAGTCTGTAGCAGTCAATCAAAGTGTTGTCTGTCTTTCCACTCTGTGAGTTGTCTTTCGCGTTGTCGGGATACCACTTTACAAAAAGCTCATACTGTCCGTCTCCGTCAACGTCTCCAACGCTCATGTCGTTGGCAGCGTAGTTTGAGCCTGGACGCTTTAGAGTAAGTGTCTTGTATTGCTGGCCCCATGGAGTGATTGCCTTAGAAGCATCAATCTCTTTTCCTCCAACAACAGCTTTAATTACATACTTTGAGTTTGCAGCACCTTTTGTGTCTACATAATTTGTTTTAGAAGTGATGGGGGCATCGTTCACCTTTGCACCATCACGATAAATGTTAAACCCTGTGGATTTGTCGTCAGTTCCTAGAAATCTCCAGCTGACGAAAACACCATTGTTTACCTTAACGGCAACAACTCCACGATCAAGATACTCCATCTGCTTAGTCGCAGACCACGCTTCTGTCTGTCCGGCTAGGATCAGTACGAGAAGTAGTAAGTTTGTAAATAAATGTTTCATGATAATCGATGTTAAAGTTGTTAGATTGTCTATGTCTAGTTGTTATTTGTCATTATTTAATGTCATGTGTAGAATCCTTTTGTTTGTTATTAGTTGTGTTTTGTTTCTGTTGCGAAGATAGAACATAGATGCGTGTGGCGTTTTTAAAAACACTCCAAAGAATAGGAGAATCGCTCCACGGAATATCGTAGTTGCCAAAAAATCCGATGAAAAGGGATTTTTTTGATGAATTTATTTTGTCAAAAAAGATGAATTTTAGACTTTTATATCGTGATTTTTGCTCATTGAAGGTCATCGATTTTTCGTTTTTAGCGTAGATTTTATTGATTAATAGTTGCCTATTAAGTGTCTGTGAGGCTTTATTTCGATGGACTTGTGCCAAAATAGTCTTTATATTTTCTGCTGAAGTAGGAAGGGTCGTTGAATCCCACTTCATATGCGATCTCGCTTACCGACATTTTTCCTTCAGAAAGTAGCGATTTAGCTTTATGTAGACGGAATTCAGATAGAATTTCGATTGGCGACTTGTCGATGAGCGACTTGAGTCTGCGAGTCAGAGTAGATTTGCTGAAACCTAAATCTTTTGCTATGTCGTTGAAAGAATAATCCGAATTTCCGTAGTTTTTCTTGATGCAGTCGAGAAGTTGTTGGATTAATGGGTTGATCTCTTCGTCGGCTACATTATTATTCTCATTGTTGAGTGTACCTGCTAGAATCTTAATCTGGCGGAGTTGTTGCATACGGAGGAAGTTGAATGTCTTCAACAACAGCTCTCCTTCATTAAATGGCTTGACTATATAGTCTATCGCTCCAGCGGACAGTCCGGCAATCCTAGTCGACAATTCTTGTTTTGCAGACAGGAACAGGACAGGGATATTTGATGTGGTTGGAATAAGGGAAAGATTTTTGCACATTTCGAGTCCGTTCATTATTGGCATGTCGATGTCGCTGATAATCAAATCCGGGATTATCTTTTCCGCAAGTTCCATTCCTTCTGCTCCGTTTCCTGCCGTCTGCACTGCAACAAAACCGTTCAACATGGCTTTTATATTGTCTAGGAGAAGAGGGTCGTCGTCCACCACAAGCACCGTCTTGTCTTCAAAGAATGATTTGTCTATGCTTTTTAGAACGTCTTCTTGTGTTGTTGTCTCTTCTTCTTTTATCTGTTCTGTCGGCATCTCAAGTTCCGTACCAGTATTCATTGAGACTGTTATCTGAGTGCCAATTCCAGACTCACTGGCAAAATCGATTGTCGCTCCCATCTTGCTGACAAAATCGGAAACAATTTTCAATCCCATTCCGTAACCTTTTTCATTTTCTGTGCCTTGACGGGATACAATATTTTCTCTGTTTCTGATTTTTTCCAAAAACTCTGGAGTCATTCCGATTCCTTCATCCGCAACTGTGAATGCGATTTTGTCTGGAGTCTCTATTGCCCCGACTTTTATCTTCTTTCCTCTGCCTGTGTATTTGATGGCGTTAGAGATAAGGTTTCTGACAACTACTGCAAGCATTTTCTCGTCGGCCATGACGTGATGCTCGAGATTGTCTACCGAAGATTCCAGAATGATTTCTTTCTCATTGCAGAGTGGTTGCAGGAAGGCAACTATGTCAGCCACAAGTTTGGCAAGGTCCACATTCTTGATCTCACATTTCATCTTACGTTCCGAATTGGATGCCCACTGGAGAAGTTTCTCCATTTCAGTCTGGATTTTTTCGGCTTCCAGTGTCGCTTCGGATATAAGATGACGTGAGTCTACTTTGCTTGGATCGCTCGACATTACTCTGCGTAGGGTTGTGACGATGGCAAACATTGGGTTCTTCAGGTCGTGAGCCACGACAGAAACCAGTTGGTCTTTGAGTTTGATTGTGTTGAGCAGAGACTCGTTTTTTTCTTCGATAGCGTTCTTTTGAAGAACTAAAGTCTCGTTGGCATTTCTTAGGTCGACGGTCTTCTCGTCGACGGCTTTCTGCAGCTCTTCTTTTCTTCGCTTCAACGCTGCCACGCGTCTGTTGGAAATGAAAAAGCCGAGTGCTATGAACAGCATGACGCTGAACAGATAGAATTGTGTGGATTTCCACCATGGTGGCAGAACCGACAATGGCATAGAGATGGTCCTGAACATTTTGCCGTTTGGTGAGAACACTCCGACTTCAAGATTGAAATCACCGTCTGGCAGCACGTCTATTGTGATTTCTCTCGACGGTGACACCTTATTCCAAATAGTGTCTGCCGGCATCACACGGTATTTTAGATTGTATGTGTTTGGCTCGGCATAGTTCACCATGTCAAGCTTCATAAGCAAGTGCGTTTGTCCGTAGTCTAACACAATCGCTGCTGAATCTTTTGGAAATGACGCCTTTTCTCCGTTGATGTATAGTTCAGAGAATGATAGGTGTTCGGTAGCGTCTTTAGAGATGAATAGAGGATTGACGCATACAAAACCATGTTTGCATCCAAATATGAGAGTGCCGTTTGCAGACACACATGAAGCTTTTCTTACGAAAAAGTCGCCAGACAAACCTTCGGAGGAGAAGACGGTTTCGTATTTTTTGTTTGTATAGTCGATTGATAGTATTCCGTTGGAACTAGACACCCATAATTTGCCATCATCAGTTTTTAAAATGGCGAAATACTCCCCTGATGGCAAAAAATCAAGGGGCTCGTATGATGAGTCGTCTGCGGCAAACCAAAATATGCCTTTGTTTGCCAACACAAAATATCCATTGTTGTTATCTTCGCAACATTGTAGAAAGAGTAAAGGATTTTTAGATTTTGTTTGGGCAATGTCAGGATATATAGGTTTGAATGAGCCGTCTTTGTTGCTCCATATAGTGCGTGACGACAGGATTCGTACCGAGCCGTCCGACAATTGAGTTGCCTGCTCCATCCACAAGTCTTGAGCGTCGTTGAGCAGTTTAGGGTCAAGCGTGATGTTGGAGAGATTGTTGCCTTTCAGCATGTACACTCCATAGCCTCCCGTCGACAGAAGATACGCACCGTCTTTCATTTTCAAAATGTCTTTGACAGTGTTTGACGGAGTAGAAAGTTTGTTAGTCACTATTGGAGTCAATTTGCCATCTTCAAGAGTCAGGCATACGGGATTTCCACCCCAGAATGACAAAATAAATCCGTTTTGGTATTTCTCTATGTCCAGCACATTATTGGAAGGAAGTCCGTCATTTACGGTCCATCGTTTCAATACGTTGTTGCTCGCATCCAGCAGTATCAGGCCGGCACCGTCGGTTCCTAAAAGGAGATTGCCTTTGCCACATGGATAGAAACAGGTGCCTACAGATTTAGGGATTCCCAATTTTATGGAGGAAAAACTTTTAGTTTCAGACATCTTGTCCATACACCAGATGCCATTGTCGTTTGTGGATATCCAAGCTCTGTCTTTGCTGTCGACATAGATGGAGCTTACTTTGGAAAGAGTAGCGTCGACTTTATTTATAGGATTGATTTTGTCGAACGAAAGCGTGCCATTTGAAAATAATGCCTGCCACACACCGTCGCCAGATGTGCCGAGCAGGATGACGTTGTCGGAAGCTTTGCCGATTGCCGAAACCGAGTGGAATGGAGTGGGGATTTTCTCGACGCTGAGGATGTCGCCTTCATTGTTCAGCTTCCCCATCCATAGAGATCCTACATTTGAGCAGAGCAGGATATGTTGTGGATCGACTGGAAGTATATTGTTGATCAGCTCACCGATTTTAGAGCGGTAGTCGAACAACATATTGCCTTCCTTATCGACGATATATACTCCGCTGTAACAACCTATCCAGTATCTGCCTTTGAAGTCTTTCGAGACATCCAGCACTTTTTTGTCTGTGATATTGTCGCATATTGTGCGGAAGGTGTTGGCCTTAGTGTCGTAAGAAAACACACCTTTGCCAGTGGATGAGAGCAGACATTCGCCATCAGGTTGTATTGAGCAACCTGTCAGATCGGAGTTGTAGGCATCATCACCTGCAAATCCTGAGATGTCGTGAAATGTGTGAGAAATTTTGTCGTAGGAGTAGATTGTGAAATTTGAGCCGCCGAATGTGATGTCTCCATTGGGCAATTTGAATGCGTGGTATGTATCGTTACGTTTCATCTCAGGGAAGCGAGATTCCTCGTAGTTTCTGAAGCTGCATCCGTCGAAACGGCTGATACCATAGTGGGTGGCAAGCCATATAAATCCATTCTGATCTTCCACAATGTCGTGCACGTTGTTGCTTGCTAGCCCATTCTCCGTTGTGTAATGGAAAAAGTAGCACTGGATTTCCCCATGTGCTCCTACAACGTTGAGCAAGCATATAAAGAGCGCTAGTATGGAATAGCAGAATCTATGCATATGTATTAGGTACTAGATGTTTAGATTTAAATTTAGAGTTTAAATGCAAATTTAGAATAAAAATTTACATTTAGCATTTTACCGCCCATTTTTTACATTTAGCATTTTAAGAAGCTGTTTAAATTTGATTTGACGTGAGTTTGACGAACTATAAAAAGGAAGGCATTTTTCACTCTCTGATTGATTGAATTCCCATAAAAAAGGAGTGAACTTTCTTTGTGAACTCTTAACTCTTAACTCTTAAAATGGGTATCCGATAGCGAAGTGTAATGTGACATCTCTTTTGAATTGAGGGGATGTGATATTCCATTCTCTTGTCGACGGGTCGTATCCCTTCATTCCGACGTCTAGTCGGACAAGAATGAACGACAAATCCAATCTGACTCCGGCTCCGACACTGGCGGCCAAGTCTTTTGCCAATTCATCCAACACAATCTTGCCATCTGGCTGATTCTCATATTCCTGTATAGTCCAGACGTTTCCCACGTCGACGAAAATGGCATATTCGAATATTCCTTCAGTATGGAATCTCAGCTCGGCTTGCGCAAGCAGTTTGACATCTCCTGTTTGGTTGAAAAAGTCGGCTGGTCCTTTTCGCACGTATCTGCCTGGACCAAGTTCACGTGTGCTCCATCCACGCACGGAGTTAGGGCCACCTGCGAAATACCGTCTTTCGTATGGAATTTGTTTGGAATTGCCGTATGGACATGCGATTCCCGCTCCAACGTGTAGGGCAAGCTCAGGATGGATGCCTAAGCGGAAAGTGCGGCTATAATCTACGTCAAAGCGAGCGTACTGGCTGAATGGCACTCCAAAAATTTCATAGTATTTGTGTACAGTTCCAAACGAATCGGTAGTCTCTTCTTTCACAGGAGAATTGAAGAGTCGCACAAGTCCCGACGGAAGAGTGCCCGACATGTCTATTGTAAAACTGAAATTTGTGCTTGATTTGGATGTCTTTTTTGCTTTCATCAAAGAAGACGCGGTGGCTGATGAGCTGGAGTATGAGAAAGTGTAGCTGGAGCGGGTGATGAATTGGTTGGTGTAGTTCTGCTTCAGCAAAGCGGTTGTTGAGACGTCAAGATATTTGGTCTGGAAATCCGGCAATATCCAAGGCACAATAGTGTATGTGATATTGTAGAGGTCGAGAGTGTGGCTGTAACGGTTGCGTCGTGTTGACCACATATATTTCCAGTCGAAAGTCAGGTATCGCTTCTTGAATTCAGGACGGTTTTGCCAGACGAAACCAGTAGAGAAGACGGTTTTACCTTTTTTAGCTGCGTAAGAATCGTTGAAAATGGGAGAGAGGACCCTTGGAAAGGCAAGGGAAGTGTTGACGCTGAATTCAAAGAAATTCTTTGTGTCGAATCCCTTTTCTATTGCGCCGCGCACCATTTCATAGGCACCTCCAAGTCGAATACGCCATATCTCACTTCCTTTGAAAATGTTCTTGTCCTGATATGTGACGTAAGTCTCCACACCCAAGTCGCCGGCAGTGTTGGTGTTGTCGATACCCCATTGGATATAGTATGGTTTTGCTGGACTGACAGATATATTTGCGATGAGGGAGCCTGGGGCTGTGTCGGGAGTGTAGGTCACATTGGCTGTCTGCACTGCGGACAAACCTGAAAGCGCGGAGAATGTACGGTCGTGAAGCAACTCACTGTATAATCTGCCATCACGTACAAAAGTATTGTTGTAGATAGTACTTGGACGTAAGAACCGTCGTCCTTTAGGGAAAATGATAGTCAGACGTTTGTATTGAGTTGTGTCTGATACTCCTGTGTATTCTCCTGAGTATCCGCGATAATCACCCATTGTCACCATCACTTTGCTTGTGCGGTAGCGGGTGAGAGGATGCCCCACTCGTGAAGTGTCGACATGGAGATTAAGTTTCAAATCCACTTGATGAGTGCCGAGAGTAGAGTCGACGGAATAGTACAGATTCTCTTTAGTGAAATTATAATATCCCTGGTTTCGTACGAAAGAGACGATATCGCCGACACGAGAATCAATGTTTTCGGCATTGTAAATTGCCCCCTCCTTCACTTTGTCGTTGGAGATGAAATTTTTGGAATGTAAGATGTCGTCGATCAGACCGCCGTCGATTGTCTCGTCCACATTGCGGATTTTATATGGTTCTCCAGCCTTGATGTCGTATACCACACTTGCCTTTTTCCCTTTTTTGTTCACATCGTAATTGACGTCGGCCGTGAAGTAGCCCATGTTGAAGAGCTGCGATTTTATCTCCTTGGCAGATAGTTGGGTATACTCTTCCGAATAGATGACGGGAGGTTCGCCGAATCTGCGTATCAGCTTGTTGATCCATTTCGACGTGTCTCTTCCCGACAGAGAGTAGAAGCGGAGAGAGGTTTTGTTGAAGAATGTGCCTGGAGTGTTTGGCTGTTGTATCACGTAGTCGTACAAGTCCGTGGCGTCTATCTCCGGGTCGTCGCACTTCACATTGATGTCGTCGAGCAAGTAATCCCCGTCGGCCACATATTTAGTGGTCGAGCAGGACGCGATGCAGAGCAGGGCGATAACAGTTGATATTAGAGAAAAAAGTCTTTTCATAAGCCTTTACACTGCAAATTTAGCGAAAAATGAGTGATATAAAGATTTTTTTGCATTTTTTCGGTCAGAAAGTTTGGAGGTGACGAAAAAAGTCTTACCTTTGCATCGTTTTTAAGAAACGACCAATCAAAAACGCTGGATCGGTAGCTCAGTTGGTAGAGCAACAGACTCTTAATCTGTGGGTCGTGGGTTCGACCCCCACCCGGTTCACAAAAGGGACGAAAGTCTTGGAGAGATGTCAGAGTGGTCGAATGAGCCGGTCTTGAAAACCGGTGTACTCGTAAGGGTACCGGGGGTTCGAATCCCTCTCTCTCCGCAGAAGCTTGCTAAACGCAGGCTTTTTTTGTATATGGATGTTTATATAATGTTTATCTTTTTGATTGATTTATACGACTTTAATTAAGATGAACGAATGCCAGTTGGTATTAATTTTCCTAACTTTATGATTATACGTAAATCAAAATAATGCATATTCCAAATTAAGCGATCGGTGATTTTTTATTTTGCCGTTTAATTATCTCATTTTTTATCTATCAGACAGGAGCGATTATAATGCGTGTTGGCAGAAAAAAATAGAGGGAAAGATTTGGCTCTTCCCCTCTATTCTTTCTCATAGAATGTTGATTATTTCTTCAACATCTTTTTCATCCAAACATCTCCGGCTTCATTTGTCACTTCCAGAATGTAAACTCCTTGTTTCAGTGAAGAAACATTTATGAGCATGTTAGTTCCTCTACATTCACTTTCATACATTGTCTTTCCGTCGACAGATAGAATGCGAAGTAGATTTGCATCATTAGGAAGTTCGACGTAAAGCAGATCTTCCATTGGGTTTGGATATGCATTTGGTGTATCTTCGGATTCCTTAAATTTGATTGTTGTCAAATCATCAATCGTGAATCGTACGGCATCTCCGGTCACACGTGTTTTTCCTGTCTCAGCGAATGCTATATATTCGTACGTTCCTTCTGCCAATGAAATAGTCAAAGCGAAGATTGAATCAGGAGTGTCGCAAATATGCTCTGTCTTCAAGGTGTCGCCTTCCTTATATACGACGAAACCTTTGACCTTAATCTCAGCGTCGCCTTCAATATGTCCTCTTAGTGTCACGTCATTGCCATTGATTGTCAATGTTGTGTCTGTGAAGACATTTATTTGGTCGATCTTCTGAATCCATGATGCCGACTTGCCGTAGTATCCTTCGTATCCGTCTGCATTTTTGATTTTGCTGGTATTGACAGTCAGTTCATAATATCCAGTGTTTTTTGTAAATGCAGAAAGATCCACTTCATATTTCGTCTCACTCTTTTTCTTGACTGTGACTGTTGAGTCGAGGTCAATGAATGCACCCTGGTGAATCAATGTGATGTCGTTGAAATCGAAAGTCGAATCCTGGATAGCCTCGTTGAATGTCACGGTGATATGAGTGACAGGATTTTCAGCAAGAGCCTCTGGGATGGAATCTATTCTGATCACATCAAGAGTGTTTGTCTTCATACGGAAAGTCAAAAGATAATCCTCTGGTTCGACGTTGGAGAATGTGTCCACAAAGTGTAGAATATCCTCGTACACAGGATCTGAACCAGATTCTAGTGTCACGTGAGTTTGCCAAACGTTCTGAGTCGGAATCTCACGTTGGTCACTTAGACGTATAATATTGCAGATTTCAAACTTGTTGCTGCTTGGGTCGGAAAGACTTGTATAATTCCAGCCTGTTTCCGAAGGGTTGACTGTCAACACAACAGTTGTGTCAGTCTTTGTAAGTTTTCCTTCAATAGATGCTTCAGTCGCTTTCTTCACCTGTGCTGTCGTTCCGTCAGAGAAGTAGATCGCATCCGGAGTGTTGTATACGTCATTTAGATCGTTCACCAAGAAGTCTGGGACATTATCCGCATTCTTACCGTATTCCTTCACGACATGAATAAGTTCATGGATGCGGACAGTGTCGATCAGGCTAAGTCGGTTGTTGCCATAACTTGTTTTATGGGTCACGTCAGCCTCATATTCCACAAAATGGCCCATGAGAGAACTTGTAAGCCACCAAACACCGACAGAAGATTTCTTTGGAGCAATATTGCCAAAGTTTATCATTTCAGAACCCAAATTACAATCTTTTCCGTTAAGGCTCGAACCGATGAACTTAAAGTCGATAAGCAGACCTTTCTCGTTGTCGATGATCTTTGGTTGAGCGGTCGATAAAGTCACATTTTTAGCTTCACCGGCACCGATATTGTTGACCATCACACCTAAAGCGGCAGGGATGGTAGGCTCCACACGGTCTTTTGTAAGAGCGTCGTCGCCGAGAATATCACGTTGCATGAAGTAGTCAATTTCAAGATTTGGACATGGGTTCACAGTCATCCAAACAGGTGCGAGGCTGTTTTTAATAGTATCACCTGTTTCAGGATCCACGTAAGAGAATGTTCCGCCAAAAGCGTATTTCTTAGGCTCTGTTGGTGCAGCCTCCTTAGTCGGAATAAATTGGAACACAGCTGTGCCTGTCTCCAATGCGTCAAGGTTGTCTTCACCAGAAATACCAATCAGATTAGACAACGATTTCACATTGATTTGGAACAAATCGTTGGCGTTGTTGCCATTCTCATCCAATATCTCGATTTGCATGTCGACGGCATTGAGAGGAGTCTCCAAATTGTTGGTGATAGTTAGCGTACCGTCGAATGCCTCACGTGTCATTGTCATAGTCTGAGATATCAGCAATTTGACTTTAGCACATACACCGCTCTGACTGTTATTTCTTGCTTTTTCAAGCACCTCTTTGGCATCCATCAACATTTGACCTGGATCTTCCTTATAACCTCTATATTCAATATAATTCAATGCTTGTTGAATACTATCCACGTATGCTATTACATGGTTGAAGTTTCCAAGACCTTCTACCTCGTACTCTCCTTTTTCCCACGCTTCAATTGTCTTATTATAGTACTGCGCCATGTTCCACATTTCATCTAGTGAAAGTCCTGAGGTTGGAATATCCTTTACAGTTTCCCATGCAATAGGCTTATTGTCGTCTATATCTTTTCTTATAGCATCCATGAAAGACGCATAGCCGTCTTTGTCAATTGCAGCTGAATCACCAAAATATTCAACTCTGATTCTGCGTTGGTTTATTATAAGTTGATTATACGTATAAAAGTCCAAAATCGATTGGTCGAACATTTCGCTATCCGTTAAGAAGCTTTTGTTAGACACCGTGTAGTGTCTGTCTCCTGATGCTGATCTTAGAGAAAAACCGCCAGTTTGCGCACCTAATAAACCTTTACAGAAAATATAGGCAAAAATACCTGTTTGACATTCTGTAGGTCCAGGTGGAGGCACGATACATCCAGCGATAGTGTTTGCTATCGAATTGAAGGTATGTTCAGATGTTATTAAAGAGTAAGCACAACTTATTGCATCTACCACTGGTTTAATTGGTTTGATATAACTTAACCCTTCAAGAATACAAGATATGACCGGTATCGATGATTTTTTGCATAACTCACAAAGATCTACTGACGAAGCCGCGCCACCTGTAACAGAAATAGATCCTGAACCTTGAATATCAGGGACTTCCAATTTTCCTCCGCATCTCCATGGCAGAACAAAATCCGCGTATCCACGTTGATCTTTATCTCCGCACAGATATGCAAATATTAAGCGAATTGTCAAATTACAGTTGTTACCCGAAGAACGAAGCGAATTCGTTTTTTTACGGAGTACTGCTGGCACAATTTGTGTGGATTTAGCCGGCAATGAATCTATTTCATCGAATAATGCAACCATTTCGTAACCTGTCATTTCAGGCATGTTGACTTTGACATCCTTGGCAGCTATCAATCCATGATTTGTGATGATCAATGAGAATTTAAATTCTTCTCCATCTTCAAGATCTTCCAATTCTGGCAATTCTCTGTCGGTATTCATTGTCACAGAAGGCACAGGAACATTGGTTTCAAACGAAACCTTCAAATCCATCTGATATTCATCCTCAACTTCTGTGCGGACTACCTCCCATGTGTATGTGACTGGCTGATAGTTGATCATTATCACCTTGTTCAACTCACGACCTGCGTTGATTGAAACGTACTCTTTGTATTCTCTATGGTGATCTGCATGCACTGTAAGCAAGTATTCACCTTCTGGAATACTGTCGTACTTGTAGTGGATGGAGTCTGCATTAGTTATGAAGTAGACAATAGTGTCGTTGCTGAATTTCTTTCTTAGGAGCACTTCAGCACCGTCTACGTGAGGATGCTCTTCTGATGCATAATAATATTCATCGATCACTTCCAGTTTGATAGATCCTTTCTTTTCGGAAGTAGACACTATTTCGTATGGCAGAACAGCTGGGGCTGCAGAGTCGCAATTAAACGCTATTGTTCCTGTGATTTGTACGCTTGGCTTGAAATCAGCGTTTGGACGAAGGTCAAGATAAAGCATCGCACTGTCTCCAGCAGGAATAGCAGGAAGTTTTCCTTCGTTCTGGATACTCATCCAATCGAAATCTGGCAACGACACTGATATCTCTCCTGTAGTGGCTGTGCCCTCATTGCGAAGAAGTATGCCTATAGTTTTGGATGAACCTATAGTCATCGTCGTCTCTATCTTTTTAGGATCAGTTGTCAACAGTCCTTTTTTAGAGATGCATCTAAAGTAAGTTGTGAACTTCATGGATGCACCTTCCGCACTTGTTAATCTGAATGTGCATTTTTCTGTATTTCTTGACACGCTTTTGCCGTATACCTTATATTTGATATTTGCGGTTGCGCCAGCAAATAGAGAATCAGTTTTTTCGAAAACGACTTGACATTCCTTTGGCACAGAGACAATCTCGACGGTTACGTCTGATAGAGATGTGAAACGGCTGTTGTTTTGAACCTGAATGAATCCAGAGATAGAGTCTCCTTCAACAACTGTCCATTCATCAACTGCTTTGATTTTTAGTCCGACAATGTCGAATGATCCCATTGGCTCGGATCCTTTGTCTCCGCGTAGGCAGACGCCGTAGCTATAGTTTCCAGATTCTGAGTATCTAGGGATGAATTCGTAATCGAACTCACCTTTCTCATCAGTAGCTATCTCGTAAGATCGTCTGTAGTCCACATCGTTGGAAGTTATGTACAAATCCAACTCTTTGACGTTGACTGGGTTGCCAAACATGTCAGTCACTTTGCCATGCAATTTGACGGTATCTGAAGTGGTGTACGACTTCTTTTGAGTGGCAATTGTAAAGTTGTAATGATTTGGAATAGCTCCCAACACTGTTAGAGTATCAGAGGCTTTGCCACTGAATGCTACCAGTTTTGCCTCATAATCCGATTGTTCGATAGTAGGATGGAATACGACTCTTACAGTGCCGCCGTTGATTTTGTCCCAGCCTCCAACAGTCTTGTATGAGAACATTGTGCTGTCGTTACCGACCCATTTGAATGCAATTCCGTCGCTCAATTGGTTGCCCTCCACATGCACTTCTATGCTGTCGGCAGCTTTGAAATCAGTGACAAGATGCACCTTCTCTTTGTTGAATAAGATATATGAAGTGTCGTTCACACTGAAGTTGATTGTGTCTGATGTTGCGGAAACACATTCATTGCTGGCGGTTATCGCCCACTTATATGAGGTAAAGTTATCAAGATGATACTTGTAATATGACTGAGTTATGCCATCTGCAATGGTAGTCCAATTGCCGGATGTGTCTGCCAAACTGACTGTATAAGATTTGGCATTATTCACGTTGTACCAATCAAACTCGATATTGACCTTGTCCACAACTTGCGAATCCTTTGGATTAGTGATTACGATGTTTCCAATTTTTCTGGTTGGCAGGACAGCGAATTCATAGTCGAAAGATCCCTGTTCATTTCCATCAATGATTGGTAGGACGGAATAGATAAGGCGAAGTGTATCGTTGGCATTATTCACAAGAGTCATTGACGGAATTGAGTCCATGCCGCTTTCTACAAAACCTTCTACACCTTCGTTTGAGGATAGTGTCCATTTGAACTGATCGGCGACTTTGTCGAAATCTTCCACTTTAGTAGTAGTTCCATTACATATTGTTTGACCGTATGTTTGCATGGAGACGTAGTTGCCATCCCATTCAATAGCACCCATATCCACGGTCTGGTATATACGGTTGTTGGACAGAATGTCGGTTTTCTGAGATACTACACTGTCAACACCACTGTTGACACAAGGCGATGTGGAATGCAAAGAGTAGTCTTGTGCAATCGGATTTATGAATCTCACGTAATTGAGAGTTGTGTCCTTGCCGTTGTTGGTAGATGCCAACAGAATGGTTCCAGGAGTTTCTTCAAGATTCAAGTTTCTGTTATCTCCTGATTCAATGGCACAATGACTGATCTTCACACGGTTTTTGTTATATGTGGATATGTTTTGAGGTGAAATAAGACTACCTAATTCATAATTTTTGTTTCCATATATGATTGTATTGGCAATCTCGAACATTCCATCTGAACCGAGTTGGATCATAGTACTGCCCGACTTGGAGATGTTGTCCACAACAGTACAGTTGATCATCTTACCTCCTCTTTCAACGAACAGTGCACATCCATATCCTCCAAATAGCCAACCGCCATAATCATAATTATGATGGAATATGCAATTTTCAATTCTGCTGTTTTCGGCTTGATCTATGTAGACACCTCCACCATGATTACCTGAATAAAGTACAGTGTTGTTTGTGATTTCACAGTTGATCAGTGCTGAATTTTCTTTCATCCAAACTCCGACTCCTCTATTATCATCTCTTGAACGGGAAATGCCATCTCGGATGACGAATCCATCCCATACAGAGTATGTGCTATCAGTGAAATTAGTTTTCTGACATAACACATGCTGCTTGTTTTGACCTGTCAGAACAGATTTGTTAAGTTTCAGGTTTCGTTCTGATGGAGAGGTTTCTGTACCAGTGAAGCCACCATATACATTGACTCCCTCACCCATGACAAATGCATATACACTTGCTGTGTCTCCTTTGTATGTGCCAGCGGTGACATACACGTCAGCTCCTGTTCGCGAAGCCACGTTGATAGCGGTTTGAAGAAGATTGGTCGCATCCTCCCACGAAGATCCTGTGGCTGTCTCTTTTCCATTTTCGCTCACGTAAATGATATTATTGGCACTTGGAGTGATGACTCTTGACCAAGACGATTCAATTGCACCTATATCTATGCTTTTGCCTTGCACTCTCTTGTTGCCATAGGTGTCAATAGCGTCAAGCAAATCTACTTGCATTCCTGCGTCAATACAAGAAGACGTGGATTTCAGTGAGTAATCTGCGTTCAGATCAGATGCGTTGATATAGATGTTGCCCTCTCCATAATATACTCCGTCGATAGCACAGTGACTGGAACTTAAAACAGAGTTTCCGCTGACGATAATATTCTTTGGCGTTTTCGGGTTTCTGGATCCATTAAAATTTTTGTTTCCCACAATTATGGAATTGACAATATTGACCTTACCTCTGTTACGGATATCCACGGCTGCATCTGTATTATACGACTCGTTGTCTGTCACCGTACAGTTGATCATGTTTCCACTGCCAGAAAAACCGACGGCAGTACCACCACCGCTACATACAAATTCATTGTTTGTGTTTAGTGCTGGTCCGTTATGGTGGATAAGACAGTTTTCCAATCTTGAGTGTGGGGCATCATTAATATAAACGCCAAAGCCGAAAATATTTTTATAAGCTAGGTTGTCCTTAATTTCACAGTTCACTAAAGCGGAGTAGTCCATCAACCAGGCTCCTATTCCATTACTCATTTCGTCGGTACGGGTCGATCCGTCTTGTATGACAAATCCGTCCCATACAGTCATTGTGCTGTCTGTAAAATGAGACATCTGGCGTAATACGCGCTGTTTACCTTGTCCGGATAGTATAGTTTTGTTTTTCTTCAAATTTCGCTCAGATGGAGATTTCTCTGTGCCTGCAAAACCACCGTAAACATTGACCCCTTCAATCATAGTAAATGCATTCTGACCTAAGGTATCTCCATAGTAGGTGCCTGCTGCAACGTATACGTCTGCATGGGTGCGTCCGGCTATGTTAATGGCTGATTGCAATAGAATTGTGGCTTTATCCCATGATTCTCCGGTAGCATCAGCGTCTCCTTTGGCACTGACATATATAATATTGTTTTTGCTTGGCTTGATCACACACGTTACAGACGATTCGACAGCACCGATATCAATTCCCTTGCCTTGCACTCTCTTGTTGCCATACAAATCTGTCTCGCTTAAACGTTCTATGTCAAAACCTGCGTCGACACAAGAGGAATAAGAATTTAATGCATAATCAGAAGTTAGCTCGGATGGATAGATGGAGATGTTGCCATGACCATAGGCATCACCTATTGCACAATTGCGAACCACTGCTTTATCAGGATAGGAAATCGACAAATTTCCTACATTGACAGATCCTTCGTAAACATTAATATTTTTGTTGTTGCAAATGATAGAGTTGATCAGATTGAATTTTCTGCTTTCCTCCACTTCTACTGCCTTGGCATTATCTATAGAAACATTATCAACGATTGTACAATTGATGATATTTCCTCCTACCGCGTAAATAGCAGTGCCTCTTCCTGATACATATTTGCCATTTGCTCCAATGCCATTACCGTTATGGTGAATCAAACAGTTTTCCAATCTGCTGTGCTCTGCATCATATATATACACACCTACACCTTTACCAGAATTGTGAAGCAGGGTGTTTTCTTTAATCTCACAGTTGACGAGAGCAGAGTAGTCTTTCAACCAAACTCCTGCTCCAAATTTTTCATCATCATCGCGAGTGGCACCATTTTGTATCACGAATCCGTCCCATATGGCAATAGTGCTATCTGTGAAGATCCCTGTTTGGTACAAAACCCTTTGTTTGCCCTGACCGGTAAGTATGGATTTGTTTTTCTTTAAGTTTCTCTCTGATGGGGATTTTTCCGTTCCTGCGAATCCTCCATACACTTTGACGCCAGATAGCATGGTGAATGCGTTTTTATCTAAGGTGTCGCCTTTATATGTGCCGGCTGCCACGTATACGTCTGCTTTAGTCAACAGTGCGGAGTTGACTGCTGCTTGTAACATGCAAGTGGCGTCTTCCCATGATGAACCAGAACCATTCTTCTTGCCTTTCTCGCTCACGTAAATGATGTTGTTCTTGCTTGGAGTGATAGTGCTTGTCCAAGAAGACTCAATGGCTCCGATATCTATGCGTTTGCCCTGAGTTCTCTTGTTTCCTGTGATGTCCAAATCACTAAAGTGGCTGATTTCAATACCAGCGTCGACGCATGATGAATATTGGGTTAAGGAATAATCTGCGTTCAGGTCTGATTTGCTTATTGGAAAACTGCTAAATCCATTTGTCCCTCCGTCGACTGCACAGTGAACAAAGTGAAGAGGATTGCCATACAGATTGAAATTGCTTAGGGGATATATGCTACCATCTTGTCCTATTCTTCTGTTGGCTACAATAATAGAGTTTGTGAATGTCACATTGTCGTAAATGAGAAGCTCGACAGTGTTTCCATCAACAGTTGTGTTATCTACAATTGTACTGTTGACGACTTGTCCACCAGCATTAAAAAAGATTGCGGATCCTCTTACGTTTCCGAAGTATCTGCCATTTTCATTTTTGCCTGATTCATTATGATGGATAAGACAGTTCTCCAGTGTGCTGTGGACCGCGTTCTCCATATAAATGCCAATACCTCTGCTGTAACTGTGAAGTGCAATGTTGTTTTTGATTTCACAATTTACAAGAGCAGAGTAGTCTTTCAAATATGCTCCTATACCATTCTTCTCATTATCAGAAGAAGAGACTCCGTCTTGTATAACAAATCCATCCCATACAGATTTGGTCTTGTTTGTAAAATTGGTCGACTGGAACAACACACGTTGCTTGCCTTGACCGGTAAGGATTGTTTTGTTTTTTTTCAGATTACGTTCTGATGGAGATGTCTCTGTTCCTGCGAATCCTCCATACACATTGACACCTTCTTCAATAATGAATGCGTTCACGTTTGTCGTGTCACCTTTATAGGTGCCAGCTGCTACGTATACGTCTAATGATTGTTCACTTGCCAGCTTTACTGCTGCATTCAAATCTCCCATGGCATTTTTCCATGAGCCTCCAGTCCCGGATCCATCGGTGACGACGTAAACAATTCCATCTGGATACTGGCTGTTAGGTTCTCCTGCTTGAATAGACGGTATGAAAATCGTCATTGACATCAGGACACTAACATGCATAAAAAATCTTTTTATCATATCTAATATTTAGGATTAAACAACTAATTCAAAATAATGTTCACTTATGCATGATCCAAGAAGTGAATTCTGCATTTATTTGGCACACAACCGCACGATGTATTACAAAATCAGCAATTTTTGGAGATCGGACAATACTAACATTCTCTATGCCGGATGCAAAGATATATATTTTTTTATTTGTTGCCCACAACTTTAACAGTTTGTTTTTATTTTTTTGTGAAGCTATAAGATTTTGTTATTCTTGATTTTATATCACAATTCCTCTTTCAATCTCATTTTTTCTTTTCTCCTATTTGAGACGGAAGGAATCCATAGTAATCTCTGAATTTTTTTGTGAAATATGAAGGATCGTTGAATCCTACCTCGTAGGCTACTTCTGAAATTGTTTTGTCGGAATTGGAATTCTGCAGGATTTGGAACGAACAGTTCAATCGATATTCCATCAGCCATTCCATCGGGGTCTTCCCTGTCATCGACTTCACTTTTCTTGTCAGTGTGGCTTTACTGACGGCAAGTTTGCCTGCCAATCCGTCGACGGTCATTGTGCTGTCTGTGTAGCATTCCGACACTTTCTCCATGAATGACTGCAGAAATGGATGGATTTCGTCTTTCCCCACATCATCTTTGTTCATTGTCTGCTCTTTCATTCGCGTTGATATCGAAGCCTGCATGATAAGTTTCTGATGCTCCTGACGCACTTTTAGAATATTGGTCAGCTTCAGCAACAATTCCAGCTGGCTGAATGGTTTGGCGACATAATCAATAGCTCCACATAGCAATCCCAAAAGACGGTCGACAGCGTCATTTTTTGATGAGACAAACAATATTGGAATATGTTTTGTTCGTTCAGAAGCATACAGTTGTTTTGCCATCTCTGCCATACTTAGCTCAGATTTGTCCATGTCGCTCACAATGATATCTGGCAATTGTGAGTCTGCCACATTAACTGCCTCCGTGCCGTCGGATGTGTCGATGACATGGAAGTAGTCGCTCAGCATCTCTTTTATTTCAAGTCGTGTCTTTTCATCTTTGTCGACAATCAGAACGGTGTTTTCATCCCATACCGACTTGTCTTCTATCATCTCCACCACTTCGTCATGTGTCAGGTGTGTCATCTCACCGTCGCTACTGCCTATGACTGAGAATAATGGGTTGTTTAAGTCGTGCGACAACACATTAATCAGTTTTTTACGCTCCTCTATTGTCTGATTTAGTTTTTTTGTCTGCTGCTCCATCTTTTGTCTCAGTTGGAGCGTCTTTTTCCTGATATAAAAGAATAGTCCAATGGATAGAAGGGATATAATAATGAGAATGAACCACCATGTCCTCCACCAAGGTGGCAAAACTGTAATTTTCAATGCTATACGTGGATAGCTGTAGTTCATGTTTGCGCGTGACGCCTCCACTTCCAGTGTATACGTCCCAGTGGGGATATAGCTGAATGAAAGAGTTCGGGCATCTTTCATAGGTATCCATTCGTCTTGTAGCCCTATCATACGATATCGCAATTGCACTTTATCATATTTTGTATAGTCTATCACATCAACATCTATTTCTATGTCTTTCATCCAATACTCCAATTCTATTTCGTCTTGATCAGACAAAGCACCGTCTTTTAGGACGGATGAGCCTGGCATTATCTTTTTTCTTGCGACGTAAAGGTCGGAGAAAGAGAGATGCTGGACGGTGGTGTCGGGAAGAATCTTTGATGGATTGAACAGATAGAAACCATTTGTTGTGCCTAAAAATATTCTTCCTTTGGAATCGATGAAACTTGATTTTATATAGAAAAGATCATGGTAGTTGCCTGGAAGATATTCAAAAATCTTTTGTTTGGGGTCGAAAGAGATAATTGCGTTGTAGGAGGCCAACCAAAATCGTTCGTGCCCGCTGTATTTGAGAATTCGATAATTGTCGTCTGGAATAAAAGATAGTGTGTCGAAGCGAGTTCCGTCCGACGAATAGCGGAAAATGCCACGGCTTGAGCAGACGTATAGATTGCCATCTTCGTCAGAGTCTGCGTCTATAATGGTATATGGATAATGCGACGTTTTTTCATAAAGTTCGGGATGTATAGCCTTCACTTTTTTGCCATCGTATAGCCATAGCATATTTGTTGCTAAAATCCACATGCATGAATCTTTTCCTTGGTATGTCCTGACTATCCACTTGCTGTTCAGATTTTTTATGGAATCATCCTGTAGTGTCAGTTTTTGCCATAGTCCTGACGGACGTTTCATATAAAGGTCGTCGTTTGCGGTGCACCCCAAAATAGTGCCATCTTTTGATTTAGATACGTGAAAGAATATTTTAGATGGATTACAGATAGTGTCGTAGGAAATCTCCGATGAAATGCCTGTTTTTAGATTCATGGTTTGGATGCCACCTCCCCACGTCGACACAAGTATGTTGTCGCCTGTCGAACAAATTCCTGTGACATTGTTGTTTTTCAGCGAGTAGTGATGAATAAGACGTAGGTCGGGCGATACAGAGTAGACGCCGTTTCCGTCGGTGCCTACCAGTAAGTTTCCATTTGCATCTTCAGCAAAAGATGTGCACATATTGGCAGGAAACCCGAAATCGCCGGAAAAGATAATGTTGTAGTCGTCTTGTGGATTTACACACCATAAGCCGGTGTTGTGTGTGCCAATCCATATCGCACCATCGTCGCCCTCTGCCAATCCATATATTTTTTTTATATCGTCGGGAGTGCCGTTGTATGGAATCACTGAATTGAATACCGTATTTTCGGTTAATGAGTCGGCATACCACAACCCGTCGCCATCTGTGGCAAACCATATTCGACCGTCTTTACTTTGCAATGATTTCGATACGCTTCGGAATGGCACGGATAGTGATTTTCTTTGAGTCAAGTCGTTTTTTGAAAAGATCCATATTTCGTCTCCCATAAATGTCACGGCTATTCTGTCTTTGTCAATTGGCAGCACACATGAGACAGGACGGCAATGGTGGTGCTTTTCATCAAATGTTTGAAGCACGTGTCCATGTTCATCATATATGGTAAGCTGATTGAGAGAGCCCAACCAGTAGCGATTGTTTGAATCTACATATAATGAAGTGATGAATGGCGAATGAATTGAGTCGTAAGCGGCAAAACGTGAATTGAAACATCCTCTTTGGACATCGTATTTGAATACATGTTCGTTAGAAAATACATAGCAGTCTCCTGATGGCGAGACACATGTCCCCTTCATTTGTGAATAGCCCAGAGAATCCATTTCGTCAGGCATTAACTCTAAAAACATGTCTTTTTTGCGGTCGTATTCTTGGAACATTCCGCTGAAACTGCCGAAAACAATGCGGTCGTGTCCAATGTGTTTGACGTGGTATATGTCGTCTCTATGCAGGGATGGGTATTCTTTTTTACGATAATGTTTGAAATGAGATCCGTCAAAACGGTCGATTCCAAAATCTGTTCCTATCCAAAGAAAGCCTGTCGAATCTTTTGATAGAGAAAACACAAGGTTTGATGAAAGCCCATCTTTTGAAGAAAAATGGTCAAATCTTGCATATTCCACATTTCCCGCTGAATAGACGGAAAAAGCAATCAATGATAATATGAAAAACAAGGCTCTACTCATGGGGTATGTCTCATATTTGCGATATGAAGATATACAATTAAATTGAAAATCATACGATAAAGACTAATTTGATTTTACATCGAGTTGCAAGATAAAGGAGAGTTAGGGCGTTCCGCCCTTAACAATCCTCAATTTTGGATGTATGCGGAGTATGATTAATTTAAGCAGCCTCTTAAAGTTATAGGAGTGGCATTGTTGGCGGACACCTAAGAGAGTTTGTTGAGCGATAAGATGAAAGTATGCAAAAATGTGTGAGAATCTCTTCCCACACATTCCTCTTAACATAACGTGAGTTCGACGAAATCAAAAAGATAGTTGGAAGTGTCATAACTGAGGATTGTTAAGGGCGGAACGCCCTAACTCCTTTCCTCGTGCGAGCCGTAGGCGAGCACATAAAATTAAAAAAAACACAGAGAGAAAAAGTTCACAGAGAAAGACTTCGTCTTTTTATGAGAAAAGGAGGTTGGATTTCGATCAGAAAATGGAAAATGATTCACAGATTACAATTCGTCGAACTCACGTTAACATACTATAACTTATTTGGTTATTTAGAGAATTTAAATACTGCTTCATTTTCCAGACGCAGTATATAGATTCCAGATGGAAGATGTGAAATGTCTATGCCTGAATCATCTGCGACTCCTTGACATACAACACTTCCTGTCACTATCATTAATGAAAATGATTGCCTCCCGTTGTTGGCAAGAAAAATCTTATTTTCATCAAGATAGATCCCTGTCTTTAATGTGTTTATGTTGTCAATTGATGTATGTATTGATTCTGCTTTTTTCTCTCTCGCTTTGTTGAAAAACGAAATCATATCCGGACATTTGTCTCCACTGACTCCATGCTGACCTCCCGTCGGAATATATTCACATTCGACACCGCCTTTTTTCAACTCGTCATACAACATCTCACTTTGGCATTGTGCCACGATAGGGTCTGCCGAGCCGTGGACGATCATATATGGAGGATCACTTGGATCAATAAATGTGACGGCTGTTGCAAGTGCATATTTGTCTGGGCATTGTGATGCGGAGCAGTTGCCAAACAGTGGAGCGATAAAACTGTTGAGATCCATCGCATTTCCACAGTTCACTTTATCCAGGATTACAGGTCCCGACCAATCACAAACGGCGTCCACACTGCTGCTGAACTCTGTGAAATTACCAACACTACCTTCGATATCCATTGTGGCAGAGCCGACGGTGTACTCTTTTTCGACATTGCGAGATGTTCCCATCATCGTCGCCAAATGTCCGCCGGAAGAGAATCCGGAGATGGCTATGAATGAGGTGTCTACTTTTAGTTCTTCTGCGTTTCCTCTCAGATAACGGGCTACAGCCTTTATGTCGTTTATCTGACCTGGCCACTGGGCATCACTGTTCGAACGATGGTTTGGGGTCACAAAAATATAGCCGGCCTCAACTGCTGCTTTTCCTACGGTTCCCAAATCTGCTCCACCTTTCCCGTTGTTGCTCGACCATGCGCTGCCATAGATATGGATGATTACAGGATATGAGTCTTTTGCCTCTTTAGGATAATAGACATCCATGGCATGATATGATTTGCCATCTCCTGCATAGTTGATGTCTTTTTTAGACGGATATGAATTGAGATTTTCGTTGCTTCCAAATCCGCCAAACCCATACTGTGCATACGAATACATGCCACATAGGGATAAAATAGTAAGTAATAGTCTTTTCATAAATGCAAATTAAAAATAATGTGTAAGATTGAGTAGCAATCAACATGATATGCATGTCTGATTGCACCGCCAAAAATAGTGCGAAACGACAAATTGGGATGGTAATGTGGTATCAAACTCTGGTAATTTAGTATAATTGCTCCCAACTCGACAAATTTGTATTCTATCGTGATTGTATTTTCCTAATTTGATGATTTGTTTAGACGACGGACTTACTTAGTTTTGCAAATTCATGTATTATTTTTGCAAGAATCGGAATAGATGCTTTTTTTGACATCTATAAAGTTTAACTTTGCGTCTATGAACACAATATTGACAATCACAGGATCGGACAGTGCCGGTGGTGCCGGCATACAGGCGGACATTAAGACTATCACAGCTCTCGGTGGAAAGGCTCTTTCCGTCGTCACTACTCTTACTATGCAAAACACTATCGGTATCCAAGATTTCTATGATATTCCGGCTGAAATCGTTGAGCGTCAGATTGATGCGGTGGCTGAGGATATCACTCCATTTGTGTTTAAGATCGGTTTGATCCGCAATATTTATACTCTGGAAGCTATAGCACGTTGTGTATCACGATATAAGCCGAGATGGGTGTTGTTCTCTCCTGTCATTTATTCAAGTTGTGATGAGATATTGATGAGTGAAGAGCTGATCAATAGAATCCAGAAGACACTTGTGCCGTTGTGTGACGCGTTGGTGGTGAGGGAGCGAGACAGTGACCGTTTCGACGCAAAAAGGATTATTGTCGCTGACAACAGCCATGGACGATGCAATGAGTTGTGTTCGACTATCGCCACTTTGCTTTGTCAGGGAATGACGATCGACGATGCTGAGAAAAAGGCTAAATATATGATGCCGACGGGAGTAAACACTGAAATGTCGGGACGTTGCATGACTCTGTACAACAGTTTTGTCAAGATGCAGGAAGAGGAGTGTAAAAACAGCCATGATGTCAATTATTATGCCTCCCGTCTAAATGTCTCTCCTCGTTATTTGTCGCAGGTGACTCGAAGGGTAGCGTCGCAATCTCCTAAATCAATTATTGATTCCTCTTTGCTAGGCAAGATTAAGGAACTTCTTAAAACGGACAAGACAATTCAGGAGATCGCTTATCAACTGGAGTTTTCGTCGCAGGCTCATCTTTCCAACTTTTTCAAACGGTTTACTGGCACTTCTCCGTCGGACTATCGAAAGCTGATAGTGAATGGTTGATGGCAGATTTATAGATTCACCACTCTGCCGACAAACAGTATGGCTCCTGTCTTTTCGTCGACTATGGCATAAATGAACGGATGGTTGGCAATGAATATGTTATGCTCAACAGGACTTTTGCCACCCCAAATCGCCATCGTCCAATGAGTGACAGCTGCGGCTTCAGTTCCTCTTTCGTTAACTTTAATCCTTGCGGTTTGCTCGTATTCTGAAACATAAAGACTGTCAGTAATTTGGTTGAGTGAATTGGCATACTGAATGAATATAGACTGAACGCCCATCCCTTTCAATAGATTTTTCAGATCGATATTTGTTTTAGTTTCAAAATGTGGAACCAAAACCTCATCAAAGTTCTTCTTTGTGAAGTCCATTTTATTCCACTCTATATTGCCTATTATGGAATCGACATCGTAGTAGTCGTAAGCTTTTTTCCTATCATCGTTTTCTCCTGTAGCTGTCTCGGATTGTAAAGACAGACTAGGGTCTATGTTTCATTTGGATGCTTTATCGAATCTGGATATGTTGAATTCTCTGTTATTGGGAGTGTCGGAAAAATAGGGTTGCTGAATATCAAATTTGTGTGAGACGGTGCTTGTCTGCAAAAAATCATTGTCTTTCAATGATTGAAAGTATTCTTCACTTATTCCGTATCTCAACTGAGGCAAGACCACGATCATGCTGTAATCGGAATCCTTATAGAACAGTTTGATGGCTCTGAAATAGGAGTTGCTATAGCAATACATTTTTTCATTTTTGTATTGCAGGTATTTGCATTTGCCTTCCTTACCGTCTCTATTTTTGAAAGGCGTTTCTGTGGTTGGTGTTTGGGGTTTTATGTCCCAAACACCATTGAAATAGGTGCTGTTTATACCTATCATAACATCGTCTGGCTTCACGGATGGCGCGCCATTGAGGAAACCATTTGTATGCTCAACAATCCAATTTCGCATCTCTTCTTCGATTTCCTGATTATTATTAAAATCGGCGACGTGAATGTCGGCTTTGTAGAAACGTGATGCTGTGTTGAGGAAGTCTCGTTTGATTTTGCCTTTTATTGTGTCGGAAATCCATAGTCCATTGGCTATCAACAGTTTGTTGTATGACGATTGGTCGGACGAAGACAAAATTTGATGGTTGTAGTTGTTTACATCTGAAAGGGTCAAACCGTTATAGTTTAGGGCTTGCATAATTTCAGTTCTGGCTTTTTCGTTTGCTCCGTTCAGAAGCAAACCTATACTTTGGTTGAGGCTTACAGGACAGAACAGAAAATTTTCGTTGCTGTTTTTTGTCGTGGCGACAGATTGGAAAAACTTGTTGATAAAGTCTCCTTGCCGGCTGTTTATCTCTGTTTGCAACGGATTACCAGCCATCGAAGTAAAACAACATAAAACCAGAATGAAAATGAAACAGATAAAATTCTTCATTGTAAACTTAAATTAATGTGTTAGAAAACCATTTGAATATCTTTCACATCCATTTTCTGACATTCGTTGATGTCCATCATTGCGTTGATGAAATAGATGTGTGAGTAAAGATGGATATCCTCGCGTCGAATCTTACGCATTTTTATAATTCCATTATCGAGAAGACGTTGACGGCAAGTTCCGTTTAGCAGGGTCTCTTCTGGAGTGAACAATCCTCCATCTGCATCTTCAAACACCACGTTGCAGTAGGATGCGTCCGTCACCATGCCATTGCGGATAATGATGACGTCGTCTGTCCCAGCTTTGGCAACCAGACGTTTTAGATCATCACGGTTGGTAGATTTGTAGGTATAATCGATAGCGTCATCTTCCACGATTGCCACAGATTTTCTCGTCTTCGCTTCGTATGGTGAGAATTCAATGCTTTCTATCTCTTTGCCATAAACGATTCGACATTTGTATTTTCCTTTCTTCGCATTGTCGGGAATCTTTTGGGAAAGATCTGGAACTTCGATGTCTGAACCGAAAAAGTGGCTTGTAGTTCGGTTCATACGTTGGATGTGGTAGCCGACATGTTGTGGCTCACCGTCGCGGACGCATATGACTTCAGAAAATTTTGGTTCCATAGTAGGAAGATATATTTTTTGTTTTACCTCTTCGTATTCACTCTTCACATCACTTTTCGCTGTGATTCCACCTCCACTTCGGAAGTAGAGATTCCCGTCGGCATCTTGCTCAATGAAGCGGATAAGCACGCCGCTGTCCAATGATTTGCCGTCGTAGTAGCCGAACACTCCTGTGTAGAAACCACGTTCAGTCGCCTCTGCTTTTTTTATTGTGGCGACGGTGGAGTTTTTGGGTGCGCCTGAAATACTTCCTGCAGGCAACATATCCAGTATTATATCACCTACTTTCGATCTCCAGTCTGCGGATAGTTGTCCTTTTATCTCTGAACTCACCTGCAGAATGCTTTTCTCCTGACCTTTGATCAAAGTGATATATCTGTAGCGAGCCACGTGGACGTTGGAAGCGTTCATGCTGATGTCGTTCCTCAGCAGGTCCACCACAGTGGCATGTTCCGCCGTCTCTTTAGGATTGCTCAATATTGTCTCTTCTGCGTTTGGCAGAGAAGCGTCGATGGTACCCTTCATCGGATCTGTGGAGATCGTACCGTCTTCTTGAATAAAGACAAAACGCTCCGGCGAGAAGCAGACAAAACGCTCCGGCACATAAAGACGGTATGGGGCATCTGTGGAATCAAAGATCTCTTTGATGGAAAGATTTGTGGAGACGGGAGTCCTCGATGTCAGATTCACAAGAAAGCTGTCTCCTCTTTGCAACGCATGTTTTACGATGTTGAAGCGTCGTTTGTAATCGTCAAACGGCTCGCTATGAAATTCAATATTGCCGATTTTCTTTGTTAATGCGGCTGCTGGACGACTGTTTCCTCCGAGTGTCGTTTGAAACAATATTTCGGTTTGATCAGAAGGATCCTCGATGAAAAGAGCCTCATTGAGATCAAAATTGAATGCGAACAAGAACGGAATGTTTTGCTTTGCACATTCATTCATCTTGCTTACTACGATATGAATATCAGAGTAGAACATGTCGAATCACTGATTTTTTGTTCACAATGTAAAGATACGAAAAAAACATTGATGGAGGGTATTTCGGATATCATTTCTTGCTGTTTTTTACATCTTTATTTGTTTGAATTGTTTTTGCTTATTAACTTTGCATATGTGAATGTATGGAGGAAAAGGCTTTTTCGTCCATATGTTCCAGTAAAAGGAAATGGTCAATGTCGGATAAACTCACACCTGAGCAGCGTCACAAATGTATGTCGCATATAAGGGCAAAAGATACGAAGCCCGAAGTGATTGTGCGGAAATGGTTGTGGGCTGAGGGATTCCGATATCGGCTTTATGTTAAAGGTCTGCCTGGTTCACCGGACATCGTGATGAAGAAGTATAAGACGGTGATTTTCATCAACGGTTGCTTTTGGCATGGTCATAATCTTGCATACGGAGGGGAGAACGGAGATGTTGTCGACAGCAAGTGCTGCAGGATACCGAAGACTCGAACTGATTTTTGGATTCTGAAGATCAAACATAACATGCAGCGAGACTATGTCAATGTGATGCGATATAAGAGAGCTGGATGGCATGTGCTGACAGTGTGGGAATGTCAGTTGAGAGGCAAAGAGCAACAGCATCGGACGCTGATGGCTTTGTCGCAAAAAATAAATTCCATTATTCTTGATTCCTACCGTCTGCCCAAGAGATATGATTTTGAGCCGGAAGAAGAGATGCCGATGGTGGCGGAAGAATCTTTTGTTTACGAAAAGAAATGAAATCAACAATATGAAGAAATTTTTAATGGCAATATCTGCGGCTTTGGTGTTTGCAGGTTGTGGAAATCAACAGAAGCCTGCGGCGGAGAAGTGTAGCCCACGACATTCAACTAAATCGCTTGTTTTGTATTATTCACAGACTCACACTACCGAGAAGGTGGCAAAACTGTTGGCTGAGGCTGTTTCAGCCGATTTGGATTCAATTGTGCCTGTTGAGCCATACAATGGCACTTTCGAGGAGACTGTTGAGAGATGCAAAAATGAGATGGAGAGGAATGAGAAACCTCAGTTGATTAAGTCCTTGAATGTAGACGTGGCTGAATACGATACTGTTTATTTTGGATACCCTATATGGTGTGGTGTCGCTGCCCGACCTGCTGAAGCATGGTTTTGGAGATTTGATTTGAGGGGAAAGACTGTGATCCCTTTCTGCACATTCGGCAGTGGTGGTTTGGAGACGAGTGTGGCAGTACTTAGGAAAATGGCTCCTAGTGTGAATATTTTGGATGGATATGGAATCCGTTCTGCTCGTATAGATAAGGCTGAGGAAGAGATAAATGAGTTTCTTATCCGAAGTGGAATTAAGCCGGGCACAGTGGAGGAACTTCCACCGTTTGGAATGAAGAGAAGTTTGAATGATGAGGAGAAAGCTATTTTCGACGCTGCTTGTGGCGACTATATTTTCCCACTTGGTACGCCTGTTTTGGTCTCTAGCCGCACTGTCAAGAATGGCACTGAGTATTGTTATGTTACAGACAGTAAAGACCAAGATGGTAAACCTGCACGATCGGAGGTTTATGTGATCGTGAGCAACGAGACTGGAGTAGGTCCAGAGTTCACAAAAGTGGTGAGATGATATGAAAAGAGTCATAGAATTTCTTCAAAATCTTGCCGCCAACAACAATAAGGTGTGGTTTGATGCCCATAAAGACGAATATCTTTTGGCAAAGAAGGTGTTTGAGGATTTCACAGAGCAGTTGATAGCGAAAGTGGAGGCATTTGATCCGTCAGTCAAGGGCTTGAAGGTGAAAGACTGCACATATCGTATTTATCGCGACGTGAGGTTCAGCAAAGATAAGAGTCCATACAAGACTCACATGGGATGCTATATCTGCCGTGGAGGAAAAAAATCAGGCTACAGTGGCTATTATTTCCACGTCGCCACAGAGCAGAGCGACGTCTATCCTTCGGGACACATGCTTGCTGTGGGCGATTATTGTATGGAGCCAAAAGCGTTGAAGATTCTTCGAGAGGATATTGTCGACGGTGGTGGAGATTTCCAGGAGATACTTGATAAGCAGGTGGATCCATGTTTCCATCTCGACAAAACATTCCAGCTTAAACGTCCGCCCAAAGGATATGATGATTCCACACCGTACATAGATCTTGTGAAATATAAGGTTTTCTGTTTGTGCAGCGAACCGTCTACGGAGGAAATCCTCTCTCCAACGCTTGCCGACGATGTGGCGGAAAAGTTTAAGACCACCAAACCATTCCTCGACTATATCAACCGTGCAATTGAATATGTGAAGGAGGGGAACGAGGATTAATTCATAATTCGTAATTCATAATTCATAATTATTTGGGGGAAATCCACACATTTGGTTGACCAGCCCTCTCGTAGAGACGCACGGACGTGCGTGTAATAGAAATTCGTAATTCATAATTATTTGGGGGAAATCCACACATTTGGTTGACCAGCCCTCTCGTAGAGACGCACGGACGTGCGTGTAATAGAAATTCATAATTCGTAATTCATAATGAGACGGAGAATGCATTCGTCTTTTTAGAAACTTGGCTATATAGTAGAGGGTTGTTAAGTGACCTTCACCTCGGCAGTGCGAGCTATAGACGAGCACTATAATTAGGTCTTGTCCTATTTTATAACTGATATTTCTATCTTTTTTCGTCTGAAAGACGCTACCGAGCAAAGCGAGATTAACCCGTGACGAAGTCTCGGGAAGAAGTGCCAATGATACAAAACTTTGCCTGAAAGGCAATACCATGAGTACTGCTCTCTCGTTTTTTCCCCTTAAAAAGTCGAAGACTTTCTCTTATAAAATTCCGCGTCTCTTTATTTATTCTATATGTGCTTGCCCTTTGGGTTCATGGAAGAGGGAGTAAGGGCGTTCCGCCCTTTGTAATCCTCGATTCAGACATTCTGCTACAATATTTATCTCCAACTAAAAATAAATTGAGAATGTTTGAACAAATTCAGCGGACAGCAATAGTTTGGTTTATTTTGTAGATAAAAAGCGACTGTTGATGAAAAATTCTTCATAATTAGGATAAAACAGTCAAAAACGAAGGATTGTAACTCTTTTTTATGATTAGCTGTTTTGAGTTGAGCAAAATAGCATTATTTTAGCCACGAATCTTATTACTCTAATACAAAAATACATGAAAAAACTTATTTACTCAATCTTGGGCTCTGCCCTAACTGTGTCGGCTGCACATGCTGGCACAGAGTACATTAACGTTGGTGGCTCAAACCGTGAAATTTATGTTCACGCACCAAGTGGATTAACAGACAACCGTCCGTTGCTTATCTCCTGTCATGGAATGGATCAGAACATCAATTATCAGCGTGGTATGGCTCAGTGGGAACAGGTGGCAGACACAGCCAATTTTCTTGTTGTCTATCCTGGTGGTGGAACAGGCTACTCTACATGGGACATCAGTGGAGACAAAGATGCCAATTTCATTTCGGCTATTATTGATGAGATGGCTAAAAAGTACAACATCGACAAATCTCGCGTCTACATGTCGGGATTCTCAATGGGAGGTATGCTTACTTACCATTTGATGAACAAACTTCCCAATAAAATCGCTGCGTTCGCTCCTGTGTCGGGACATTTGATGGGAACTCCAAGCTACACAGCTAACAGACCGCTTCCTCTAATCCATGTGCATGGTACGAGTGACAGTGTTGTGAATTATGAGCAGTCAGAAAGCTACGTGAAAGATTGTGCTAAACACAACAAGTGTAATTCGAATCCAGTCGTAACAAAGTACTCAAACGGTAATCCATCTTGTACAAAGGAGGTCTGGACAGATGGAGAATGTGAGACAGAGGTCGTACGTATCTCATTCAATGGTCGTGACCATGAGCACAACAATAGCGGTGCTCTTCACACAAGTCGTGAAATCTGGAATTTCGTGAAGAACTACTCTCTTGAGTGTGGAAAAGTAGGATCGAGCGGCGTTAATTTCTCGTCTCCTTCAGCAAGCGGAAAATATTCTGATGGAGATATCCTTCCAATCACTGTAAAGGTGGGTGGCAAGGTTGAGGCTAAAAAAGTGGTTGTGACTTTAGACGGTGAGGAGTTGGCTACCCTTTCTTCTGAACCTTGGTCGACAGAGTGGACTGCTACTCAGGGTAGTCACGTAATAAAGGCAGTGGCTACAATGTCGGACGGATCTGAGATGGAGGTGGAGACTAAATTCTCAGTCAACGCTCCTCAGACTCCATATGGAGGAAAAGCACCAGTTTTGCCAGAGAAGATAGAGGCTGAAAACTATGATGAGGGTGGCGACGGATTCGCATTCTCCGACTCAGACGACAAAAACGAAGGCAAGGAGTATAGAAACGACGGTGTGGATATCGTCGACAACAAGAAAGGCGACTACGCAATCGGCTATACAAATGCAGGTGAGTGGCTTGAATATACAGTGGAGGTGTTGAAAGACGCAGAGTTTGGAATCGAAGCGTCGGCATCCAATGGAAGCAGCAGCTTTGAGTTTGATGTTTTGTCGGACGGAAATAAGTTGACGACACTTTCTGGCGAGAAAACTGCTGATTGGGACACATACGCTGTTGTAAAGTCAAAATCAAAAGTGTCGTTGACAAAGGGTAAACATGTCATCAAAGTAGTCTTCAATACCAATTACACAAATCTTGACTACATAGAGTTTACTGGAGAGAAGGTAGATCCAGCTGATGTGGACGACGTAATGCTAGATGCAAAGTCGGTGGAGATTTATCCTAATCCGGCTCGCAACGAATTTGTCGTAGAGGCACAGTCTGCAATTAGAAGTGTAAAAGTGATGACAATGAGTGGAGTAGAGGTTAAAACGTCTGAAAATAAGACGGTGGATGTTTCCAACTTGTCGTCAGGCTGCTATTTTGTGGAAGTGACTACAGAAGAAGCTGTTGTGGTGAAAAAAGTAATGGTAGTTAGATAAATTTGATTTACTAATTTTGAGCTTGCCCTCATAGTCCGGGGCAAGCTTTTTTGTTTTAAATTAACAAGAGTTTGACGAATAGTAGGTGAAAAAATGACAGTTGGAATACCATAAATGAGGATTCCAAAGGACGGAACGTCCTTACTCCCTTCTAAAGTGCGAGCCGAAGGCGAGCACACAGAATTTAAATTAGGTATTCTATATAGTTGTCTGGAGTTATGACAACGGATTGTTCTATGTTATAATTGTTTGTGAATGTGGAAGGAAAAGAAGTTTTCCCTTTGCTTGGATTGGCTTTCAATTCAAAAATACGGAATTTCCCATTTTCTTCCTCTATATAGTCTATTTCCTGTTTCTCTGAAGTTCTCCAAAAGTAAACTCTTGCAAAACATCCTGAGTAGTGGTTTCTTTTGATTCGTTCTGAAATGAAAAAATTTTCCCATAAAGCACCTTTGTCATTACGTAGTGCTAATGGAGAAAAATTTTGTATGATTGCATTTCTTATGCCGTTGTCATAAAAAAATATCTTTTTGCTTTTTTTCAATTCTGTCCTTACATTTCTAGAAAAGGCATTCAATCTGAATATGACGAAGCAACGTTCTAATAGACCTATGTATTTTTCCACCGTTTTACTGTCTGTTCCTATTGTTTGACCTACTTCATTATAAGATACTTCACTCCCCACTTGTAGGGCTAATGCCACTAATAGTTTGTCCAACAATTCAGGTTTTCTGATGTTTTCTAATTTAAGAATGTCTTTATAAAGATAGCTGCTAGATAGATTCATTAAGAGTTCTTTGGCATTTTGCTGGTTTGTAAGCACATCTGGATAAGATCCGTATATTAGACGAGATTCAAGAGATTGCTTTACATATAGAAGCCCATTGTTTTTAAGAAGTTCGTTTGTCGATATCGGAAATAAATTGTATTCGTATTTTCTTCCGGTAAGTGGTTCGTTTATATTGTTAGACAGATCGAATGCGGACGACCCTGTCACAAGCAACTGACATTCAGGAAACCTGTCTGTGATGATTTTTAAGGTCAATCCAATATTCTCGACACGTTGTGCTTCATCAATAAATACAATTTTATTGTCTGCAATAAGTAGCTTGAGTTCTGTCGTGTTAGCATTTGTGAGAGTTTCTCTTACTTCGGGATCATCGCAATCCAAGAAAAGAGTTTTCTTATCATTCCCGTCTACAATTGTTTGGAATAAAGTGCTTTTGCCTACTTGTCTGGCTCCTATTAAAACAATTGCTTTCTTCTGGAATAGTTTTTTTTCTATTATGTCTTGTAATTGCCTTTTTATCATGTCTAAAGATGTTTTGATCGTTGCAAAAAAACATAAAAAAACTCTCTAATCCAAAATTATTGCCATATTTTCGGAATATAATCCAAAATTATTGCCATATTTTCGGAATAGACTCGAATATGGCATCCTTCACGATCTCCATTTTACAGAAAGAGAATGTTTATTTCTCCACAACAATCGGCACTCCACGGGTGTTTTTCGTCTCACTCATGACAAAGACGCTGTGCAGACTTCCCAGACAACTCATCGCTCCAAGTTTATGCTGCATAAACTGCTGGTAGGCATACATGTCGCGGGCATAAACTTTTATCAGGAAATCGTAATCTCCGCTGGTGTTGAAACATTCTGTGATTTCGTCAATCTCCTGAACCGCATCTATAAACTGCTGTATCATCTCTTCCGAATGCTGCTTCAGACGGATATTGCACAACACCAAAATGCCATTGCCGGCTTTCTTTGCGTCTACAACAGCCATGTATTTGGTGATATATCCCTCTCGCTCCAGCCTTTTTTGTCGTTCGAAAGTGGGGGAGGGAGACAAGTGTACTTTTGCCGCAAGCTCTTTTATTGTCAGTTGCGAATTCTTTTGAAGTTCTTTCAGAATACGAATATCCGTTTCGTCAAGTTTATATCCGTTTTCCATTTCTTGAAATATCTATTTTGCAGTATATTATTCTTGGTTTTGCATGTTGTGACCGCAAATTAAGCATATTTTACCGAACTTTCCAAAATATTTTTATGATTAAAAAGCTCTGCATAACTTTGCAGTGCAATTGCGAAAAAGATGTTCTGGTCTTAATCGGGTCTGAACAAATAATTACAAACTAATCGTACTGAAGATATGACATTAAAAACGAATGTGTTAGGATATCCACGAGTTGGAGCAAACCGTGAATTGAAAAAAGCCGAGGAGGCATATTGGGCTGGAAAAGCCACTAAAGAGGAGTTGTTGAAGACAGCTGCTGAGATTCGCAAAAGCAATTGGCTTCTACAGAAGGAAGCGGGAATAGATTTGATCCCAAGCAACGATTTCTCGTTTTATGATCAGACACTTGATTTGTCGCTTTGTGTAGGTGCAATTCCTGAGCGTTACAATGCGTTGAAAAACGACAGACTTGATCTTTATTTCGCTATGGCTCACGGATTGCAGAAGAATGGTATTGATGTCACAGCTATGGAGATGACTAAATGGTTTGACACAAACTATCATTATATTGTTCCTGAATTTGCAAAGAATCAAGAGTTTACACTCCTATACAATAAAGCAGCAGAGGAGTTTAAAGAGGCTCTTTCACTTGGCATCAAGACAAAACCTGTGCTTATCGGTCCTATCACTTATTTGCTTCTTGGAAAAGAAAAAGAGAGTGGATTCAATCGCGTCGACTTGATAGATAAGCTTTTGCCCGTCTATCTGGAAATCTTGAGACAGCTTGAATCTTTGGGCGCGGAATATGTCCAGATTGATGAGCCGGTACTTGCTACTGATATTGACGAGGATATAAAAAGCCTTTATCGCAAGGTGTTTGCGGAGATCACTAAAGCCACAAAGCTGAAGATTGTTCTTGCCACATATTTTGATAGCCTTGCAGACAATACGGATCTTGCCACTGAACTTAATGTCAGCGTGTTGCATATTGATCTTGTGCGTGCTCCTCAGCAGTGGAAGAATGTTGTTAGCCGTTTGAAAGGCAACACTGTGTTGAGTCTTGGCATCGTCGACGGTAGAAACATTTGGAAGAATGATTTTGCTAAGTCGCTCGAAATCATCGAGGGTGTGAAGAGTCAGTTGGGTGAAAACCGTGTGATTATCTCTACAAGTTGCTCTTTGCTTCACTCTCCATTTGATTTGGACAACGAGAAGAATGAAAAGTCGTTGCCTGCGGAGGTGAAGCGATGGATGGCGTTCGCACGTCAGAAGGTGAATGAAGTGGTGACATTGGCTGATCTTGCAGGCGACGCACCGTCTGAAAAAGCTAAATTGGCGTTGAAAAACAATATTGTCGACATAGAGAACCGTCGCTCTTCTGCTCTGACGAACAATGAGGAGGTGAAGAAAAGAATGGCTGGCATCACACCTGCGTTTTCTCAGAGAAAAAGTCCGTTTGCGACGCGAATCAAGGAGCAGCGTAGGGTGTTGAACCTTCCTCTTTTCCCAACCACCACAATAGGATCTTTCCCTCAGACTGTTGAAGTTCGTTCATGGCGTAGCAAATTCAAGAAAGGGGAGATCACAAGAGCAGAGTATAATAATTTGCTTAAAGGAGAAATAGAAAAAACAATCCGCAAGCAGGAGGAGATCGGGTTAGACGTGCTGGTTCACGGAGAGGCAGAGCGTAACGATATGGTGGAGTATTTCGGCGAGCAGTTGAGCGGATTCGCCTTCACACAGAACGGATGGGTGCAGAGTTATGGTAGCCGATGTGTGAAACCACCTGTTATCTATGGAGACGTTGCTCGTCCAAACGCAATGACCATAGATTGGATAACGTATGCGCAAAGTCTGACAGACAAGCCTGTGAAGGGAATGCTTACCGGACCGGTCACTATATTGCAGTGGAGTTTTGTCCGCAACGACCAGCCGAGAGCGGTCACAATGAAGCAGATCGCGCTTGCTATCCGCGACGAGGTTGTCGACCTTGAGAAGGCAGGAATCAAAGTGATTCAGATTGATGAGCCGGCTATACGTGAGGGCTTGCCGCTAAGAAAGAGCGAGAGAAAGGCATATCTCGACAATGCGGTCGAGTCGTTCAGAATCTCAGCGTCGGGAGTGAAAGATGAGACGCAGATCCACACACACATGTGTTATTGCGAGTTCAACGATATAATAGAACACATCGCTTTGATGGACGCAGATGTGATAACGATCGAGTGCGCACGAAGCCAGATGGAATTGCTTGAATCATTTGTAAAGTTTAAATATCCTAATGAAATCGGCCCTGGAGTATACGACATCCATTCGCCGCGTGTCCCTTCAGTCGACGAGATGGTAGCACTTATGCAGAAGGCGGCGCAAGTCATCTCACCGTCGCAGCTATGGGTAAATCCGGATTGTGGACTAAAGACACGAGGATGGGCAGAGACTGAAGCCTCGTTGAGAAACATGGTGGAAGCAGCGAAAAAATTACGTCGGTAGTTACAATTAAAGAATAGTTGTTGGGTAGTCGACAATACTATTTAGTTATTGTAAGTTGAAAGCTGTAGAACTGTCATTTTATGATGGTTCTACAGTTTTTTTGTGGAAAGATTCGTAGAATGGACAGAAAAGACTAATGACAAACTAACAAGTAATATCGCCTGTGTCATAGTGGAGGATTGTTAAGGATGGAATGCCCTAACTCGCATTTTTCAGCGAGTCCGTGCGGTCAAAAAAACTTTGTCATTTATCATATACTTCTTCATTTTAGTCATAATTTACCACTTTTGTAAAATTTACCACCTTTTGTGGTGGTATTTTAAAAGACCTAAGACCAAATGAACATTATTGTAAGCTGTAGAACTGTCATTTTATGATGGTTCTACAGTTTTTTGTTGTGGAATTTCGGTTTTGTGATATTGGAATGAGATTTAATTAACAGAAAGGATTTTCTTTTATAAACTTAGTCAATTCTTTGCAATTATGCTTAATTATACTTATTAATAACTTTAGATTTTTTTCGAATTTAGAATTTCCTTCTGTTGTTAAGTCTAATTTAGCATGATCAAATTCAATCCTTGCATCGTATCCTTTGTAATAACCATCCTCAACAATATTATAATTATATTTGGATTCATTTATTGATTTAAAATACTTCCTTAATGACTTGTATTTATTGCTGTTTCGTCCACTTTCTAATGGACAATATTTAATATTATCTGTGAAATTCAACCCTATCCAGCATCCATTCTCATCATACCATACACCAAAATTAAGATCAAAATCACTAAAATTATGGAGAGTGTAGTCAATCCAAAATTCATTCGAATTAACGGTGTACTCAATCGAGTATTTGGCCCTTAATTCTGCTTTTATAGGATTTATCACCTTATCTATGTATGCTTGTTTTTTATAGTTATCCAAGCGTGTCATTAACCCTGTAGATAAATGTTGCACTTTATCTATCAAATTCTCAATCGCTTCTTGATCGTCATACTGATCTCCAAGTAATTCTTTCAATATTTTCTCATTCATTTCATTCTCGTCTTTTCTAAGTCCGCATATAATTTTCAAGTATTCTACATATTGATAAATTGCTGATTTAATTTCAATGTATTCATCCCCTTCCGGAATACTATAATACGCATCTTGTAGCCAAGGTATAATATCTTCCTTAAAATTTATCGGAAGATATCTGCCAGTTTCTTTCTTGCTCTTATATCCGACTTTCTCTTTTGCTTTATTAAAACTGTATTCACTGACAACTTTGTTTCCATCTCTAGTCAAGTAGACAATAAATATCTCATCATCTTCAAGAAGAGTATCTTCACTTATCTGAGAGAAATAATCATCTATTTGATTAGGCTGGTCAGGAGCCCAATTTACTTTGTTCTCTATAATTACTGCATATTGAGAATAATTTTCTATGTAGATGTCTATCCTTCTGCCATTTTTTAATGGCTTTTCTAATTGAATCTCAGACATTTTTGATAAGTCTGCCATCTTCTCAAAATCGGAGCATTTGTTTGCCAGCATTTGCTTGAAAGAAACCATAAACAAATACTCTCCATTTATGCTGTAATTGAGAATATCTACCAATATTCGGCTATGAGCATTCTCATTGGCATGTAGTTGCTCTATCACATTACAACGCTGAAGTTTTCTTCTTTCTTCATCGTATTTAATGCTATAAGACTTTACAAAATCACTAAGATTTATCACTTCCATTTTGCCAGTTATTTGTTAGACATTCAGTCTAAGAATTCGGTGGATCTTTTTTCGATCTTCGAATACTAACATCTCAATTAAATCTTTTGAATATATTATTCTTGAGTCATCTTCATTACAGAATCCAAAATTATCTAAATTTTCTGTATGACTGATGCTATTTGCAAACTTTTTGGCAAGTTATTTTGTTATAAAATGGTGGGTATATAGAATCTGATGAAGTGGGGAGAAATGTGCAAGCCCCACTCAAAAATCAACACTGACTTCAAAAAAGCATTATCTTTGCAGTAAGAAAAACGTTTATGGCATGGATTACGAAGAAAGGATAGAGAGGGCGGTGGCTCTTTTCAACAGTGGGTTTAATTGTTCACAGTCGGTGGTGGCGGCGTTTGCCGACATGTATGGTTTCACGGAAGAGCAGGCGTTGAGGATGTCGGCGTCGTTTGGCGCTGGAATAGGCAGAATGAGGGAGACGTGTGGAGCCGCGAGCGGAATGTTCCTCCTCGCTGGATTGGAGTGTGGACAGACGGATCCGAAAGATGCCGCGTCTAAATCTTTCAATTATAAGGTGGTGCAGGAGTTGGCTGCAAAGTTTAAGGAGCAGAACGGATCAATCAAGTGTGCCGATCTGTTGGGACAGTTGAAAGAGAAGACGACGACGCATGTGCCTGAAGCTCGCACTGCTGAATACTACGCCAAACGTCCATGTCCACGTATGGTGGAGTGCGCTGCAAGAATTTGGGTTGAGAAACTGAAGGAGTTGAGGGGAGAATAGACGTCGGCAGAGGAAGAGAGATATAGTTGTTACAAAAATATTAAAATATAGTATATGATATATAATGAATAGTTGAAGAGCCACAGGAAACATTATTTTTGCCGAAAATCAATCAACAAAAAGCAAAAATATGAAAAAAAGTTTTAAGGCTATTTTATTGATAATTTCGGTTGTCAGTATGTCTATTTTAGCATCCTCATGTGATAAGGATGATGACGATGAAGTAAAGGACTTATATGCATCAATGAGTAAGTCTATGCAAGATTCCATTGGTATCAGTGAGTGTAGGACAGCGTCAATGACTCCTATAGAGAGGCCACAGGACACAGTGATTGACAATAGGTATGGTTTTGAAATGTGGTATGCATCAACAAACGTTCAGGAAGACATCAATCAGATAACCAATGATTATGCGGCACAGGCAAGAAAGGTAAGTACGAATACCAAAATGCGTCTGTATTGGTTGAATATTGGAGGAATGAGTTCATCTAAGACAGTTTTAGATGGTCCAAGGACAGTAGGAAAAGATAAGGCGTTCTTTTTTGCTAAAGATAATCAGAGTTGGCTTGTCAAGGCATATAACATAAACGACAAGTATATACGTGTTATCGTATGCTTATATGCAAAGAAAGGAAAATATTTTGATGAACGTTATGATGATGGACATTTGCTAGATCCAAAGTAAATAAGGAAAGCAGTAGAGGCAGTGCTTCTGCTGCTTTTTTATTTGATTCTTGTTTGCTAATGAAAAAAATTCATACTTTTGTCTTGTTAGTTCCCTTTTGCAGTTGATGTGAGGGACGTTTTTTAAACGGACAGTAAAATTTTATTATGGCAAGACCAATACGTAACACACCTATCATTACAGGTAAAGATGCAACAGCTTTTATTCAGGCTGCATCTACTATCCCATCAGAGACTATTCGTAGGACAGAGCGTATTCGCTTAGAAAATAGTGTAATCAGATTCAAAACAATGTTGGCTAAATTGCCGAAATAATCAATGGAACAGAATTAATACAAAAAGATGGCGTGTCGTTTTCGACACACCATCTGGTTAAACATTATGGCATTACTTCGCTTTTTTCCCCACCGTTAAAAAATGCGGTGAAAATGTGGTTTTCTAATTCTCATATCTTGTGCCATATATGAGTTTTATGTGATTAAATATGTAGTGCTTTACTCAAACTTAGCAAGTTAAAATAAGGATTATTAAAATCCATGTCTTATCTAAAAACTTATTTGTATATGTGCTCGCCTACGGCTTGCACTAGAGAGGAAGGGTAAGGGCGTTCCGCCCTTTGGAATCCTCATTTATGATACACCAACTATCTTTTTTTCTCCTACTATAATAATTTATATTTTGTCGAATTGACATTAATTTATACTAGAGAGGAAGGGTAAGGACGTTCCGCCCTTAATAATCCTCAAAATAAATCTAAATAGCGTCTTAATTCAGAAGTTTCTCAAATTTGATGTTGACTCTTGTGTAGTGGGGAATGAAATCTTTCACTTCGCTGAAACCATACTTATTGTATAGACCCATTGCGGCTTTCAACTTTGTATTGGTTTCTAGTATTAATTTGCTGATGTTGTTCGTTTTCGCATAGCTGAATATTGCATCAAATAGTTGGTTGGCGACACCTTTGCCCTGCGCTGACGGATCCACTGCAAGTTTGGAGATTTCATATTCCGTCTCTCCATGCTTCAATAGAGCCACACAGCCAAGCACATTCCCGTCTTCAGTGGCAAAAAACAAATGACCTCCTTTGTCGAGGATCTCTTTTTTGGGGTTGGATAGAAGTTCTACTTCTGATGGCCCGATTGTATTTTCGTCGAAGAAGCGGACAATCCAACCACGGTTGAGTGCTTCAAAATATTTCGTATACTGGGGTTTCCATGTTTCAATCTGTGCCATAATCATTCATGTTTTTATGGCGGGGAACCAGTAGAGACGCAAGTATGCGCGTCTCTAAGGCTCATTCCGTCATTGGTTATTAAATATTGTCGAACGCCTGCTTCAAATCGTCAAGAATATCGTCGATGTGCTCAGTTCCGATACTCAATCTGATTGTAGACGGTGTGATGTGCTGCTGCTGCAACTCCTCTGGCGACAACTGAGAGTGAGTTGTCGTGTATGGGTGGATCACAAGGCTCTTCACGTCAGCAACGTTTGCAAGAAGAGAGAAGATCTTTAGAGAGTCGATAAACTTCCATGCCTCATTCTGTCCGCCCTTGATTTCGAATGTGAAGATAGATGCTCCTCCGTTAGGGAAATACTTCTTGTAAAGAGCATTGTCTCTGTGGCTTGAAAGAGCTGGGTGGTTGACCTTAGAAACCTTAGGATGGTTGTTAAGGAAATCTACAACTTTCAATGTGTTCTCAACGTGGCGCTCTACTCTCAATGAAAGAGTCTCAAGTCCCTGAAGAAGGATGAATGCGTTGAATGGAGAAAGAGTAGCACCTGTGTCACGAAGGATCACCGCACGAATACGAGTCACGAATGCGGCTGCTCCGGCAACGTCTGCGAACACTGCTCCATGGTATGATGGATCTGGTTTAGCAAGAGTAGGGAACTTGTCTGCGTTTGCCTTCCAGTTGAAAGAACCACCGTCTACAATAACTCCTCCAAGAGATGTTCCGTGTCCACCGATGAACTTAGTTGCTGAGTGAACCACGATATCAGCTCCGTGCTCGATAGGGCGGATTAGGAATGGAGTTCCGAATGTATTGTCGACGATAAATGGAATGTTGTGCTTGTGAGCGATAGCAGCCACCTTGTCGATGTCAAGCACATCACTGTTTGGATTTCCAAGAGTCTCAGCGTAGATGGCTTTTGTGTTTGGCTTGATTGCCTTCTCAATTGCATCAAAATTAGAGAAATCTACGATTGTGTAGTCTACTCCCTGAGTTGAAAGAGTGTGTGTGATAAGGTTGTAAGAACCACCGTAAAGATTATCAGCTGCGATGATGTGATCTCCGTTACGAGCGATATTCTGCAATGCGTAAGTGATTGCTGCTGCTCCTGATGCTACTGCAAGTCCGGCAACACCACCTTCAAGAGCTGCCACTCTTTCTTCAAAAACACTCTGAGTTGTATTAGTCAAACGACCGTAGATGTTTCCAGCGTCACGAAGTCCGAAACGGTCTGCTGCGTGCTGAGCATTGTTGAACACATATGAAGCAGTCTGGTAGATAGGTACTGCGCGTGAACCTGTTGCTGGATCTGGATTCTCCTGTCCTACATGAAGTTGTAGTGTCTCGAAATGAAGTTTTTTCTGTGCCATAATATTCTAATTTTTTTCGTTAATACTAATGTTTTTGTTTCTTGTCTTTTGACATTGCAAAGGTATGGCGACTTGAAAGATTGACTATGAAGATTTGAAAAATTAGAATATGATTTTATAATTAGGTTAAATTATAGGAACAATGTTCTATAAAATGAATTTTTTTGTACTGTTTGAAGAATGGGCAGAGACGCCACAATGTGACGTCTCCACAGATGTTATTTCCCCTTCACCACACTTACACCAAGCGTAATGACCGCCAATATATATGGGTAGACGAGATGGCTGATAATCTCTGTCGGTGCAATACTGGCGAGCCCGGATGCGATGAGCAGTTGGGCTCCATACGGAATTATTGATTGTGCTACGCAGCTCCACGTGTCGAGCAGACTTGCCACGCGGCGTGCTGGAATGTTGAATCGTTGGGAAATCTCTTTTGCCAGACTGCTTACTGTGAGGATGGCAATAGTGTTGTTGGCTGTGCAGATATCGGCGGCTACCACGAGAGCTCCGATGCTAAGTTCCGCTCCACGACGTTTGGTGACTCTGCTTTTGATGGCATTCATGAGGACGTCGATACCCCCGTTGATACGGATCAACTCCATCAATCCGCCAGCAAGCAATGTCACAATAATCAGTTCACTCATGCCCTTCACTCCGCCGTCGATTGATTGCATGATTGTGGTGAATGCGGCACCGTCAAGGCAAAGGGAAAGGATAGTGCAAAGAATGATTCCTATCGCAAGCACAATGATGACGTTGATTCCGCAAATGGCGGTCACCAGCACCACTATATATGGGAGCACTCGTATGAAATCCGGAGCTTCAACGGAGTGGCTCACGTTTGACCCGAATCCTATCACCACGTAGACAACCATGGCGATCAACGCTGCTGGAAGGGCAATCCTGATGTTTGCCTTGAATTTTTCGTGCATGGCTATTCCCTGTGTGCGAGTGGCGACGATGGTGGTGTCGCTGATGAAGGAAAGATTATCTCCGAAGAAGGCACCTCCAACGATGCAGGCGGTGTAGAGAGCCACACTGTTGCCTGTCTGGTCAGCAAGCCCGGCAGCCAGTGGCACCAGAGCCGCAATTGATCCCACTGATGTGCCGATACTCATCGACACAAGGCAAGTGGCGAGGAACAAACCAGGCAGCAATAGAGCGGTGGGTAGAAAATACAGACACATATTGACAGTAGCGTCGACTGCACCTATACTTTTTGCAAGGGAAGCGAAACCACCGGCAAGAATGAAAATCAACACCATATACATGATGTTCTCGTTGCCGGCCCCACGTCCGAATGCCATCACACGATTGTTGAAAGTGTCGTTGCGGAAAATAAATAGCGCATAAAGGCATGTCACCACGAAAGCCACAATGATGGGAATCGCATAGAAATCGTGCAACGCTATGCTGCCGCCGACGTAGCATATAAAAAAGAGAATAAGGGGAGAAAGTGCAAAGGCAGCCCCCTGGCCCCCTGAAGGGGGAGTTGTAGCCCCCCTGCCCCCTAAAGGGGGAGTTTGAGATCTATTATTATTTGTTGTTTCTTCCATTTTGTAGGATATTATTTGTGCAAATTTATAAAAAATTATTTGAGGAGATTTGTCTTTATTGATTGGAGGACAAAATCTGTGTTTGCAACAACATCCTCATTTCTAAATCTTATGACTTTATAACCATGTCCTTCAAGGAAAGCGGTACGGACTGAATCATCATATTGTTGGTCTGGTGAATCATGATACCCACCGTCGACCTCAACAATAAGAGATTTACTTAAGCAAATGAAATCGACAATATATTTGCCGATAATATGCTGACGACGGAATTTGTATCCGTCCATTTTTTTATCACGAAGCATCTCCCATAAATAAGATTCTGCTTCTGTTGGATTATTGCGATTATGTCTTGCTCGCAATTTCAATTCTTCGTAATATATAGGATCTGCACTATTCATATCGCAAATTTATAAAATATATTTTAGGTTACAATTTCCCCCTTTAGGGGGTTAGGGGGCCGCATTTCCCCCTTTAGGGGGTTAGGGGGCTTTGGCTTATTATCGCAAACGCACATGGCATCCTTCCGTCGACGATGCGGTATTCCTTCACGTCGACGTGATGATCGACGAAAAACTCCTTGTACGACTCTAAACTGAATTGGCGTTTGAAATCCACGCCAAACATAGAAAGCAGTTTGGCTGCCACCATTGAATTCTTGCTCTCCTTATTAATATAAGTAGGAATGATCAGTTTTCCACCTGGCTTGCACACTCTTTTCATTTCTGCGAGAGCCTTTTCTGGTTCATCCAGCAGGTGAATCACGTTAGCTGCCACGACAACGTCGAATTTGTTGTCCTCGAACGGAATATCCAGGATGCTGGCTTTTTGAACCGTGACATTGGGATAGCCGGCGATTTTTTTCTGAGTCTGTTTCAGCATCCCGTCTGAATAATCAGTAGCGACAATCTCTTTACAAATTTGAGCCATAGGCAGAGTCAGCAGGCCTGTGCCGCAGGCGCATTCAAGCACCACGTCATCTTTACCGACGTGATTTTTAATTTCTTCCGCAATGCCCTTGAAGCATTTGCCGTTGTAGATTGTTTCAAAAAAGTCGTAAAGAGGCGAAAGAACATCCCAAATCATAATGCACTTATTTTTATTACACTTTAGAATTTGATTATGGTGCAAAAGTATGAAATATGGAATGCAACTCGGTTGCGAGAGGAGGGAGGACAGAGGAGGTATTTTGAAATACAGTCTCCGTAAGTGGTTAAAAAAACAGGTTACGGAGGAGATATTATAAAATACAGTCTCCGTAAGTGGTTGAAAAAACATGTTACGGAGGAGGTATTTGAACGAAAATTCTTATCTTTGCAAAGTCAAGAAACATATATTTGCTTATGGAACAGAACATTATAGGAAGACATAAGGAGAAACAACTATTCAAAGATATTTACGAATCTGTTGTGCCAGAGTTCGTTGCAGTGTATGGCAGACGACGTATCGGCAAAACATTTCTTATAAAAGAATATTTTGAGAGCAATTTTGCTTTCTATATCACAGGCATGTTGGATGGGTCAAAACAAGAGCAACTTAGAAATTTCAATAAGGCTCTAAATGAATATTCTGATGCTTGCTATCCGTTGGCAAATAATTGGTTGGATGCTTTCGACCAGTTGAAACATCTTTTGGAGTCTTCAAAACAACAGAAGCTTATAGTTTTTATTGACGAATTGCCATGGTTGGACACGCCAAAGAGCAATTTCCTAAGATCACTGGATTATTTTTGGAATTCTTGGGGATCTACATGTAATCGTTTGAAACTGATAGTCTGTGGTTCAGCAACAACTTGGATGCTTAACAAACTGATTGGAGACAAAGGAGGTCTTCACAACAGGATCAACCGTCAGATATTTCTCCAACCATTCACTTTAGGAGAGACAGAGACTTTCTTAAAGTCCAAAAATATAATATGGAATCGTCATCAAATCTTGGAGTGTTACATGGTGTTTGGCGGCGTGCCTTTCTATCTAAGCCTTCTTGACGGCAGACTACCATTCGCAACTAATGTTGACAATCTTTTTTTCTCTGCAAGTGGTCAGTTGAGAAACGAATTTACATTCTTATTTCGATCGTTATTTATTGATTCGCAGAAATATAGAAAAGTTGTGGAATTGCTTGCAAAAAAAGGACAAGGAATGACACGTCAGGATATTAAGAATGCATTAAAAATGTCGGACGGAGGGGAATTGACCACTATACTGGAAAATCTTCGTATGTGTAGCTTCATAAAGAAATATTCGTCATTTGGGAAAAAAGAGCGTGATTTCATATACCAGCTCACTGATCTTTTTTCTCTTTTCTATTTGAAATTTGTTGATGGAAACGTGAGCCAGGATGAGCATTATTGGCAGAATTATTACGACAGCCACTCTTATACTGCCTGGACAGGATACGCTTTCGAACAGGTATGCTTGCTCCATATCAATCAAATAAAGCAAAAGTTAGGAATAGGAGGAGTGTCCACAAATGTCAATTCATGGCTAGTTCAAGCAAAGACATTAGATGACGGAACAAAACAAGAAGGAGCTCAAATTGATTTGGTTATTGATCGTGCCGATTCTATAATTGATCTTTGTGAAATGAAGTATTCCAACGCACAATTCTCCGTAACAGAGGTGTATGCCAATCATATTATAAATCGACGCGAGATCTTTCGTAATACAACCAAGACCAACAAAGCTCTTCATACAATTTTTGTAACCACCTATGGACTCAAACGTAGTGCATATTCATCGGTGGCTCAGAACGAAGTGACAGCGGAGGATTTGTTTGGTTGAAGGAAATGCAACTTGGTTGCGAGAGGGGGAAAAGAATATCAATCTATCTCTCTCAAGTATCTATTTAAAAGGAATGAACAAAAGTAAGGTCTCCAAAAATGAGCCATTATTGAAAACCTTGTTTGCTCAGGTAGTTGGTAAGGATAGTAGCGTCTGAAAATGTGGCTAAATACTTAAAAAATTAATAAAAATTGCTCTTTTTGAAAATAACATACTGAAAAAGTCGTTACTTTTGTGCTAAGTAAAGAAATCATAAAATTAGTTATTATGGCTGATACACTTGATTGGTCAAATTTGGGATTTGGCTATAGAAAGACGGATTACAACGTTCGTTGCTATTGGAGAGATGGCAAATGGGGCGAGATCGAAGTTAGTTCAGAGGAGACATTGAACATCCACATGGCTGCTACATGTCTTCACTATGGACAGGAAGCATTTGAAGGTTTGAAGGCTTACAGATGCAAAGATGGAAAGATCCGAGTCTTCCGCCCACAGGCAAACGCAGAGCGTCTTCAGCATACTTGTAGAGGAATCTTGATGCCTGAACTTCCTACAGAAACATTCCTTGAGATGGTTAAGAAGGTTGTCAAGCTTAACGAGCGTTTCATTCCACCATATGAGAGCGGTGCATCTTTGTATATTCGTCCGTTGTTCATCGGTATCGGCGCACAGGTAGGTGTACGTCCTGCAACAGAGTACCTATGTATGATGTTCGTTACACCAGTAGGCCCATACTTCAAGGGTGGTTTCGCAACTACTCCTTATGTTGTGACTCGTAAGTACGACCGTTCCGCTCCTCTTGGAACAGGTATATATAAAGTAGGTGGTAACTATGCCGCTAGCCTTTTGGCAAACAAAAATGCTCACGATCTTGGTTATTCATGTGAGTTCTATCTTGACGCAAAGGAGAAGAAGTATATTGATGAGGCTGGAGCAGCAAACTTCTTCGGTATCAAGAACAATACTTACATCACTCCAAAATCAACATCTATCCTTCCATCAATCACTAACAACAGTTTGATGCAGATCGCACGTGATCTTGGTCTGAACGTTGAGCAGAGACCAGTTCCAATTGAGGAACTTGAGACAATGGAGGAGGCTGGAGCATGTGGTACGGCTGCCGTTATCAGCCCTATCTCACGTATTGATGATCCGGATGCTGGCAAGAGCTACGTCATTGCAAAGAATGGAACTCCTGGTCCAATCAGCGAGAAGCTTTACAAGACTATCCGTGGAATCCAGTATGGTGAGATTGAAGACAAGCACGGTTGGGTGATGATCCTTGATTAATAACTATACCCTTAGAGATGCACGGATGTGCGCCTCATATATTAAGGATATGTGTAAAATATTTGCAGGGGCAGGTTTTAGATACTTGCCCCTGTTTTTTTTTGTGTATGGTTTAATTCTAATTGACTTTACAAAAATTTATTGCAACAAAAATCAAAAAATAATTTGCAAGGAAATAAAATCAATGTAAATTTGTGACAACGTCGGATTTATTCGATTGAGAACTGAATATTACATCTTGAAGTTTTCAGCAACACTGACTTGTCGATTAGTTATGACGTTGGAATGTGGCAACTTATGTATATAACGACAGTTATTTCACACAGAATATTGCCAGAAATGAATAAAACCAGAAAATAAAAACAAAAACATAGATCATGATGAATGTTTCAGATAAAATCAAGTATGTTGGCGTAGACGATTTGGATATAGATTTGTTCGAAAGCCAATATGTGGTGCCAGAGGGCATGTCATACAACTCATATGTTATCCTTGATGAAAAGACTGCTGTGATGGACACAGTCGACGCAAGAAAAACAGACGAGTGGATCAACAATGTGAAGGTGGCTTTAGGAGGCAAAAACCTTGACTATATTGTATGCTTGCATATGGAGCCAGATCACGCAGGATCGATGATGAAGGCTATGGAGACATTCCCGACTGCGAAAGTGGTGGGTAATGCAAAGACCTTCACCTATATGGCACAATTCTTCGATGTCAATCTTGAAGGCAGAAAAGTAGAGGTGAAAGACGGTGAGTCGTTGAGCCTTGGAGAGCACAATTTGACATTTGTATGTGCTCCTATGGTGCATTGGCCAGAAGTGATGGTGGCATACGAAAGCAGTGAGAAAGTGTTGTTTGCTGCCGACGCATTCGGAAAGTTTGGAGCAATATCAAAATACGATGGCGATTGGGCATGTGAGGCAAGACGCTACTATTTCAATATCTGTGGTAAATATGGAGTGCAGGTGCAGTCGCTGCTGAAGAAGGCTGCTGCTCTTGATATCAAGACGATAGCTCCACTTCACGGACCAGTGTTGAAAGAGAATCTTGGATACTATATCGACCTTTACAACACATGGAGTTCATACGGTGTAGAGAGTGAGGGAGTGTTGGTAGCATTCGCGTCGATCCATGGCAATACAAGAAAAGCCGCAGAAAAAATCGCGTCGATCCTTGAGAAACAGGGAGCAAAGAAAGTTGTGGTGAGCGACCTTAGCCGTGATGACGAAGCAGAAGTGATAGAAGACGCATTCAGATATGGCAGAATGATTGTCGCCGCACCTACTTACGATGGCGGGCTATTCCCTCCTATGGAGAGCTTCCTTTCACATTTGAAGAGCAAGAACTATCAGAAACGTACAGTAGGAATAATTGAAAATGGCACCTGGGCACCAATGTCGGGCAAACTAATGAAGGCAGCACTCGAGTCGATGAAAGAGATCAAGATCTGCAACACTGTGGTGACTATCAAGTCGGCTTTGAAGGCAGAACAGGAAGACAGCCTTGTTGCATTGGCAAAAGAGGTGTTGGCTTAAATAAAATTAGAAATTATAACTGCGGATTGCATAAGTAGTGCACCAATCTCCGCAATAAGGAAAACAAACAAAACAAAACTAAAACAAATTATTTATGGCAAAGTTCATTTGTACAGTATGTGGATACGTCCACGAGGGTGACAGTGCACCAGAAAGATGTCCACAGTGTAAGGTTCCAGCAAGCAAGTTCAAGGAGCTTGATGAGAGTGCAGAGGTCAACTATGCGACAGAGCATGAGTTAGGCGTTGCAAAGGGTTGTGATCCAGAGATGATCAAAGACCTTAACGCACATTTCAATGGGGAGTGCACAGAGGTTGGTATGTATTTGGCAATGAGCCGACAGGCTGATCGTGAGGGCTATCCAGAAATTGCAGAGGCATTCAAGCGTTACGCATTTGAGGAGGCTGAGCATGCGGCTAAGTTTGCAGAACTTCTTGGCGATGTCGTTTGGGACACAAAGACAAATCTTGAGAAGAGAATGAATGCTGAGGCTGGTGCTTGTGAAGACAAGTTCCGTATCGCAAAGAACGCAAAGGCTCAGAATCTTGACGCTATCCACGACACAGTGCATGAGATGGCCAAGGATGAGGCTCGTCACGGACAGGGATTCCGCGGACTATACAACAGATATTTCGGAAAGTAATTTAGCAGACCGAATATTGAATAAAGGAGACGGCAGTTTTGTCGTCTCCTTTATTGTTGTTTGACACAACAGTCGCTCATAATAATATTTATGCTGGAAACTGCATTTTGTTCTGCTGTCCGCTCATTTTAATTTGAAATGTGCAAAGGAGAAAATTTGCACAAAAAAAGCGAAAAAATGGAAACCGCACAAACGGCAATTAAGTGTGCAATATTTTTTGCACAAAGAAAAAAGATATGTGCAAAGCATCGAAAAAAATCAAAAATTGGTATGTATGCCCCTCAAAAAAAAATGATCAAATGCTTTTTTTATAAATCCTAAAAAGTAAGTTTGTAAAGTCATCGAAAGATGAAAAATTGAAGAATTGAAAAGAAAAACAGAACAATGTCAAAAAAGCGAAAATTTGAACAAACAAATTCGTTTTTAAGACAAGATATATAGCGACATGGGTTTAATTAACGACAAAATCAAACAGTTCAGAGAACAGAAAAATCTGAGCATAGACGAATTGGCTGAGAGAAGTGGAATTGGTGCGGAAGTGATATCTACCGTAGAAAAAGGAGATGAGGCACCGTCATCCTCGGTCATCATAAAATTATCGAGAGCGTTGGGTTTGCGTGTCGACACATTATTGGAAGTCGACAACATATCCGGACCTGTGTTGACAAAAGCCGGTGAGGTTCATAATTCCACAAATTTCAGCAATGGGAAAGCTTCGCATCCAGATTTTGTAAACTATAGTTCGCTAACTCATGGAAAGAACAACTGTAGCATTAATCCGTTCATTGTTGAAATAAAGAGCAACGACAATAAAATGATGTCGAGCCATGAAGGAGAGGAATTAATATATGTGCTGGAGGGTAGCGCGGAAGTTGTATATGGCAACCAAACTTATTCTTTGGAAAAGGGAGACAGCCTATATTTTGACTCTGTTGTGTCACACTGCGTCAAGGCTAAAAATGGTGGTTCAGTGAAATTATTAGCAGTGTTATACTCTCCAATCAATTAATATTATGGCACCATCTATACTTTCTGACAATACGATTGCCGACTGGCTGGAGAAATGGGCTAATGAGACTCCAGACAGGGAGTGCATCGTCTACTCCGACAGAGATTTCCGATTGACATGGAAAGAGACAGACACCCGCGTCAACAATATGGCAAAAGGAATGTTGGCAGTCGGAATCAAACCAGGACACCACGTCGGCATTTGGGCAACAAACGTCCCAGACTGGCTGATTATTCTTTATGCGTGTGCCAAGATTGGAGCTATTGCAGTCACTGTCAACACTAACTACAAGCAGAACGAACTTGAATATCTTTGTCAGAATGCGGATCTAAACGCACTGTTTATAATTGATGGCACTTGGGAGTCAGACTTCGTAGATATGACATACACAATGTTGCCTGAGCTTAAAACGTCGCAGAGAGGCCATATTAAGAGCGATAAATTCCCTCTGTTGAAGACGGTGGTGTATATAGGCTATGAAAAACATCGTGGAATGTATAGCACCCAGGAATTGATGCTTTTGGGTGAGATGTCTTCTGACGACGAATTGAATGCAGCCCGCTCAAATGTGAAGTGCCATGATGTTGTCAACATGCAGTATACTTCAGGTACGACAGGTTTTCCAAAGGGAGTTATGCTGACTCATCACAATATCACCAACAACGGTTTTGCTACAGGAGAACAGATGGAGTTTACTCAGAACGACAAACTCTGCACTTGTGTACCTCTGTTCCACTGTTTTGGAGTGGTGTTAGCCACAATGGCGTGCCTTACTCACGGAGCCACAATGGTGATGGTGGAGAAGTTTGATCCGTTGATTGTCTTAGCGTCTGTACATAAAGAGCGTTGCACGGTGCTGTATGGAGTCCCTACAATGTTTATCGCAGAACTCAATCATCCCATGTTCAGCATGTTCGACCTCACAAGCCTACGTACCGGAATCATGGCAGGAGCCCTTTGCCCTGTGGAGCTTATGAAACGCGTGGAGAAGGAGATGTTCATGACTATGACATCCGTTTATGGACTTACAGAGACGTCTCCGGGAATGTCGCATACAAATATCAGAGACACATTCGAAAAGCGTTGCACAACTGTAGGTGTGGATTATCCGGAAGTGGAGGTAAAGGTGATTAATTCTGAGACAGGAAAAGAGTGTGGAGTAGGAGAGCAGGGAGAAATGTGCTGCCGAGGCTACAACCTGATGAAGGGATATTATAAAAATGATGAGGCGACGAGAGAGACAATCGACGCCAACGGATTCCTTCATTCTGGCGACCTTGGTATCAAGGATGAAGATGGCTACTATCGTATCACCGGACGTATTAAAGATATGATTATTCGTGGAGGAGAGAATATCTACCCACGCGAGATAGAGGAGTATCTATTGAGTATGCCGGGCATCAGAGATGTCCAGGTGGCTGGTATTCCAAGCAAGAAATATGGTGAGCAGGTAGGAGCGTTTATTATCAAGCACGACGGTGCGGACATCAAGGAAGAAGACGTGGTGGATTACTGCAAGGGTAAGATTGCCAGATTCAAGATACCTAAATATGTTTTCTTCATCGATCAGTTCCCTCTGACTGGTTCGGGCAAGATCCAGAAGTTCAAACTAGGAGGCATTGGTCTTGAACTTTGTAAAAAGCAAGGCATAGAGGTGATCTAATCAACTATAAACAGAATAAAACAATAAAGGCATGCTTTATCGGCATGCCTTTATTATTGTTTGTGAACTTTGAAATTACTTCACGATAGTCTTGACACCATTTACCATGTAAACGCCTGGCTGAAGACCAATCAAAGCATCCTTGTATTCTACCTGTCTTCTCAAAAGAGCACCGTTGGCATTATAAACATCAACCAATTCATTTTGGTCAACCTTAACATTGTCGACATCTGTAATGAGCACAGTCAATTTAGGTGCGTTAGATTCTATAGTGCTATTGTTTGCCACCAGACTTGCTGATCCGGTCTCAATCACATTAGAACCAGAGTTCTCCACAACCCTGCAAAGATACTTAAGCACGATATCTTTTCCTGTTCTGTATTCAGGAATCTCCACGCTAAGTTTTCCGTTTTCCTCCTTAATAGAAAGTCCACTTTCGTCTGATTGACTGATAAATTCAAGACCCTTAGGCAATTGGTCAGTCAAAACCAGATTGTTAAACTTCTCTCCACTAACTGGACCTCTACCCTGAATTCTACGCCATGTATAGCCATCCCACTCTTCTACAACGACACGGTCGAAGCCTTCTACGTCGTCATCACAAGTATGGCGAGCATAATTAGTGATGTCTTCCCCTAATTTATCTTCATTATACCAGCCTGGAGTGATTGGAGTGATTTTCTCACTTTTGACATCAAGACTTTTTGTCTCAATACTGTCTGAATAAGACCAGTCGTCAGCTAACCTTTCATACATTTCGTCTTGAGACAAAACAGGTTTCGTCTCCATCTTTGTTGAATAAATGCCAGTACCCCAAACTCCTTTATGAATCAAAAATTTTGAATCATGTGCTTTCTCCAAATGGGATGTTGCAGCAGAAAGGATATCAGGGAATCTTACAATGATACGTCTATTCCATTTTCCATCCTCATCTGCTCCGGCAGGAATCTCTTCCATTGTGAATTCCATCTCCTTCCCGTTCCCTATATAACCATATTTTTGGGCATCTGACTCATTTGCCAAACTGTATTTGATTCCATCAGGATTGGTTTCCGAATAGAATCCACAGGTGTCGTATAGATAGTAAGACACACGATAATTGCCCAGATTGACGTATGCTTCTGAAGCATCATGCCAGAATCGGAAGAATTGATAAGCTTTGTTGGCAAAACTATTTTCATAGTAGTAATTTCCAAAAGACAAACGTACATTATCACGTCCTCCGTTTAGCCATCCTACCTCGTTGCTCGCTATTTTTATAGAGCATTCAACAGTGTCATTCACAGAGACATCGGTAGTATCAAGATTCTTTACAAGAGTAAGAGGATTGTCGAGGATATCCACTTCGTTTCGCTCCATTGTATAAGTGGCGTTGTTAGGGTAGGCATTGCTCTCCCAATTTTCAAAATTGGATCCGCTTACTGTACTTGTCAAGCCTACTTTATTATGTTCTGTATTCTTCACCTTCACCACGAAAGAGACACTGTCCATCGTCGCTTCTAATTCTCCAGTCTTAAAGCCAGGGATATTGCTGATATTCCATGTGATGGAATGGTTTGCCGCATTATATGAGCCACCCTTTGTCGCACTGACAAATTCATAGTCGGAATCCAATTTGGTTGTGACAACAGCATCTTTTGCGTCTGCAGAACCATAGTTACGAAGTTGGACACCATAAGTTACGCTGTCACCTTTGTAAGCGAAAGTCTTATCAACAGACATATACACCTTGACATTGGCACTTGGTTTCATATCTGCCGGTGCGGCAAGATTTCCTGATGTCACCAACATACCCAATGTGCGGAACCAACCGTGAAAATATTCTGCAGTGGCATTGAGATTACGTTCATCATCACTTATATCAAGGTTTTGACATATTCCATCCCATCTTAGCTCACATTCACGATAAATATCAGCCAATAATTCTTCATCACCCAAAGCCACCACTGATGGTGCGGAGCAACCCAAGGCATAATTAGAATGGAAATTAAAATCAGCAGTGCCGTCCATCTTATAACATTGTATAATTTGTGCAGGACCAAACCAGTTCAAACTATTAGGATCTGGACTTGCTCCAAGTTTTCCACAATCGTTTCCTTTTGAGTCTATTTTGGGTCTTTTCATAAATTCCGCATAACGGACAGCCATGTCATACTGGAATGTATTTCCAACAGAATCTATCTGATGTGTCTTTGGATTCCACGTTGTTTCAGGATTGCCATGCCATAAATAATTCAGGATAGTACGCCATGCAGCTCGGAAATCTTCGCCCTCATTAAAATTAGAAAATTTCACTTTTGTGTCATCTTCTTCATCAATGTCAAAATTGCCGATTGAAGGAATCAAATTTTGCTTGTAAGCCTCGCCCATCAACCAATCAGAAGATGCCTCTCCTCGCTTATATTGATTGATTTGCCAGTCTGTTCCTTCTCCCTCCTCCTCAAGCCACTTGGCAAACTCATGATAATAAGCAGGGGCACAGTAGTCGGTGTGAATGTTTCCATCTCCACCACCACCGATGATACTAAACTGTGTTATGTCTGGATATGTGGTCTGAGTATCTCTCCAATAAGAGACCTCATTCCCTTTGTTTCCTCCCTTTACATATCCATCTATTCCTATATTTCCACTTGAATGTCCATATCGAGAAATAGATCCGTCAGAATTGATTTTAGTAATCATAAATGTATCAACAAATGCTGAAAGATAATCCTTCGCCATCTGTTTGTAGGAAATAGGATTGCCATTAAAATCGGTTACAGGTTTACCATTTTGCATCATGGTATCTCCCCACTGTTTGTATGCAATCAACAGTGCCAATGCTATGTCTTCGTCTCCATCTGTAGCAGATCCATAAGTAGTATTTGTTTCAATTTCGCCATTTGCATAACAACTAGCCAATCCTGGACTATATTCGTAATCAGGAAATAGTATTTTTCCATCTGAATATCGTGTTGCTTTAGGTATTCTGTTATCGTGTATCCACATCCACAGTCCGTTAAATGTGGGTTGGTCGGCAAAAATGGCAGAGGCTAATAGCATATAGCCGTCGCCTTCTGTACAGAACGCGGCACCTCCATGCTCGAGATCAGTATGCTTCCTAAAATTATTAAATGTAATGTATGGCACTCCACAAAGGGTATCTTCATACCTACAACGGTGACTCATTATCTGATAAGCCTCACGCATTGTTTTCTCCATATCTGCATGAGTCACACCTTCTGCGTTATATTTCGCTAATGTTTTGCCTCCTCCTTTGTATTCCAAGAATTGAGGGAATGGATACGAAGGATTACCTGAGTTGATTTCTGTTTTAATGTAAACTGATGTGTCGTAACAGTTGGCTGCCACCACGTTTGATTGTGCTATAGTCAAGCCTATAAAAGCCAGACCAGCCATCAATCGTTTTCCTTTTTTAATCTTCATGTTTATTATGTAATAATAGTTTCTAACGATATTCAATAGATTCATTAAAATGTTTGTGTTTTACAAACTCATTTGTCTACAAAAATAATTTTTTCGTGTTTACAAGTATGTGCTTTCGTCGTTTAATTTTGGAGTATTAGTTAATGAAACTTAATTCTCATAAACAAAACATATTCATTGCTGGAATATTCCGATTTTTGCTGAAAGTCTCTGATTTTTACAATGTAGTTTGTCGATGTTGGGTTAGGGTTAGTTGAGTCTTGCAATTTGGCATTTTTATTAAGACGGAATTAATTTCGACATTCAATTTGTCTAGTCCTGAAATAGTGTCACAAGAAAGAGACGTTATGAAAGAGGAAAATGTTTATGAGAAGCGGACGCAGAAAGATTACAGTATGAGCTTCAAGTTGTCGGTGGAGAAAGAAGTTGAGACAATATGTTATCCGGACAGTCGAAGAATACAAGCAATTGAGCGGATTGCTAAAAGTCTCCATACCCCCATGCCAAATGCATGATCAGAGAGAGGTAAAGGAAAAAAACTTACAAAAAAGAAGATCATTGCGGCCCAAGGCTCAATGATCTTCTTTTTTGTAAGTTTGTCCTAAAAACTATGTAAAAATCCGTAACGGTTATTTAGGACTAGTCAACTTGATGTCATATTCCCATTACTGTCTGATCAGAGTGAAGTGTCCTGTGTAGGTCTTCTTTATCTCCTTGATCTGGATCTCGTACCAGTAGTCGGTCGACGGCATCAGGATTCCGTTGTAGACTCCGTCCCAGTCGGTTCCGTCACCGGCGTTGTATGATGCCAGCTGCTTGCCCCAGCGGTCGAAGATCGTCACCTTGGCATCAGGATATCCCTCAGCCAATCCCTTCACCACGAACTTGTCCGACACTCCGTCCTCGTTAGGGGAGATGTGGTTCGGTATCTCGATCGAAGGGTTGTTGACCACGAACCTGAACTCAGTCGAGCAGCCGACCTCGTCTATCACCTTCACCACGTGCTCGCTGTACGAGAGTCCGTCCCTGATGTTGTTTCCGATCTCAGGGTCATCCTCGTTGCCGTCTATGATGTACTTGAACTCTCCTGTTCCGAGTCCGACCTCCATCTGTATCTCTATCTGGCGGATGCCTATGGAGTCGACCTGAAGAACTGACGGAGCGGATGTCACCTCGACATACTTCTGCACCTCAGCGGAGCACTTGCCTCGCGTCATATCCAGGGTGAATGTCGCGTAGTCAGGGTCGGGAACCAGCTTCGCCGTCACGCCTGTGAACACAGAGTCCTTCTCCTCGTACTTCCACTCGTAGGTCTCGGCCTGGTACGCCGAGGCGTCAAGAGTCAGCTCGTCGAACTGGCATATCCTGTCGGCTGTCCTTATCTCGCCCTCGATAGGCTTGTCGACGTAGGCGCTGAACATGAACGGCTTGTCCTGGCATATGCCGTTCTTGGCAATAACCTTGTATGTCTTCGTCTGTCTTGCGACACCCGAGCCCGTGTGGATTGGGGTGAATGTGGCTCCGGATATCGATCCCGCAACCAGCTCGCCCGCAGGGTTGTCGCTCCAGTCGAGGTCTGTGCCGCCAGGCAGTAGTTTAAGCACGTCGACCGACACCGCGTCGCCCTCGCACACAGGGTCTGCAGCTGAAAGCTCCACCTGGAACTTCTCGTGCACTGTCAGTTCGAGATCCTTCGACTCGTCCTGTCCGCCGACACCGTATGTGTATGTCACCGCGTATTTCGCGTCGTGCACAGGGCTCACCTCCGCCTCCAGCTTGCCTGTGCTGCGGTTAGGCGTCAGTTTTATCGTCCTGTCACCGTCAACCGTCGTCTCTGTCACCTTAAGCGTGAAGAGCTCCGGATGTAGCACCCTGCCTGTTCCGGCTGTGTCGACGATCAGTGTCGTCGTCTCGCCCTCGCATATCTCTGTTCTCTCCAGCTCGGCCGTCATCTTAAGCTTCGCGTCCACAAGGATGACGATGTCGGTCTCGGCCTTGCAGTAGTCCTTGTTCTCCGCCACGATGTGCAGGCTGTAGTCAGTATCGACGGGGTCGATCGTCACGCTTGCCCCGCTGTGGCTGAATCCCGAGTTCATGTCGCTCCATCTGACGTCTGACTCGATGTCGGAGGCCGTCGCTGGAACCTTGAACTCAAGGCTGACCGTCTGAGGGTTGCCGTTGACAACCTCATATCTCTTCTCGTACGAGTTCTCGTTGAGCACCACGTAAGGCTTCACCTTCAGCGCGCTGCCAAGGGCGATCTTGCCGTCGAATCGGCAGCCTGCGGAGTAGAGCGTGTATGTGTACACTCCGCTGTCCTCAGGCTTCGCGGGGCTGAGCTGCAGCTTGGCGTTTGTCTCGCCAGGGATGGCGTCGCCGTCCCTCTGCCACTCGATCGTAGGCTTCGGTCCTGTGATGCCCGTGATCTCCGCGCTCCAGTTCTCCCTCTCGCATATCGTCATGTTGGTGTTCGTCGAGTTCGCTGTGTTGCTGAAGTCCGAGATCTCGAACTCGAACTTCGTAGGGCACTCGTTGATGTATGACAGGGTGTACTTGCCCTCGCCAAGGGTCAAGGTAGCCTCTCCGTCTGTCTCAGAGCTGAACGTGCCCCTCTCCGTCGACGAGCCGCTCAACTCATAGCCTGTCGTGTTGTCCTTGTTCGCTATGCCGGTGAGCTTGACCTCCACCTTGCCGCCGCACGAGCGGAACTCTATGTTGCTGTCAGACACCTTCTTCTCGTTGGTCTCCGTGTTGTTCGCCTCCGAGAACAATATGTTTCCGACAAGCGGTCCGTCGCCGACTGTTATAAGATGCGACTTCTTTACCGCTCTCGCTCCCTTGCAGGCGTCGCTCGAGACCTCCAGCGTCACCTTCATCCTGTCGCCCGCCGCGTCTAGCCCGTCGGCTCCCGTATTGTATGACTCTTTGTCTCCACTCTCCGTGTTCAGGTCGTTTGACCACGAGTAGTAGACATCGCCCTTGTTAAGTCCGCCGCCAACCTTGACGTCAGCATCCAGGTCGACGCTCACTCCCGGGCATGTCCTGTCTGAGCCCACGATCTCGGCGTCCAGCTCGTGGAACACCACCGTCAGGTCCTCAGGCACTGACGAGCATGTCTCCTCCTCTGGTGTGCCCTTGTTGATAACGTACCAGCCCTTCACCTCGTAAAGGCCTCCCTCCGTCACCACGTCGGACGGCATCGTCACCATCGAGCCCTGGTTCGCGTCATAGTATGTCGCGTCGCAGCCCTCTATGTCTATATCGTACATCTCCGACAGCTTCTGGCTCTCGCCCTTGCACTTAGGCGCCGTAGACACCTCCTTCAGCTTAGGGTTGGAGTTGACTGTCACTGTCACTGGGACAGGGGCGCTCTGCGCGTACGGCTTCGTCGTGCTGCTGGCGAGTCGCTGGAGCACGTAGTATTTGTATGTCGTCTCCTTGCTTCCGCTCTCCGCCTTCTGTATGCTCGGCGAAAGCTCTATCTTGTCATACTCCTTGCTCTCGTCTATCGTTCCGTCCGCCTTGCTGTTGTACCACACAAGGTTGAAGTCGCTCGCTGAAGCCCCTCCGGACACCGCGTTCGCCTCCGCCTTAAGGTCGCCTGTCAGTTTGGCTGAACCCTCGCACACCGACATGTTCTTGACCGTAGGTGTAGGATAGCCGGACACGATTATCGTCACCGGCTTGAAATTGCTCTCGCAGCCAAGCTTGTTCACCTGCTTCACATAATATGTGTGCTCCTCGTTGCCCTGCAGGTTCGGGTCGTACACAGGGGTCGCGTCGCTCTCGTCTATCTTTGTCGTGTTGTCCTCCGACCTGTACCACACTATGCCGCAGTCCGCGCAGCTGGCGTCGCCCTGGATGGCGTCAGGAGTCTGGACTGTCGGTTTCTTGAACCCGCTCTTGCCCTCGTCCTTGAGGTATGTCACCGTTCCGGTCGTAGGGTCCGCCACGCTCTGAACCTCCACCGTGTACTCAACATGCTTGCCGTAGCACACCTCCGTGGAGTTCGGAACCTCATACTTCAGGCGCGCGTAGTACTTGTACTCTCCGGCTGTCGTTGTTTTCACCGCCATGGCTGTCTCCGCTCCCGCGGCCGGCTCGTTCAACGCCGGCTCGTTCGCCTCGAAGAACTCCCAGCCGGTGTTCTGGACGTACTGGTCTGACGATGTCCTGGCAGTGGCGATCTCCTCCAAAGGTGTGGCTGTCTCGCCCTTGCAGTATTTGTGGTCCGCCTCGGCCAGATCCACGTCGTTCACCCCGTACACCTCGATCACGATCGGCTGCTTCGAGCTTTCGCCTCCGCCCGTAGAGCTCTCCTGGCTCACCCAGTAGGTGTACTTGCCCGGCTTGCTCACGTCTGGAAGGTCGCTCGGATCCATCTCCGTCGTCTTGTCCGTGCCGTAGAACTTGAGTTTGCCGTTCGGATCCTCCGCCGCCGGTGTGGCGTACTCGCTCATCGGCTTGACCACTTTTGAGTTGACGCAGTATGCCGCGTCCTTAGGTGTTG
>Ga0247608_10000366_pt1 | contig 76952 bp, 71 predicted proteins | sample 176DNAGHGlowgp2_FD_193490 | JGI IMG/M metagenome (GOLD analysis project Ga0247608, IMG submission 193490) | Sheep rumen microbial communities from Palmerston North, Manawatu-Wanganui, New Zealand - 1766 DNA GHGlow gp2 | ecosystem: Host-associated > Mammals > Digestive system > Stomach > Rumen ... | reverse complement strand
CTTCGTTCGAGGTCAACTTCGACGAGGCGGCTTTTTTGTCCCGTCTTACTCCCGAGCAGCAGTCACAGCTCGAAGATATGGAAGCTGATGTGCAAGCGATAGCTGAGGCAATGGAAGCTGCTGATCTTCAGGAGCAAACTGCAAAGGCACAGCTCATATATATTTCCTGCTTTGGCGACGAAAGGCTCACGGACTTCACAGCCTACGCCGAACTCTTCACACAGAACGACGAACAGCTCATACAGAGCCTCAACGACGATTACGGACTTGAAATAGACTATGATGAGTTCCTTCAGGCATATACGCTGATAGCAAATGTAGCAAAAGGAGAGTGATAATTATGAGAGCACGACTGCGAAATAAATACGATGATAAATACAGCCTGACAGTCCAGTTGCCTAAAGAGCCTTTGGAGCTTTACGATATCCTCGACAGGCTCGGCGCAGACAATAAATTTGATATATACATGAGAATAGATGATGATCGTATTCCTAAGGCGATGCGCGATGGCGGGTTTTACGATGATATCTTCAAGCTGAACTTGCTTGCACAGCGGCTTGAACAGTTAACGCCAGCCTATACAGCAGGCTTTACTGCTGTCCTCTATGGTCACGAGGACTACAACCTTGATGACCTGATACTTGTAACATACGGTCTTGAAGCGTATCCGATATATCCCTGCGGCAGCTATGCGGAGCTCGGCGAGATAGTTATCGACAATGATATGATACCCGAGGTTGAAAACTGTCCCGATGAGCTCATACCGCACCTTGACAAAAGCTCCATAGGCAGGCTTGCTGCGGAGAAGTTCAGGGGAACATTTGTCGGGCGTTATTACTGTGAGGTCGCTGACTACGAGCCGCCCGATATGAATATAACCATCGCAAAGCCGCCAAGAAACGAGTTCCAGATACTTATCGGAGCTGACGAGAAAACGGCACAATGGTGTCCGTTGCCTTATGAGGGCGATTTGTCAGGCATGGAAGTATACGGTTTAAGGTCGCCGCTCCCGAAAATACAGGTGGTCGATGACATCGCCAAGCTGAACGAGGTCGCGGAAAAGCTCGCCGGGCTCGGCAGAGCGGAGCTGATAAAGCTGAAAGCGGTCATGGAAAGCAACTGCTACCGCGGCACAGGTGGAGCGCTTATGGCTCTTGATGAGCTTGACCACTATGAGTTCGATGCAAGCGTAAAGTCGTACAGTGAATACGGCAGAGAATATCTCAGCCGATATCTGCCCGATGAGTTTGATACGAGCGTTATGGATACGGATTATCTGTGCGCTGTAGGAAGCAGGATACTCGAACGAAAAAGCGGAGAGCTGACCTCATACGGTGTTTTATCGGGCGTTGAGCAAAGTCTTTACTCCGCGCTCGTTATACAGGAGGAAGAAGAAATATGCGATGAAGGACTTGAAATGGAGGCGATACAATGACAGTAAATATACGGCACAGAGGCAGAAGGTGGAGTGAGGACTTCCCCAAGAACAGCTATGAGCTCCTCGACCTTGCCGACAAGCTGAGGAACGATTATCCGTTCAGCGTTAAGGTAGAGAAAATGTTTGAGCTGGACTATGTGTACAACGAGTTTCAGATCAATTCGTTTGATGATCTTGTGCGGCTGAATCTGTTTGCAGAGCGTTTTTCTGAGATGTATGAGGAAGACGAGGCGATAATGTTTGCGCTCATGACTCAAAATCCGAATGCTGAAATATCTGAGCTGCTTGAAATGACATACGGACTGTCGAGCGTGACCGCATACCCGTGCTGTAACGACGAGGAGCTCACAGAGCTGGCGTTCAAAAACGAATGGCTTCCTGAATTTGATGACTGTCCTTACGAGGTGCTTGAATACCTCGATACTGACAAAGTCGCGGCAGAGGTCCACAGACAGCGTGAGGGATATATGTACGGAAGCTTCTATGTCGAACCTGACGGATACATATCTCCCGAAAAAGAGATCGAGCTGCCGAAGCCAGAAACGGGTTTCTTCCGTCTGCTATTGGCGGCTGACCGTGAGAATCGCGTTCCCGACAGGGCGAGCTCCGAGTGGTTAACGCTCCCGTGCAGTAAAGCAGACCTTGAGGTCTTCGAGAAGCGGCTCGGATGTACGATGAACAAGATGATATGCATAACCGCTCGTTCAGCTCTCCCGAAGCTCCATCCCGTCACGGTCCAGAGAAGTGAGATACCCGTGCTGAACGGACTTGCGCTGAAGCTGTCGGAGCTGAGCCGTGACGAGGTCGTGAAGCTGAAAGCCTTAATGGAGCTTGAAGATGTAAAGAGCATCGGGCAGACGGCACAGCTTATCCCGCACCTGACGGAGTATGAGTTTGATCCGCTGTCGATGGACGCGAGCATTTACGGCAAGGCATACCTGTTCAACAATCTGCCGATAGGCTTCGATACGGAGATATTTGCTTCGGTGGATATGGAGGAATTCGGCAGGAGCATACTCAGCGCCAAGGGCGGAGAGATGACTTCATACGGAGCGGTCTCAGGTCGCGGTCAGAGCCTTTTCACTCCGATAGCCAAAGAGCTCGCGGAGGACGAGACAGAAGATATTGAGGACGATGAGGAAGAAAATATGGAGGTGAGTTTGACATGAAAGACAGAATAGTCCTATCCATGAGTGAGGAAAAGCAATCGGCACTCGAGATGTATCTCGCACAGAAAAGCACTTCGCTCGCGGCGGAGATCGACAAATTCACGGAGCAACTTTATGCCAAGACAGTACCGCAGAACGTCCGCGAGTACATAGAGATGACCTCGGACAGCAAGCCGATACGGAAACAGCGACCGACAAGGAATCCCGAGGGCAGGCCGCCTTCGGGACAGTGACTAAAGTGTTGCAAGATAAAGCGGCGTGGTCGCCGCAGTCACAGCGGACGGCAAAGCCGACCGCATATTGAGCCAAAACAGGATTTACGTTTAGGGGTTGCAAATAAGGCAAAATGAAAAATTCGGGGTTGCAGCTCCGTACATGCCTGTTTATAGATGAAAACTTAGGAGTCGGAGGCATAAAAATGGCATTTAACAACAAAATTAAGTTTCCGCTGTGGGTTTATCCGCAGACGATAGAAAACGTGCGTACTCATTACAAACACGACAACTGTAAGTCACAGAGTGAGTTTATAGAGAAAGCAATCGCGTTCTATATCGGTTACCTCGATGAAGAAAAATCCGTGAACTATTTGTCGCCGCTTATAACGGAAACAGTGAAAGCTACTATCGCAGGAACGGAACAACGGCTCTCGCGTCTGATGTTCAAGGTCGCAGTCGAGCTTGGCAAAATTTCAAATATGCTCGCAGCATTAAATGATATTGACGAAGAAACCTTGAAACAGTTACAAGCAATGTGTGTAAACGAGGTGCGCCGCATAAACGGTATCATCAGTTATGAAGATGCAGTTGAGTTCCAAAAGGAGTAAGCCGTGCCGAGATTAGTTGTGGTGAGCCGTTACCTCAAAAGCGGCAGCGGTAAAAATCTTTCTAACTACGTTAAGTACATCGCTACCCGTGAGGGCGCAGCTGTTGTGAAAGAGAATAACGGAACAGCTCCTGCGACAAAGAGCCAGCAGGAGCTTATTACTTCTCTGCTGAAAGACTTCTCTGACAGCAAAAACAGTTTCACCTATGAGGAATACAGGAGCAGTCCTACACAGAAGAACGCTTCAAAATTTATCGAGGAAACCATTGAGCATAACAGTGATATCGTCGAAAACAAGAAAAACTATATGGGCTACCTTGCAAACCGTCCCGGAGCTGTTAAGTTCGGATCACACGGATTGTTCTCACAGACTGATGAACCGATATCGTTGAAAAAAGTTGCAAAGGAAGTCGCGGAGCATAAAGGAAATGTATGGACTCATGTTGTATCTCTCCGCAGGGACGACGCTCAGAAAATGGGTTACGATAACCTGACAGCGTGGCGTGAGCTTATTAAGCGGCAGATACCGAACATAGCGAAGCAGTCAAAAATTGATATGGCAAATCTGAAATGGTATGCAGCCTTTCACGATAAAGAAACAAATCCCCATGTTCATATAGTCGTGTACTCGACCGATGAACGTGAGGGATTTCTTACCGAACACGGAATTGAAAAAATACGCAGCGGCTTTATGAATGATATTTATGCAGATGAGCTCAAGCATTTATATCAACAACAGACTGAGACACGTGACCTTTTGAAGTCAGAGAGCGCAAAGCTAATGAAACAGCTCGCTAACGGTATCAGAGACGAAAAATCTATTGATACTGAAATCGTTGACCTTCTGCTGAAGCTACACGGAGAGCTTCAGAACGCAAAAGGCAAAAAGGTTTACGGTTACCTGAATAAGGATACAAAGCGTACAGTCGATGAGATATTCTTCCGCCTTGCTCAGAATGAGTCCATACAGAAGATGTACAGGCTTTGGTGTGATATGGAACAGAGCAAGCATGACTTCTACTCTTCTGCAAAGGTCGATTTCCCAGTGTTGGTCGATAACGAGCATTTCAAATCGGTGAAAAATATGATCGTTAAGACTGCTGCTGAGCTGAATTTTGATATTACTGTCGGAGAGAGTATATCGCCTTCTGCTGATAGCGGTGATACTAACGCCGAAGTATCAAGCGGCTCAAGTGTCGGAGCAAGCGAAATCAGAACCGTCGAGCCCAAACCTGACGCAGATGAGCCATCAAAAACTGACAGTGAGGCTTTAGCAAATGCGGCATTTGGACTTCTTGCCTTTCTTAGCCGTGTTATCGCGGAAGATTACGACAGGGAGCAAAGGAAACTCAGCTCGAAGGTTGATAAAAAGCTCAGGAAAGCTATTGACAGAAAGAAGCAGGAACTCGGAATTAAGTCAGGACAAGGTCAATCATATTGAGATAGAAAAAAGGGCATAACAATGTAATAGTGGTATGCCCTTTCGTCAATTTTGCTCATTAAAACACATATACTGTATCAGATTTTAACGGTAATTTCAATATCATTATAACCATTATGTATTGAAATGTAAAGACTTTATTGCAAATTCATATAAAAATGTATTCTTTCCGGAGATGTTACTGACGGTTAATCTTTAGAACCAAAGCCATTAAACCGTCAGAAATACAGTCAGAATGGAGTGATATCAATGGCAAAAAGAGGAAGTAACATTTATAAGAGAAAGGACGGTCGTTTTGAAGGAAGAGTCCATGTTGGATACAAGACTGATGGTTCAAAAAAGTATAAGTCTGTGTACGGAAGTACGCTGTCAGAGGTAAAGGATAAAATGTCACAGCTTTACCCTCTCAGGACAGAAAAGGCAGCATTAACAATAAAACTTACCGTTCATGAAGCTGCGGAAGAATGGCTCAGTTCCGCACGTTTGCGAGTAAAGGAGTCAAGCTATGCAAATTATGAGAATATTCTGAATAAGCATATCCTGCCGATTCTCGGCGGAGAATATATCTCAGCTCTTAGCGCGAGCAGAATCAACGAATTTATCCATTTTAAGATGACAAGCGGGAGGTTAAATGGAAAGGGCGGCTTATCAGCAAAGACGGTTCGTGATATACTGACCGTTTATCATAGCATAGAGCGTTATGTGTATCGTGAATACGGGATACGCGAGTCGAACTTTACTATGCCCAAAACAGAACAAAAACGCACAGATGTGCTTTCGCGTGAAGAACGGCAGAAACTTGAAAGATTTCTTATAAATAATATGTGCCTTGCGAATCTTGCTGTATTACTTTGTATGTTTACAGGGCTTCGCATTGGCGAATTATGTGGCTTGAAATGGAGCAATATTGATTTTATCAAAGGTACTCTATCAGTTGAAAGGACTGTTCAGCGTATTAATAAAAATGGCAGTTCGCAAGTCGTGATAGGGACTCCAAAGAGCCGTTCTTCAGTCAGGACAGTTCCAATCCCAGAATTCTTAATGACTCTACTCGAAAAGTATAAGGGCTACGATAATTTATATATTATAACAAATTCTGCAAAGCCAATTGAACCACGGACTATGCAGAACAGATTCAAATCAATATTGAAGTCATGTGGCGTAAGAAACGTGAATTTTCACCTTCTAAGGCACACATATGCGACAGTCTGCATAGAAAAAGGCTTGGATCCCAAAGCTCTCAGCGAGATTCTCGGTCATGCCGACGCAGCAATAACCCTTAACTGATAAGTCCATTCGTCTATGGAGGTCAAAAAAGAATATGTAAGTCGCCTTTGTCTATCCGCCTAATCTTTAAACCGTCATTTAGCCGTAGAGTGCTCTTACGCACTTGCCTATAATTCGGCATATAACGATTTAGATTTGATAAAGGAGCAGAATTGACGAAAGAACAACTTGCTTTATGATGAATATTGTTCCCACAAAAAACTTTGTCATACTATTGACTTTAAGAAGATTTCTGTGCTATAATTGTCACAAAAATTCCTTAAGATGAGGTGCTGACAATTGATAGATAAGGAAACCTGTGCAATGCTATTCGAAAAATATCATAGAATTGTATATAATACTTGTTACAAATATTTGAAGAATACCAGTGCAGCAGAAGACTGTACCCAAGAGGTTTTCTATGTATTGTTGAAAAAGAAATCAAAAATCGACTTAACCGAAAACCTGTTATCATGGTTGATCGAAACAGCTAAGAGAATATGCAAGAAATATATACGCAAAAATCCCAAGGTATTCCTCAATATTGACGATTATTCAGAAACAATAGCGGATAAACACGCATCAGCAGAGAGAGCGCTATATGATGAAATGTTTGAAATACTTGATAAGGAAGACGCTGATCTTCTTTTAGAGTATATCAACTCAGATCATGGCAAGCGACAAGAAATAGCCAAGCGCCTTGGAATAAAGACGACAGCTCTGTATCAGCGAGTCAAAAGAATCAGAGAACGTGTAATGGATTATTTGAACAATGAATAATGAGCTTTTATACATATATCAGATTAAATGAATGGAGATTTTTTATGAACAAAGATGAATTAAGAATGCAGATGGCTGATTTGAATCTTGAGATCTTATCAGATTTGAAAAAAGACCTTGCTAATGAAAAGAGCAAACCTTCAATTGAACGTGACGAGAGTTTCATTTCAGAGCTCGAAGACATGATTGCTCAGACAGAAGAAGAAATCCTTAGTGAAAGCCAAGCACGTTCTTTGGACAAGTCATTGAAAATGCTTGATGAATACAAGACACCAAGGAAAATCAAATTGTTCAAATATCTATCTGTTGCTGCAGCAGCACTGATAGTTGTTTTAGGACTAAACACTGCATCAATGAATGTGTTTGGACAGAATATGTTTTCAACCGCTTACCAGCTCACCAAAGGTGGTATAACTATATCAACAGATGATCCTTCAAATAGTGATGAACTTACCGTATCACCAAGTGATCCATATGGTATGAAAGCTAAATGTGCTGAATATGACTTCTTTCCAGAAACCCCTTCATATATTCCAGAGGGGTTTGAGTTGGATTATATTGACGAAGAAACGAATGATTTTTCAGATTTATTGATTTTCTTTTACAAAAAGGGTAATGCTAAACTGAGTTTTCAGTTTCATAATTACAAAACCCAAGATGATATTCCAGCCATTTCAATTCCAACCGATACATACAACATTTCAGAGAAAGAGATCAATGGCAATACTGTGCATATTGTTGAAGAGGATAAGCAATTTACCGCCACATATACAAAAGATATGATAAGATGCGTAATATTTGCTGAAAATTTAGATTACGAGGAATGCGATAAAGTTTTGTTGTCTTTGTCATAATACTTGCTGGCTCAAGCACCGCTTTTGTGATATTTTACAAAAGTGGTGCTTTTTGTGTTGGATTTAGTGCTTTTTGAGCATTTATATTAGAAGCTCAAAAACAATAATTTAAATTAGGAGGTAAAAGATGAAAAATAAGGTTCTATCATTGATTTTTTCGACTTTTTTAATAACATCATTAAATCCTGTTCTTGGTGTGAGTGCATCAGAGGAAGCAACAGATTCTTCAGCAATTGAAGTAGGGGGAGACACCCTATATCTTTGTATATGGAGGGGCATATGAAAAGCATAAAAAAAACATTACTCCTGATTATTCTTTTGAGTTTAAGTGTTGGTTGCTCTCGGGGAGTGATAAATGATAGTAAAGACAACAGTATACCAGTTTTTGTAAGATATGATCATAATGCTTATGCTAACGGATATATTTATCATTATGAGGATACTTATGGGAGTATGAATTGTTTTTTGGATTATGATACACTTGAGTGCTCGCCGCTTTGCGCTGTTCCGAACTGCACTCACAACACGGCGTCGTGTTCAGCACGAGAAATAGGAGCATGTCCACTACTATATAATGATTATATCTATTATTTTACTTCTGAGTGTGGAGTCAAAGAGGAAAAGAGCGGCAGAGAGTTCGTAATGGATGCAAAACTAATGAAAATGAAGCTAAACTCATCGGAAACGCAGAAAGTTACTGAATTTCACGATTGTATTCCTGACACACATGATGGATTTGTATTGATGAACGACGTGTTATATTTCCAAGCTGATAACATGAATCCGCAACAAGATGAATATGGCAATTTCATTTATTCCGAAGGTGGCGGCAGTCACTTCCTGTGCTCTATTGATTTGAACAGCGGTAAATACACCAATTACGGGAGTATATATGACGGTGACAAACAATATGAAGCAGCAAATACATCAAGCAGTGCGATGATAATGGGACTTCGCGGCGATAACATTTACATTGATTATAGCTTTATGAAGGAGGACGTTCCCGAAGAAAAATACATGGAGGAAGGTTTCCTTCTGTCAAAATGCTTTAGCCATGTTGTCATGACGTTTGATATCAATAATAAAACATTCACTGAAACTCAATACCCGAATATATCGTACGTTGATGGTGATTATCTTGCATACTACAACGAAAGCGATAATTCGGTGATTATTGAATGCGAAAATGAAGAAAAAATAATCCCCGACACCTACACAAGTTTTTATGCTCTGATCCTTGACGATAAGTTCTGGAGCTATCCAGATGAAAATATATGGTATGACCTCAGCGATATGTCAAAGCACGGGAAAGGTCATGACGGCGAGATTTCTAACATTCTGGGTTATTACAACGGTAAATTTATCGTTAAAACGATAGGAATGAATTTCAAAGCGATAAATGAGGACGAGCTGAAGTCAGAATAATAAAACCACAACTTATAGGATATCTTCAAAAAAGTATTTCACTAAGATATAATATGAAGAAATATAGTCAAATAATTCGGAAGATTGGAAACACTATTACATCAAAAATATTTATATTCCAGAAGAAAGCGAATGTAACTACAACCCTATCTCCCACTTCCTATTCATACAACTAACGTTAGGGGGTATCATCAATGCTACTCATAATTGTGTGCGGTCATAAAGAAACAAGCACATTAAAGAAAGTAGAAGAGGAATATAGGGAATTATGAACTCACTAGAACTGAAAATGATAAACAAGCACTACGGGAAAAATAAACATGCTCTCTGTGATTTTTCATACGAGTTCACGAATGGTATTTACGGTCTGCTCGGACCAAACGGTGCAGGTAAGTCCACATTGATGAATATGATAACGGACAATCTCTTGCCCGACTCTGACGGCGGAATGATACTATGGAACGGCGCGGAAACACGGCTTTTAAATGAGAGATTCCGCAGTCAGCTCGGCTTTATGCCGCAGCAGCAGAACCTCTACGAGAATATGACAGCGCACACCTTCCTCAGCTACATCGCCTCGCTGAAATGCCTCGACCGCAAGTCCGCAGAAGCCGAGATACCGCGTATCGTCGAGCGTGTGGAGCTCACCGAGAGCATCGACAAGAAAATGGGTGGCTTCTCGGGCGGAATGAAGCAGCGAGTTCTCATCGCGGCGGCGATGCTCGGCGACCCCGACCTGCTCATCCTCGACGAGCCGACGGCAGGTCTCGACCCGAAACAGCGCGTCATAATACGCAATATGGTCTCCGAGCTCGGACAGGACAAGATAATCATCATCTCCACGCACATCGTTTCCGACATCGAAACTATCGCCAAGGAGATACTCTTCATCAAGGAGGGGCACCTCATCGACAGCGGCAGCATACACGACCTAACCGAGAAGGTCAAGGATGGCGATAAATCGCTTGAAAACCTGTATATGCAGTACTACGGCGAGGTACAGAAATGAGAGTTCTTATCATTGAATTAAAAAAACTTTTCAGCGGTAAGTTATTCTTGCTAATAATTGTTGCTGTATTCGTTTTGAATGCATATCTCATGTTCAGAACAGCTAATTCAGGAGAAACTGTTGCTGCAGATTATCGAAAAGTATATGATGTGCTTGCCGAGATGACTGATGAAGAGAAATATGCGTGGCTTGATACACAACTCAATGATTTCTCACGCAAACCTATCTACAGTTGGGAGGTCATGCATGAGCTCCGCGACGAGTGCGATACCGTCCTCACCTATGACGAATATCTCGAGAGTATCAAGGCGCAGGCACAGTCCATGACGGCGGTGTCCATATTCGCAAAGCCCGACACCTTCAACTACCGCAGCATACTGAAAACGCCGCCCGCCTACGAAAACGTGCAGGACGTCCTACCTGTTTTCGGCAGGTCGAAGGGCTTGACCCTCGCGACGGATAACAGCTTCACGGACATACTCTGCGGCTTCATACTGCTGTTTGCGGTGCTGTCCATCATGCTCTACGACCGCGAGCAGGGCATGAGCGGACTGCTGTTCTCCATGAGGCGAGGGCGAGGCTATCTCATAATGACTAAGCTCGGCGCACTGGCTGTGACGCTGTTTGGAGCAGTGGTGCTCCTGTACGCGGAGAACCTCCTCTTGGGCGCTTATCTGTACGGTCTCGGAGACCTCTCGCGCCCGATACAGTCACTAAGCGGCTTCATCGGCTGCAACCTCAAGATCAACGTATGGCAGTACCTGATACTGTACGTACTGTTTAAGTTCATCGCCGTTTTCTGCATCGAAGCAGTGCTGTCGCTCATCGCGGTAAACACTAAAAACACGGTCAGCTTTTATGGTATATCCGCGTCAATTCTGATTATAGAAGGAGCACTCTACTCACTGGTACATCCGCTCTCAATTTACAGTATTTTTCACTATATCAATATTATTGCTTTTACAAATGTTAACGAGGTTTTCTGCAATTACAAGAATATAAATTTTTTCGAATACCCAGTTCCCCTTATCCCGACATCGATTTCCGCGTTACTAATGTTTACACTTGCTGCTGGCGGCCTTTCTGCATATATTTACTCGAAAAAACGCAACCTCGAGTTTCATAAGATAGGTCTTAAACTCAAATATGGCAGAAGTAATAAAGTGCATTCGCAGCTTTGGTATACTCTTTACAAGTCGCTTATACTTCAGAAAGGAGCCCTTGTTATTGCACTGTTTATAGTAGTTGCAGGCTTTATGTCGCAAAACTTTATGAAAAAGTATGATCCGTCTGATGTTTACTATCAGTACTATACCGAAAAGGCAAAGGGTCCGATCACTGCTGATACTATAGAATTTTTCGAGAATGAATCAGCACGTTTTTCGGACTTACAGTCTCAGCTGAATGAACTTCAGCAAAATGAGCCTAATAACTATACAAAAATGAACGAGCTAAGCAAGCAGCTTGCGCCAAACATGGGATTTGTTCCTGCATATGAGCGCTTGCAGCAGATAAAGAGTATTGACGGAGCATATATGTTTTACGACACAGGATATAAGCGCGCTTTTGGCAAAGTGGGATATGATGATGATATGAAGTATGCTCTTGCAGCGGTATTATTGTTGGTCTTTCTTGTATCGCCGCTCATTGCGAACGACAATAAGTACAAGATGAGTTTTATCATCAATTCCACGGCATCGGGAAAGAAGGGCTATATCCGTCGTAATCTGCTCACGACTACGCTATACGGAATGATTGCGTCGCTGATTTGGATAGTGCCTTATGCGGTCACCATTTCGCAATATTACAGTCATGGCGGACTTGCTGGCTCGCTGAAAAGCATCACTGATTTCGCAGACTTCCCACTGAATATGAAGCTATGGCAATATGTGTTGCTTGTTGCGGTGCTACGAACGTTTTCTATCGTGATATCATCCCTTTTCATGCTGTGGGTGTCGACACGGTGCATAAATACTACCTCAGCTGTGCTCATTAATTTTGCTATTTTTGCACTGCCTGTTATCATTTACCTACTTGGAGCTAAGGTAATGGTTAATGTTGGATTCTGTCCATTGTTGAGCGTTAATGCAATAGGCAATTATACAAGTATTGTTAATATAGCTATATTGCTCTTATTAACAGTAATATTGTTCTATATGACAACGAGAAAAAAGGAGTATAAAAATGGGAAAAATAGGTAAAAGAATAGTTCCGTTTATTATTGTGTTCACAATAGTGTCAATGGTTACAACCAGCTTGTTATCAAATGCAGCTTCGGCTAATCTTGAAAATAGTCCATCAGGTTATTCGGCAAATTCAATGCAAACTTTACAAGGCGTTGATGGCAATTCATTGTTTGAAGTTGGCAGAAGCGGCTCTCAAACCTATATGACTTTTCAAAACCAAACGTCTACTAATAATTATGTTGTGCTTACATTATCAGCAATTTCTTCTTCTGGTACAATTATAAATACTAACTCATATAGCGGAATACTATCAAGCGGAAATGTTCATGCTCTAATGAATAATAATTCTAATGCAGTATCTTTTCAGATTGCAGCAGTAATGTATAGTAATTCTATGTTAAGTAATTGGACAGCTATAGTAGACAACACATCAACAATTCAAGCAAGTGATAGTAAATCATTAGCTGTTGTTACTAGAAGTGGAAATGTAGCTTATTTATCGCTAAGAAATCAAACGGCATCCGCCCATTATTACGATATAAATATTGATGCAATATCTTCGTCTGGTTCAAATGTGGGAAACACCAACGCTAATGGCATTCTTTCTGCTGGTACCATTGATACAATTCTGAATATGAATTCGGCAGATACATATCAGTTTGCAGCTCAAATGTGGAATAATACAACGCCGACAGGAACGCTATTAAGTAATTGGACAGCGACGGCATAGTATGATAATGTAATCAACACTCATTCATAGCTTTAACAACTGCCTTGACGATTTCCAGATCGCGTTCATTGCAATTGTAGAGCATACGGACGAGATCTTCTATCTCAGATTCTTTAGACGGTTTTTCGGGGTAGAAGATCGAGTCAGAAGAAATGGACAATGTGCGGACAAGAGAATAAAGCACATCAAAGCTCGGCTTTTTGCCTTCATTTTCGATTCGATATAAGTATCTCTCGGATACACCTATTTTCTCAGCAAGGGCTTCAATCGTAAGATTGTGGTGCCTCCTTGCTTTTTTTATAACTCGACCGAGAGTTTCGGTATTTTTATGCACTATCAGTTCACCTCCTTTAAGGAATATTATACCGATTTATCGCATTCATTTTAATGGCATAACAGTTCAATTTTACTGAACTGTAAATTCATATTCTAAATAGCCCGTCAAAAAAAACCGATTTTTTCTGACGGGTTTTTTGTGTTGGACAAACAATCCTCCAGTCTTTTTGCGGTTAACTGGAGGAGTCTTATTGTACGCGTGGCAGCGAAAGAAAAAAAGCCGAGTTACAATATCGGCTAATTACTGCAATGAGACTAAAACCTTTTCCGTCACTTCAATTGAACTGACAGTACATAAAAAATATGAAATAGCGCTTATCAAATGCAACATAGCAAATGGTAAGCGCTATTTTTGTATTTATAGGTTCTATCTTTCTCACAGATTCTATCCTCCATAGACTTGCCATTAATAATACCGAAATAATGGCAGGAGGATAATCTTGGGGATTGATCAGAAACAAGCTGAATTCAGCGTAGATCCTCCATACAATACATCATTTATAACACTAATCAGCCGTAACAATCTATATAATGCCAATCATGCTCTTGTTATCCATTGCCAAATGGATAACGTATGATCACGGATCTATTCATATATAACTGGCTATGTATGGCCGCTAAATATCCTTAGTCCTTCGTTTTGATTCGAGTACAAGAAATCAAAACGGAGGATAAAGAAATGGCGTATAATCATGCAAAAGAAGAAAACTTATTTATGGAGAAATGGGAGAAAAATGAACGACTATACCGTGAAATCGGTATGACTGACAAGCAGATAGCTTCTATAAAGGAATTCGATTCAAAAGTATTCAAGCTCGATCGAGCTTTTTATAGAAGAACATTACTACTTGCCGAACCTGAAGAAATATCGAGTGGTACATCTGATACTCATTCTGATACATATTTAGAGGATTATTGGATTGAACTCATTGACAGCGCGGAGAAATACCGAAGACTGACGGAAGTTCCTTCTATTATGAGGAAAGCATTTTATATGTATGCTGTTGAAGGAATATCACAGAGTCGAATTTCGTCAAAGTTACTGATTCCAGCAAGGACTTTACGATGGTGGTTTAGAAAAATCGCTGAAATTCTTAGATGAGTTGCCTAATTCACCTGTTTTCGTGGGCTATGTTTATGTAGGGGACTCTAAGCTCTTACACTGTAGCTTGAAAACAGAATAGCAGCAACAAGGATACGTTGATCCTGCGTCGGACTAAAATTCGGCAGCCAAAGAAACCATACGCTTGCGATAAATATGACGTTTCAAAATGCGGAGCAGCTCTCTGCACGGCGATGAAAGCAGGAATATAATGATACTTCCGTCCAGTCACAGACTCAAGCAATGAGGGCGGCTCTATGCGAACCATAGTGGGATGAGATTTCCATGAAGATCAATAAGCTGTTGATCGTTCTTGTTGTTCCGTGCGTGACGGGGACGAGGTCAAATATCACGCAAGACGTCTGAAATTAGAATCAGACGAAGGCTTAAGAGTTATATAAACTGCGCCCAGCGGAAATGCTGGGCGCAGATATAACGTAAATGCATAAGTACAATTATGCACTTACGTTATATTATTAGTTTCAGGATGGAGCGTGATAGATTGCAGAAAGAACTTAGTTGGGACAAGCTGAGAAAACGGCTTAAAACAGCTAAACTGAAATCAGAGCATAAGTGCAGAAAGTGTATATGGGCTGATACACGGTCGGGATACGTTTTCTGCACTTGGTATCAATGTGTAAAGGAGCAACGTGATGAAGAAATACGGTCAGGCTGACGTTATGTGCGTATTGGTACATATTTTTCTTGAACGACAGGAGAATCTTTCAGAAGATCAGAAAAAGGAAATCGAAAGCAGGAGCTTTGCGGAAATTACTGCGAACTATCCTTCTTCTGCAGATTGGGAATTGTGTGTATAGGATGAAAAATCGAATATTCCTCTTGACAAAAGTATATACTGTAGTATATACTATAAGAGGAGAGGAGCTGATGATTATGTTAACAGCTAAATTATTTACAAATGGGAGCAGTCAAGCAGTACGTTTGCCAAAGGAATTCCGTTTCAACGGAACAGAGGTGTATGTTCAGAAAGTCGGTTCTTCCGTAATGCTCGTTCCCAAGGACAAGGCATGGGAAACATTTATGGAGGGAATCAACGAGTTTTCTGACGATTACCTCGAAAAAGCTGAGGAGCGTCCTGCGAATATGCAATCACCCGAGGAACGTGAAAAACTATGAAATATATGCTTGATACGAATATGTGTATTTATGCACAGAAGAAAAATGAGAATATTATTGCGAAAATAAAGGAGAATTTCGAGGAAGGCCTTGCTATTTCAGCAATAACTCTTGCCGAGCTTGAGTATGGGGTGAAGAATAGCAGTAATCCCGAGAAAAATACGGTTGCGCTATTAAAATTCCTTACTGTAGTTGAGGTGCTTCCGTTCGACGGCGAAGCTGCTACGGAATATGGAGATATATGCGCAACTCTGAAACGAAATGGGACACCGATCGGTCCGATGGACACTTTGATTGCTGCACACGCAAAATCAGAGGGCTTGACGATTGTGACCCATAATGTACGGGAATTTGAGAGAGTCACTGACCTGAAAATTGAAGATTGGTATTGAGTGCGTCATACTGGCGCACTTTTTTCTTTATGATTGGAGATGATACAATGATACGAATTATTATCGGAATGATAATAGGCGGCTGTATTGGCGTTTTTGCAATGTGCTTATGCACTGCCGCAAGCAAAGCCGACGAAAACAGATATTAGTCAGTTCTGCACAGTTTCAACTCCGAAAAATAGGTGGTTGTGGTGATTACCTTCGGGAGCAAAAAACGGTATAATATGGCTGAGAACGGAGGTGGCAGCGATGCCAACAGTAACAGTTATACAGCCGAAAACCGCCGATAATGAACAGCAATTACTGCGAATAGCAGCATATTGCAGAGTATCATCAAGCAGCGACGATCAGCTCAATTCATATAACTCTCAGCTTACATATTATACTCACAAATTTGAGGACTCTGAAACTGAGACTCTCATTGATATTTACGCCGATGAGGGCATAACAGGTACTTGTGAGGAAAAGAGGACGGAGTTCCTTCGCCTTATAGACGATTGCAGAAAAGGAAAGATAGACCGCATTTATACAAAGTCTATCAGCCGCTTCGCCCGTAATACAAGAGACTGCCTAAAGAATATCCGAGAACTGAAATCACTCGGTATAACAATAATGTTTGAAAAAGAGAACATTGATACTGCGAATATAACCGATGAACTTATGCTCACCGTTATGGGAGGGTTGGCGCAGGAAGAATCTGTTTCTATATCCAGAAATGTTAAGTGGAGTATGCAAAGAAGGATCAGAAAAGGGAACTATACTCCTAATAGCGCACCGTTTGGTTATACTATAAATGAAAAACGATTTGTGGTTAATGAAAAGGAAGCTAAAATTGTAAGAGATATTTTTGAATACTACATCAATGGACACGGTGTTCAAAGTACTGCTGATTACATTAATCAATTGTATAAAATAACACCTCCATTGGCATTTTCCAGCGTAAGATACATACTTGAAAACGAAAAGTATATTGGTGACTCTATTTATCAAAAAAGCTTTACAATAGACGCTATTGGGAAACAGCGTTGCATTAATAATGGCGAATTACCAAAGTATTACCTTGAAAAGACGCATGAGCCTATTATTTCAAAAAGAGTATTTGATATAGCACAGTTATTAATTAAAAGCAAAAACGTTTATTCCGTTAGAAAGAATAGCATTTTCAACATGAAAATTCAATGTGGCTTATGTGGTAGTTACTATAAACTCAAGAAAAGCGTTGATGTTGACTACTGGGTGTGTCGGAAGCATGATATTCATTCAGAGGGCTGTCTTAGCAAGAGAATATCAGAAGAAATCTTAACAAACGCTTTTATCAGTCTTTTCAATAAACTGTATTCAGGTTATTCTGAATTACTTGTTCCTATAAAACAAGCATTACAAGAACTTGAAGTCAGATGCGCTGTCGGTAATAACAGCATAATAGAACTGCGCCGTGATATTTTACAGCTAAAGGAGCAACTCAAAGTAATAGCAACACTCCGCACAAAAGGCTTCCTTAATGAAGCTAAATTCAAGGAGCAAAGTCTTGAGATAAACAACAAGATAGATAAGCTGAGCAACGATATTCGACTTTTATCACAGTCAGATGATACCGCACTGAAACAAATCGAAATGCTTATAGATTACTTCGAGAAGCGCAGCAATTTAATGATTGAATTCGAACCGCAGGCTTATGAATTTTTAATAGATAAGATCGTTGTCAAAGATAACATTCTCGAATTTCACATAATGGGAGGTCTGATATTTGACGAAGAAATATAACCACAGCATTTATGCTCTCTGCCCAAAATACAAGGAGCTTTTTGTCGGTTGTGGTGAATAGAAAAAACGCCTCCTTTGTGGTATAGTGGTGTCGGAGGAGGTGAAAAAATGAGCAAAAACAGGACGATACCATTCGGCTACATGATGCAGAACGGTATAATAACCACTAACCCTGCGGAGGTGCTTGCTGTACTAACCATATTCAGCGAGTATATGGCAGGCAAGAGCCTTAACGCCATTGCTAAGAATATGGGAGTTCCATACAGCGATAAAGTCGGCTGGAACAAGAACATGGTCAAGCGAGTGCTTGAAAACGAAAAGTATCTCGGAAACGAGACTTATCCGCAGCTTATAAGCGAGGACGTTTTCAGAGCTGTAAACGAGCGCAAGAGTGCTAAAGCAACTTCCCTCTGTATAGTTCCTGACGAATTGCAGGAGATCCGCAGTCTAACAGTATGTAAGGAATGCGGCAAGCGGCTGTTCAGAACAAAAGCTGAATTATGGGACTGCAGAAACGGCAGTTGTCACCCATTTTTATTCAAAGTAACTGACGAAATGCTGACAGGCGCGATACTCAGTATTATGAATACTGTAATTGCAAATCCTGTGCTTATTGAAGCAAAGGCAACAGTAAGCGAGTATATCCCGACATCAGAAATTCTCTGTAAACAGGCTGAGATCAATCGTGCCATTGACAATGGCACTAAAACTGCTGAAGAAATAAGAAACGATATTTTCAGACTCGCGGAGCTGAAATACAAAAACTGCACATACAGCGACATTTCTCGGAAAACTGAGCTCTTAAAGTCGCTGCTCGCGGATAAAACTCAACTTAATACACTTGATACTGGCTTGCTGAGATCCTGCGTAAAGCGGATAACAGTGAGCCATTCGTGCATTATTGAAGCTGAGTTTATCAATGGTGTTATAATCAAAAATGAGATAGAGAGGGGCGATGAAAATGGAGACAGCACCTAATGTCAGGATTATCCCTGTCACGCAACAAGCAGTTGACGGAAAAAGTAAGTCCAGACGGCTTAATGTTGCTGCCTACTGCCGCGTCAGCAGCGAATCAGATGAACAACAGAACAGCTATCAGGTACAGATAGAGTATTACACCAACTATATTCTATCAAATCCCGAATGGAATCTGGTTGACATATTCGCTGACGAGGGTATCAGCGGTACGCAGACGAAGAACAGGACTGAATTCAACCGCATGATAAGGATGTGCAAAAAGAAGAAAATAGACCTTATCCTATGTAAATCCACAAGCCGATTTTCAAGAAATACTGTTGACTGCCTCGACTATGTAAGACTTCTGAAAAGCCTGGGCATCGGAGTAATATTCGAGAAAGAGAATATAAACACGCTGACAGCACAGAGCGAGTTCATACTCGCCTTGTACAGCAGCTTCGCTCAAGCCGAGAGCGAATCCATAAGCAAAAATATAACACTCGGAAATCAAATGGCTTTCAAAGACGGCAGAGTCCGATATCAGTACGCCCATTGGCTTGGGTACAGAAAAGGAGATGACGGCAAGCCTGAAATAGTTCCCGAAGAAGTTGAAGCCGTTAAAACTGTTTTCAGACTGTTCCTTGAGGGTAAAACTCATCGCGTGATAGCCGATTATATGAATGAGCATAATTATCCCAACAGAAGCTCCACAGGCTTATGGGTAAACTCAATGGTCAAGCGGATACTTGAAAACGAAAAATATATAGGCGATTGTTTATTACAAAAGACCTATACCGTTGACTGCATTACCCACAAGTCAGCCAAGAATAAAGGCGAAAGACCTATGTACTATGTCAGCGACTGCCACCCTGCAATAATAGACCGTGACACATTCAACCGAGTACAGCAGGAGATCGCGCGGCGTAATTCCAAGCGTTCAGCAAGCACTAAAAATCCTACTGAACAAAGCAAATACAGCAGTAAATACGCCCTGACCGAACTTCTTATATGCGGCGAGTGTGGTACAGCTTGTAGACGTTGCCGCTGGACTTCTCATAACAGGAACAGGACGGTATGGCGGTGTATCAAAAGATTGGAACACGGTCCGAAATACTGCAAAGCTCCTACAATAGACGAACAGCCACTTCATAATGCTATTGTGAGAGCTATAAACGAGTTCTACAATTGCGGCGATGATGTGGCTAATGTATTGAAATCAGCAGCAGAAACTGTCATTTTGGGAACAATCGGCAATGAGATATCTCAGATCAAGCAGCGGCTCAAGGACATAGACCAAGCTCGCAATGACTTTGTGAAACTTATTGCTACAGGAGCTTGTACTCCCGATTCCCTTGATGATGAGTTTGCAAGGCTATACAGCGAAGAAGAAAAGCTGAGCCAGAAGCTCCTTTCACTCAAATCTCAGGGAGAAGCCGAGCAGAACGAGCTTGTTGATAGTATAGAAACGGATATAAATAACGCTTCTTTTGAACTTGAAGAATACGATGATGTATTGGTGCGAAAGATTGTTGAATGTGTAAAAATTATAAATCAAAATGAAATAACCGTGACCTTCAAGGGCGGATATGAGATAAAGTCTATATTATAGAATTAGAATATATTTGAATGTGATTATCACTATTCGGTTTGAAGTTGTAAAAAGAAGTTTTAAAGTACTTGATTATTTTTTTTAGATATGATATAATGTAGCCAAGAAATAGTGAAAGGAGTGGCGATATGTACAGCATTTCGTTAAGCCAAGAAGCAATCAACGAACTCATTAATGGGTTACTCCTAATTATGAAAAACAATCTCGCGGCAATAGTATTGTATGGCTCGGTAGCAAGAGGTACGGATTCTGTCGAATCAGATGTTGACGTAGCTGTACTCCTGAAAAAAACGCTTTCTTCTGAGCAGGAGGATGGTTTGAGCGAGCTTATGGTTAATCTAAATTTGAAATATGGTAGAGTTTTCTCAATTGTAGATATTGAAGAGCAAATGTATGAGCAGTGGAAGGAAATTGTACCGTTTTATAAAAACCTTTCAAAGGAGGGGAACAAGCTATGGACAGCAGCGTGATTGACCTCTCCAAGTATAGACTGGATACTGCTAATGCAGATTTGAAGGCTGCAAGACTTTTGTTTGATGCTACAGAGTACCGCTCATCAGTAAATCGTTCATATTATGCTATATTCCACGCGCTTAGAGCTGTTTTAGCGCTTGATGGTTTTGATTCAAGTAAGCATTCGGGAATTATATCCTATTTTAACCTTAATTATGTCAAAACCGATGTTTTCAGCCGTGAAGTCTCAAAAATGATCAGCTCAGCATATAGGTTACGTGAAAAAGCAGACTATCAGGATTTTTATATTGTTACGATTGAAGAGGCTGATGAACAGATTAGAAAAGCTGATATAGTTATAAATGTAATATCGGAATATCTTAATGCAAAGTATTCCAAATAATCCGCAATTGTTAAAATAATTGCGATGAATTTTTCTGAAATGAACCGAATCAAATCATCGGTAACCGATAAAAAAGGCGTATGCAAGTCTGCATACGCTTTTTATATATGTGCAATTAAATACTATAAACTTTTCCGCCTATGCTAATCCACAAACGCTATGAGACACAATTTCACATAAAAATATATATGGATAGAAATATGAGTTGCAACTGAATTGATATATTTTCACTCGGATCTGTTGATTTTTTGTGTGAAATGTATTATAATGAACTAAAGGATTTGTTTTGTCAAGAACAACATGAATTAAATATAGCACTGGAAAGGAGCAGCTGTATGCTTCCAACTATAAACAACAAATCATTGAAAGAGGAGAACAATGGATAAACTAATTCCTATTTGTATATTAGTTGTTATTATCATAATTGGTTTTAGTACCAAAATGGTAGACTTATCAACCATAGTCAAAAGACTAGAATTCACATCCAATTACAGGGAAAAATTCGTCAAATTTATTAATAAGATTGTATCAGAAAATATATTTGACCAAAATTTATATCATGAATTAACATCCGATGTAAAAGCAATGCAATATGAATTGGGCGAAGACGGAGTGTTTGCCTATATGAAAGATCAACTCAAAGGAGTTGCAGGTAAAAATTATCAACTGCTAATCAATTTTCTTCCTGAGACAAGAGAAATGGTCAATATAAATAATTCTATTTTAGCCGAAAGGTATAATAAATCAATACATGACTGTGATGATATGTTTATTCGACATCTTGGAACTCTTGAAAATCAAAGAAAAAATATCAGAAAAGGGTTATTTAATCCATTTTCTTCATTTGCGGAAGGAACAAGGACAATTATTCTATTGCCAATCATATTATTAAGCTGGTTTGGCTTCATTTCTAATGAAAAAACATATCGAGCAAAGGAAAATGCGATAGTAAAATTGTTGAATGCCGTTGTTACAATCTTGGGCTTTGCTTCGACGATAATAACTATCGTAGTTGGCTGGAATGATTTCTGGGATATAGTATTTAAATTCTTCAAATAAAAAAGAGCTATCCGATTCAAATACGAATCAGATAGCTCTCATCTTTTCAGACAGAATATTTGTAACTGTTGCCAATGATAGAGAAATGTTGCCAAAGCCTTGCCACTCAGCTTATCTGCACCTTGAAAAGCACGGTATTACGCCGTTTCAGCAGGCACTTGCATTATTCCCACTCCCCAGATTTCACCCAATACTAAACAAATTTGTTTAGACAATTTGTGCTGTGGTATCTCAGTTATACATTTTGCTCTGTACTATACTGCCCACTGATGCCGAGTTATCATTTTATTAGCGCTATGATAACAAAAACCAGCGACTTATAGGAGAATATATGCCAGGTGGCTTGCTCCTTATTTGGTATTATAGCGCAGATTGGAGCGGTTGTCAAGAGATAAATCACATATCTTTTCTGTACTCATTTTGTAATGGCTTGAATATCGAGTATTTCATGAGGTATAAATCTCCTTTACTCCTTGTCATAGCGACATATAGTTTATTCAGTGTTGATGGTGGTAGTTTTTCAGCTGAAAAAACATCATTATCAAAATCATCGAGTTTATCGGTTAGTATTACACAGGCTGATTTTACCGTATCTCCTTTTGAATACGACCAGTTTAATGCAGAAAACTTATAGCAAGATGAATTTTTGAACACCAATTTAACAATACTTGTGTCATTCAGTATGTCTTTAGCGTTTTCAGTCACCCAAATTACAGATCCGGTATGATCATTATTTGATGTTATATCTATACCAAGCTTTTCACTTACATATGAACACACTTCTGGTGAACAGCGCCTTGATTTAGATAGCGTTGTCGTATCAACCTCAAAACCTAATTGAATCAAATTAGCGATAAAGTCATTGTAGCTAATGATCTGTTTCTTTTTTTCAAATGGTTTTCCAGTATTATTTTTAGCTGAAACAGAATGCTGATAATAATCACCTACAAGTAATACCTTATTTAGTGCTTTTGATAGCTGTATAATTAAATCATAATCATGTTCACGAAAATCTTGAAATTCATCAATAAGAATATAATCGTAAAATTTATTCAATCTTATCGCAGCTCTTTTTATCAAGGATTCTCTACCTTTTTTCACTTGTAGTGCAAGTTCGGAGATGTTGTCACAATAATACTGTTTTCGACCTGTAATATAATGTCCTATTTTGTCTTTTGAGATGTAATTATGATTAGGGCTGCTTTTTCCACGGCTTTTAATTGTTTGTGATGGGGGCGTAATTGTGCAAATGCCCTTACTGACAAAACCTGTTATTCCAAAGTGTTCACCAATACTTGGCTCGTATGGCAATATGATGTTGTGATATACAAATGCATCAAATGTCATTACAGTAGTCAAAGGCGGTACATTTCCATAAGCATCACATAACTCTTTTTGAATATTGTATATATTTTCATGAGTATATGCAAGTATAAGATTTCTCTCATCCGGATTAATGGAATGACAGACATGATAAGTCTTACCTGCACCCGCAACTGCCAACATCACTTTCTTATCCATTCAAACGCATCCTTTACATATTGGGGAACTTCAAAAGCTTTTCCTGATGTAAGCATTTGATAAGCAATATCAACTTTATTGTTCAGCATCTTACCCAACACCTTTCCATAATCATTTTTATGGAATAGATAATCTGCGCCGTCTTGAATTTCAATCATTGAATCCAATTCAGTTTTATTTTGCTTATAAACACATACTTCCCATGTCCACTCATCTATAGAATCTGACATAAAAATGTGTTGCGAATTATTAGCGGAATTAAATGCTTTTGCTTCATCAATAGTGTTTTGTTTTTGATCATTATCTGTAATTACAGCTATTCTCTTTTGAGTTTCTGCTGCAATAGAGAGATATCTTCTATATGAAATTCCGTTACAAGATATTATTGATATTTCATCTTCTTCAATACTATGCCCTGTTATTTGCTGATAAAAGAGTGGGAGCAACAAAAACTCTGTAGGTCCTTCTACCAAAAAAGCTTTTTTTGAAAGCAATAACTGTAGAAAAGCATTATCATCAGCCTTTTCAAAAAAATTGGCTACATCTTTATCAACTCCAGAAAGCGAGCGGACTTGGTTCGAGGTAATCCATATTACATTATTCAAATTTAATCTGCTTGCTATCATATTACTATGAGTTGCTATAATGATTTGAGATTCTTTCTGCTTGCTTGAAATCTCTTGAAGCATTTTGTGCAAATTAGTCGAACATAAATGATTCTCAGGTTCTTCCATTAGAATTACATCAAGTCCATTTGCTTTGTCTAAAGCAATCTGAGTTTTAATAAGGCTTTCCATTCCACTCCCTCTGTTTTCAAGAGGAATGGAATCCTCATAAACAGATATTATTGTTTCCAAAATCACCTTTTTGGCATCTACCCCAAATTTTCTATTATCGCTAATAGGTGGTAAACCAACATTTTCAAATACTTCTTCAAGTTTAGTTCGGAACTCATTTTTAGCTTTAATACGAGTGCTTTCATCATATTTGCTTGAAAAGAGTGTTCTATTATAGTAGTTAAATGAAGGAGAAGTTGCATTACTTGTTGTATCGATTGACAAGAAATAGAAAGGTCTTTTTATAATTTGATATTGGCGGTTTGCAAATGTTGTCCAACTTAAAGAATAATATTCATAAGGTATTTTTCCTTCTGAAATGGTAGATTCCATACCACTTCCAAGTTCTTCATCATATTTACATTCAAAGCGAATGCCGTATTTTTCATCTTGATTTGTTTTTCCCCCATATACTTCGCCAAAAAAGAAAGAAGCATTTTTATTATGAGGATCAAGCTCCAATTCAACCTCAATAACTATTTGTGGTAAAGTTTTTATGCTTGGATTCGTTTGAAAAGCTACTACATTTTGTGTATTAAACAAGTCTTTAAGTACAGATTTATCGGCATTTCGATATAACTGATTTAGAACAATTTTTATTGCTTCTAAAATAGTGCTTTTGCCAGCTTCATTTTCGCCAACTAATATATTCATATGTTCGTTAAATACAACATCGAGAGAATCAAATTTTTTGAATCCTTGTATATGTAATGCTTTTATGTAATCCATCTTCTCCTCCTATAATCAAACATCTAAATAATGAGATGTAAAAATCCCCCTGAAACAACACAGTTATCCAGTATATCTACATTATACCACGATAACTGTATTATTTCAAGGGAATTCGACTATATATTCTATTATTCCTGCCCCGACTTCTTCAAATTACAATCCCTGTACAGCATCTGCAAGTTGTCTGGAACGGTTTTGCCGCCTGCGTGCCAGGGAGTGATATGATCTGCGTGCATCTTCTCGAAATCGAAGTGCTTTTTACATATCGGGCAGATACCCTGCTGCTGTTCGTAGACTGTGCGGGCATCTTCCTCGTCAAACTGACGCAGGCTCAGATATTTTTCTTTTCCTGTCAGCAGATATTAATATATACCGCTATTCTTGGTGACTTCCTTGTCTGCCATGAGAACGGTTATTTTTGTTTCCAATGCAGCAAGATCAAGTACATCGCTCTTGTGCTCATGATAGAGCCTTCCCCAATCCAGTCCCTTCATCTCCTTACGCCACTTCGGGAAATGGTATTCACCCAGTTAATAACGGTCTGGAAATACATCCACAGCGGAGCAGCGGTGCTATCGTGTTGATCAGTTAGGCGTTTCCAAAGCTACAGTATGCAAATATGAGAATAACACCTCTATTCCACCATTTGAGACACTTTGCTCTATCGCCAGTATCTTCAATTTGTCTATGGATACCATCTGCGGTATGAAGCATCAGGGGACACTCTCTACTCACGGACTGACCGAAGCACAGACAGAAACTGTCAAAGCCTTGGTCGATGCCTATCGTATCAAAAACGCTCAGACGTGCAGGCAGCTCACGCAGGAGCAGTTTGCGGTACTGGGGAAGATTACAGCCAAGCTGACAAAATAAAGCCGAAGGACTCACGCAGAATCCTTCGGCTTTTTACTTGAAAACTGGAAGAAAACATGGTATAATAGTGGAAAGATAACGATGAGATTATTTCCATTATTTAAGGACAACTGAAGGAGTGAAGTAAGAATTGAATAGAGCAAAATACCAATGTCCTAATGGCTGCAAACTGCCTCCAAGGCGAAAAACGATATGTGAAGACAATAATGGAAATTATTACTGGGGATATCATGATTTTCCTTTTTGTCCTGTTTGCGGTTCATTAATGCCACAGACAATTGTTAGCTTAAAAGGATTCTTTGATTTTTATCAAATTCACCCTAAACTTAAACACTCAGTAGAGCTCATATATAAATCAGAACTCGGTGCGGCTGTACGAGAGGCAAATATTGTCTTGGAAACGACATTACAAGAGAAATCAGGATTAACCCATTTGTGGGGAAAAGACTTGGCTGCACAGGCTCTCAAATTTAAATATGACACCAAGGAAAAAGTATTACAAGAAGCTCCGTTAATTGCTATCAATAAACTTGATACCCCTTCAAGAGTTAATGAACAAGAAGGCCTCATGTATATGCTAATGGGATATTTTCAAGGAACACGCAATATCTATCAGCATAAATTGGTTGGTACATCTGCTAATATGATTATTATCAGTGTTTTACAGATTTCGTATTTCCTTAAATTACTTGATGGCCAAAGCATTACGGTTAATGGTCATTGGATTCCAACTTCAATGAGCGTAAATAGTATTCTTAGTCATACACCCAAGAAACTTGATCGAATGAGAATACGTCGAAGCATATTGAAATCAATTAAGAAAAGAAACCGGCTATATACTATGAAACGAAAATCGAAAACTAAACAGGAAAAATTGACGGAGAATAAATAATGGATGATGTTAAAAATTTGCATCTTGATGATGATCAAGCATGGTTGATATTACTGTTGTTTTTTCTAAGCAGTCAGCGAGAATAGGAGAAGTTACGAACATATGCAGTAGAACAAGATGATCCTCCTCAGGAATTGCTGGATTTCTTTAACAGAGTATTCAATGCCAAGTTGCCCATTCAATTATTCTCTCCAGGAACCTTATTTTACCGTGCACGTCGAATCGCCAGTAACAATGAAAGCAATTTAGGAGTTAACCTTGACGAAATAGCAAATGAAATGTATCGCGTAATAATGTCGGATATGGATTTTAAAGCAATACAGCAAATGGAAGCAGATGGTTCTCTTTACCTAAATTCTGAAGATTATTTTCATCTTAAGCAAATATCTATGAAAGAGTATACTCCTGAACAGCTAAGTCACTTTGATTCTTTGAGAAAAAAATATAGTGTTCCTGGTGTATATGGATTTGATGCTGATTGTTTTCGGCTCTATCCTGATGACTGACCTCCTTTCTGAATGGCAGAGACGAAAAAAAGACCTTGCTGACGGTAAGTTCAGCAAGGCCGAATATACAGAATGGAAGCTTAACTGGCCGAAAACGACCGATGACTGCGGAAAGCATGAACCTGCGAAAGAGTGGCGTAACTTATAAGCCACTTGAACCGCAGAATAATTCCGCTTAGCTCCCTGTTATCAAATTGTTATCACTGAGATTTTAAGGCTTCGGAAATGGCGTATCTACGCCGTTTCTGGGGTCTTGTTTATTATTCCCACTCGCTCCTTGAACTGTAATCTTAACCAGTTTTAGTTAAGTTTTATCGCTCGTGGTATCTCTATTATCTCAGCTGTCTGTCAGATTTGGAGTATCTGATTTTTTGTTGCCATTGTGTTGCCAATATTTATTTTGGCATTGCCATTATTGTCGGATTTATGACTGAGTAAGAACCATAACCAAGATGGTTTTCTATAATCTTTACGCAAGGAGAGACATCAAATGTAACCAACGTGGCATGAAATACACTTAACACCTTATCTTGCAATTCTTGATCATCTTCTAAAAGTTTGATCTTCAATCCTTTTTCCATAGCTAACTGATAGTTTATTGGGCGACCATGTGTTTTATGAGCATTAAAATCGCCAAGCCACCCAGCAATTTCAGTACCCTTTTTTTCATCATCTTTGAACATATATGCATCAAGCCATTCTGCAACTTTTGATTTTGATAACTCTATTGTCTTTTGACATAAATCAAGGAATCCGTTTGGTATTTCAAGTAGCTTTGGAATCCAAATTCTTGCAGAATCTGGATTTGCTGAAATCTCCACTCTTGCTCTTTCAAAATCAGCAAGGATAGAGTGCGCAGGTAAAGAAAAAGCTACACCGTTAGGTCTTGTCAGTGTCATTTGCGGATCAATGGGACCGATGGCGGACTGCTTGCCCATAACAATTTCATCACATGCGCAAGCTATCATTGTAGCTGCAGACATAGCGTTCTGAGGTACTATTGCTCGAATGTAACTGTATTTTGCTCTTAAATACTGTACTAATTGCTCTGCTGCTTCAAGTGAACCACCAGGACTATGCAAAATTAAATCCAGTTTATCCGACTTTAATCCATTTATTGATGACATAAATCCTTGAATATCTTGGAGACCTATACTCAATGCATTACCAGAAACACCTGGTATATTGCAAGGAAATGCAGAGGCATAGATTATTGTATCATTTTTGGTATATTCATTTAGCTCTTTTAAGTATTGCCGGCGAATAATGTCTTGACCTGTATTTTTGAATTCACTTACTTTTGCAAGGATCTCATTCCGATTAGCCATCGCTACCTTCCTCCTTGATTATTACATTACATGTCACCATATTCTCTGCTTGATAAACATCCACAGCATTTACTATGTCTTTATAAAAACTAACCTCCTCATGTTGATAACATAGAAGTAAAGTTTTTAGTTCTTCGTCTAAGGACATTGTTTTGCTGTTGTCATTCAACATCTTAATCACTCCTTTTTCAATTAGAGGCATTAATACCAATCATCAACTTATACCTATTATTTATTATAGCACATCTGGGATACAAAATCAACAGTTTTCACTGCATTTTTACATAAAAAACTGTGCTTGATTCGTTCAAGCACAGCTTTATCATCAAATCACATCACACATACACCATACTTTACCGCGTTTTATATCGTATCTAAATTGCTCCACCTCTACAAGCGCCTCGGCAATAGCCGAGGCGCTTTTTTTTCGCGCTCCATACCGTATCTAAATCGGTTCACCTTTTCATGTACTTGTAAAATGACGAAGCTCCCTGTGTTTGCGCGCAGGGAGTTGTTTATAATATGAGATATCTGTTGATTTGGGAGAGAGACTGTGGTATACTAAGGATAGAATAAATGCGACAGGCTCAATACCAAATGACAGGAGGAAACGGAAATGAACAAAAACATGATAGCAGCTGCTGCATTGCTTGCAGCATTATGCGCGGCAGGAGCCTCATTATCCGCAAAAGCGGCGGTAAGAGGGGATATCAACAGCGACGGCAGAGTTGATACGTTCGACCTTATCCTTTGCTGAAAGGGCGTAGTTAATATGTTTTCGGGCGGATAGGTCGCCTCGTCAACGTATATTGACGGCGACGGCAATACGCAGGTCAACGACCTTGTACTGCTTCACAGTACATACTCGGGGAGAAGAAGGAACTGCCGCAGGCGGCTGTAACGACCGCTGAGACAACGACTTCCGAACCGCCTGTAACGACATCAACGACTCAGACGGTGACAGCTATATGAAAAAAATGGCAGCAGATATACATATGCACGAAGAGCCGTCAGTTCTTGAAACTCGCGGCGGAGTTGACTACGGAACTATCGAGAAAAAGACCTACTTCTCCAAGGATGCGCAGCGCGAAAAGAATCTGAACGTGCTGCTGCCGCAGGGTTACGATGCATCGCAGTCCTATCCCGTGCTTTATGTATTTCACGGCATTTTCGGCGATGAAAACTCCATGGTCAGCGAGAATATGAAGATACAGACCATGCTCGGCAACCTCATCGCTTCGGGCGAAGCAGAGAAGATGATAGTGGTTTTCCCGCAGATGTTCACCACCAAGGAGAACATATTCCCCGCGTTTACGAACGAGTCATCGCGTGCGTATGACGCGATACGCGAAGACCTCGAAAACAGCATAATGCCTTTTATCGCGGAGAATTACTCGGTCAGGACGGGCAGGGAGAACACCGCTGTCACGGGCTTCTCAATGGGCGGAAGAGAAGCGCTTTACGTCGGAGTGACGCGTCCGCAGCTCTACGGCTATGTCGGAGGAGTCTGCCCTGCGCCCGGAATTTTCCCCACGGTCGACGGGAATATGACCCACGAGGGCTGTATGTCGCCCGAGGAATTCTGTTTCGGCACAGCTCCGAGCCCGTATGTGCTCATGATAACCTGTACCCGTTTTGACGGCACCGTAGGAGACGCTCCCGACAGCTACCACGAGGCTCTGACGAATAACGGCGTCGAGCACATATGGCATCAGCTCACCGACGGCGACCACGGTGAGATATCCGTCAGAGCGCATATGTACAACTTCCTGAGATACGTGTTCAAGGCGAAATAAAGCTCATTTGCAGACAAGGAGAACAAAATATGATAAGAGAGATAATACACGACCCTATCATCCTTTCAATAAAGTCCAAAGATGCGACAGAAGATGATATACAGACCGCGAAGGACCTTGCCGAAACGCTTGAACACCACAAGGACGGCTGTGTCGGAATGGCGGCAAATATGATAGGCGTATCGAAGAGGATAATCGCATTTTATGATGACAAGAAGATAGTCACGATGTTCAATCCCGAGATAACGCAGAAAAATCAGCCTTACGAAACAAAGGAGGGCTGTCTTTCGCTGCTTGGCGAGCCTCGCTCCGTGACAAGATACAAAAGCATCAGGGTACGCTATCAGGACAGGTATATGAAAAGTCACGAAAAGCGCTACAGCGGCTTTGCTGCGCAGATAATCCAGCATGAGGTCGACCACTGCAGCGGAATACTTATATAACTCACGACCTGTTCTCATGCGGTTTTGCTTGATTTTCAAGCAGTATTATGTTATACTGATTACAATATATTATTGTATCGGAGGTCAAAATGGCAAATAAGAAGACTGCTATCGCATTGATGTATGATTTTGATAAAACTCTCTGTACAAAGGATATGCAGGAGTACGGCTTCATTTCCAATATGGGTATGACATCGGGCAAATTCTGGGCTGAAACGGATGAGCTGATGAAAACCGCGAAAATGGATTCGGTCCTTGCGTATATGTACATGATGATAAAGAAATCGAATCAAAACGAAAAGTCTATCCATAGAGAGGACTTCGTTGAACTTGGCAAGAGCATCGAGTATTTTGAGGGCGTAGATACGTGGTTCAGAAGAATAAATGAATACGGCAAGGCTCATAATGTAATGATCGAGCACTACATTATTTCCTCAGGCATCAAGGAAATAATAGAAGGCAGTTCAATCGGTAAGGAATTCAAGGAGATCTATGCCTGTGAATTCCTTTATGACCACAATGGCATCGCAGTATGGCCCAAGACTGCCGTGAACTTCACGGAGAAGACCCAGTATCTCTTCAGGATAAACAAGGGCGTTCTCGATGTGACAAATAATTCTGACCTTAATAAATATACTCCTGAGGACGAAAGAAGGATACCGTTCAGGAATATGATATACATAGGTGACGGATTTACAGATGTTCCGTGCATGAAGCTGACCAAAGCCAACGGCGGGCATTCTATCGCGGTATATGCCAAGAGGAAGAAACAGACCTCTGTGGAATTGCTGACTGCAAACAGGGTGGATTTTGTAGCGGAAGCTAATTATTCGCAGGGCGGAGAGTTAGAGAAAATAGTTTTTTCAATTATTGATGAAGTAATAGCTCACGAGAACCTGATGAAGCTGAAATCCAAAAAGTAATCGTATGTTTGAGCAAATGGCTAAAAACAGCTTGATCTCAGCCTCAGTCAATTATGCGGACAGCTCACAAAAAAACGGAGCAGTTGAGTGCGCTCCCGCATAGAAAAACAGTAAAAGCCACAGATATCTCTGTGGCTTTTGTTTTATTCTATCATTTCCTCCAGTACATCTCGGAGCATGGATATGTCTCCCTGAGCAGCCCTGATAGTGGCGATGTTCAGCATATCCGAGTCGCAGCGTGCGAAGTCTATGCTGCGGTCGGTGTTCCTGACGAGGAGCGCGACAAAGAGGCGGAGCGTCCTGCCGTTGCCCTCACGGAACGGGTGCAGCATATTCAGCTCGTGGTAGAGGTCGGCGAGTTCGGTGATGAACTCGTCATCGGACATACCGAGCAGATAGTTCTGAGCCTTCAGCCGCTCGAATTTCAGCCTGCCTATTTCTGCGAGCTCAGTATGCTTGCAGAAGACCGTGCCCTTTTTGGAGATGTTGATAGTGCGCAGAGCTCCCGCCCAGTCGTACAGGTCTCCGAAGAGGAAGCGGTGCAGCGAGCAGTAGAAGCTGAAGTCGACATTTACGAATTCTGTCTCCTTCTCGGCTTGGATACCGCGCAGGAGCGTTATCTGCTTCTCTACGGCGTCAAGCTCTGACTGGTCGCGTATGTCCATTTTATTTATGAGGACTGTTGAATCGGGGTAGCAGTTCCACTGGCAGCCCTCAATATTGTAAACAGCCATTACTTGCTCCGTGAGTCCTTGACTATCTTGTCCTTGAACTGGCTGAAGGTGAGCTCTCCGCTGAGGCATTTTCTCACGTTGTCTATCTCCCTGTCGGAGAAGCGGTAGCCCTCCATGCGAACGGACGCAAGCTGATTCTGTAGCGCTTTTTCGGTAGTGATATTCTGCATTTTTATCAGCTCCTTACCATGATATTATAATTCATGCGCGGGAGTTTGTCAATAGGCTGTTTGCAGAAAAGCGGTCGGGCTGCTCCGTCGGCTGCGGCAGCGATATCGTCAGCATATCCGCCACGGCGACCCTTTCGCCGTCAGTGAACACGAGCTCGTTTGCGTATTCGTCGTATATCCGCACTGTACCGACCTTTTCGGCGTATCTTCCGCCCGACTTGCGCTCATCTGGGACGAAGTACACCACCCTCACCTCGGGTTGCTCATCGAGCCTGTCGAGCAGCAGGTTCAGGCTTGCGTTGAGGGAGTTTATCTCGTCCTCGGTCAGCTCAATGCGGCTGTCGGTCAGACGGGCGGTCTCGTCCACGGCAGCGTCATAGCCGACGAGTGCCGCGAACGGGCTGAACTGCGCAGCCCTGTCCGACGCGGACATCGGCGAAATATCGCCGTATCGAGGGCGTGTGAGCTCTGTTATGGAGCCGTAGCTGTCAGACATTGATGTCACCTCCGTTTATGGTTCAGGCTTTGTGTCCGCCTATCTGGCGGTTGCGCTCCTTGGCGGTAGCTCCCTCGGAGTAATTTTTGCCCTTCAGCACAGCGTTCTTGCCGAATCTGTGCTTTATCCCGAGCATTGCCTCCTGAAGGGCGCGCTCTTTTTCGAGGGCTGCTTCATCGCGGCAGCGCTCCCGCATGGTCTCCTCTGTGTCGAACAGGCTCAGCTGCTCGAAGTGCTCGCTTTCGGGGATATCCTCCTTGCGGATAATGTTGCAGGCGACGAGCGAGATGCGTTTCGCGAGCAGGCTCTTGTTGAAGATACGGTCAAAAAGCGTCATTGCCGCCTCGGTCATTTTGCGCGTGGAGGAGGTGTGTCTGGGGAGGTTCTGCGTACCGTGAGCGTGCTTCGGTATCTGTCTGCCGTAGCTGTCGCGCACGAGCTCGCCCGTATACGTCCCGAACTCAAGGCTTGCGCGGTCATAGCCGACCGTCAGCACTATCTGATTTGTGACGACGCCCTTGTCCACGAGGTCGAGCGACAGCATATCCGCCATTTCCCATACTATCAGGCGGGTCTGATAGTAGTCGCAGGGCTCCTGTAGCACCTGTCCCGAGGTGATGCTGCTGCTCGACGGCTTATACGCCTTCACATCGGCGATAGTGGTCGGCTCGACGCCCCATGCGTGGTCGATGAGGAGCTCCGCATTCTTGCCGAAGGTCTTGTACAGGCGTCCGATGTGGTAGCGGTCGAGCGACCACACGGCGATATCGCCCATTGTGTGTATGCCGAGGTTTTCAAGCCGCGCGGAAATGCCCTTGCCCACGCGCCAGAAGTCGGTTATCGGCGTATGCGACCACCAGTTCTCCTTGTAGGACTGCTCGTTCAGTTCCGCGATACGCACGCCGTCCTTGTCCGCGGGGATATGCTTGGCGACGATGTCCATCGCGACCTTGCACAGGTACATATTCGTGCCAACGCCTGCTGTAGCGGTTATGCCCGTCTCCGCGAGCACAGCCTGTATCAGCATACGCGCAAAGCCGTGACCGTCGGTCTTGTAGGTGCTGAGGTAGCCAGTGGCGTCGATGAACACCTCGTCCACGGAGTAGGCGAAGATGTCCTCGGGGGCAACGTATCTGAGGTAAATGCCGTAAATCCGCGCGCTGACGTCCATATAGTGCGCCATTTGCGGCGGCGCGACGATATAATCGAGCGCGAGCGACGGGTCTGCGGCGAGCTCCGAGTAGATACAGCTCTTGCCCGTGAGCTGTCCGCGCGGAGCCCTTCGCGCACGCTCCCTGTTGACCTGTCCGACGCGCTGTATGACCTCGAACAGTCTTGCTCTGCCCGATATTCCGAAGCTCTTCAGCGGCGGAGTCACAGCGAGGCATATTGTTTTTTCAGTCCTGCTCATATCTGCAACTACGAGGTTGGTATCCAGCGGGTCGAGCCCGCGCTGTACGCACTCGCAGGAGGCATAGAAGCTCTTGAGGTCGATAGCTACGTATACCTTGTCCATATTCCGCCGCCTTTCTGTCATTTCAGCACTAAAAGAACTTTTGTTCTTCTATAGATTTATTATAACAGATACGGTTTAGAATGTCAAGTACCAATTTTTATCTGTGTATGCTGCACAAAATCTCATCAGACCGTGAAACGGCGGCAAATGACGAAGAACCCGTATTTCACGGTGAATTTTGCGCTTTGTGCTGATAAAGTGACAAATGTCACTGCCAAAATGATGAATGTAATCTTTACAGCGGACGGCTGAGATAATATAATATTATAGGATAGGGGAGTGTTTCGTGTTTTGACGGCACACTGCTCCTGCCGATATATGGTATGGGAGAAAGACTTTAGGAAATGGACAGAAGAACGATACGCAACGATTTTTTCAGATATATCTTTGCGAACATGATAAGCTCGATAGGTGTGTCGGTATATATTCTCATTGACACATTTTTCATCTCTAAGGGCATGGGGGCGGACGGACTTGCCGCGCTGAACCTCTCGCTGCCCGTATTCAGCTTCCTCAACGGATTCGGGCTCATGCTCGGCATGGGCGGAGGCAGTATATTCTCGATGCTGTATTGCAGGACCGAGCGCCGCGAGACCGACAAGGTATTCACCAACGCCTTCATGGCGATGCTGCTCATCGCGGCATTATTCGAGACAGCGGGAATATTCCTCTCGGGACAGATAACCCGCCTCCTCGGTGCTGACGAGCACGTATTCGCCCTCTCGCACGACTACCTGAGGACGATACTGCTGTTCTCGCCTGCATTTCTGCTGAACAACCTGATAGTGTGCTTCCTCCGCAACGACTGCGCACCGAAGCTCGCGATGCTCGGTACGCTGTGCGGCAGTCTCGCCAATGTTGTGCTCGACTATGTATTCATATTCCCGCTCGGCATGGGCATGAAGGGCGCGGCACTCGCTACGTGCATAGCGCCGTTCGTCAGCCTCAGCATAATGAGCATACACTTCCTCACGGGCTGGAACGCCTTCAGACTGCGTCTTATGCTGCCGTCGTGGAGTATGCTGAAGGAGATAGTCTCCCTCGGACTTCACGCCTTCTTCACCGAGGTCTCGGGCGGACTCGTTATATTCGCCTTCAACAGCGTTATCCACCGCCTCATGGGCAATGCGGGCATTGCGGCATACGGAGTCATCGCAAATATCGCGATAGTGTTCACGGCACTGTTCATCGGACTCTCGAGCGGTGTTCAGCCGCTGATGTGCCGATATCACGGACGCAGGGACGAGAAGGCGATAAAGTATCTGCTTCGCCTGTCGCTTATCACCTCGGTCATAGCGGCGATATTCTCGTATGTGCTGCTGTTTGTGCACACGACTCCCGTAGTGCGGGCGTTCAACAGCTCGGGCGACGTGAGTATGCGTGAGATAGCCGAGAACGGACTGCGTATCTACTTCCTGTATATGCCGTTCATGGGCGTGAACGCGATAATGTCGGTGTACTTCTCGTCCGAGGAGAAGCCGCACATTGCTCAGATGATATCGCTCCTCAGAGGAACGCTCCTCGTTATACCAGCCGTATTCGCAGCGTATCTGCTGCGCAGCATAGGGCTGGTATGGCTCGCAGTACCGATGTCGGAGCTGCTGACCGTGATAACAGCGTGGTGCATATATTTCTTCATCAGGAGGAAGAGCACGGTCCCGGCAGGGCTGCCGAAGCCCGCGAGAAGGCTCTCCGCCGATATGTGACAGCAAGTCCGCAGACGTGACCGAAAAAGTCCGTTTGCGGGCTTTTTGCTTGAAAAAAACGCAGGGATATGTTATACTGATGATATAATTATTATTGGGGGACTGAGATATGAGAGTATCGGTCATAACAGCGGCATTTACAGCCGCCGCGCTGGCAGTCATGCAGCTGCCGCTCGGAGCCTCCGCAGCCTCGGATATGTACTTCACAGTCACGGAGGTGCAGAGCTCGGATATCAGCACTATAACCGCCGACGGGGAGAAGTGGTTCAAGGTCGGCAGCTTCTATGACGACAAGGACTATATCATCACCGTGAAGGACAAGGACGGCAGACAGTATATGCTCACCGTCACGGACGGCGAGAGCAGCGGCACTGTATGGAGCTACTACAGGCAGACTATGGTGTCGAGCACTACTCCGCGGTTCACCTCGCTGAGGTCGGGAAGCAGCTATCTTGTCTGCTCGGGCGATGCGCTCCGCACGGCGTATACGCGCTCGGTCAGCGGCGACCTTGTGTGGGAGCACATAGGCTCGACCCTGCGCTACAACGAGGACGGAACATACTCCTACCTGCGGTATGACGCTGACAGCGAGACTCCGTTCTCGTTCACGCGTGAGCAGTCGGAGGCGGCAGAGGTCGATATATACACGAAGGGCGAGCAGCTCGAGCGCTGTATCGTCAGTCAGCCTCACGCAGAGAGCTATGTGCTCGAGGGCAGCGGCTACGCTGCGCCGAGGTTCACGGTCGGGCTGTCGGACGTCGAGGCAGACAGCGTGAAATGGTACGTAGACGGCGAGGAGCAGCCCTGCGGCTCGCTCAGCTTCACGGCTGAAACGCTTGCGGACAGACCTGCGGGAGTACACCGCGTGAGCTGCCTTGTCGAGGCGCACGACGACAGCGGTATCCGCTGCCGTGAGCGCTCGGAGGACGCGCTGTTCGTTATAGCGAAGGGCGTAGTGCCCGATTCCTTCCTGACGTTCTCGGACGTCCATGAGGAGTACGGGCTCATCGGCGACGCGATAGAGAACGTTATAGAGCGCACGGGAGGCTATATACCGTCGCTCGTCATATGCACGGGCGACTTGGTGAACGGCACGAAGGCTGAGAAGGATATCATGCTTGAGCGGTACTACCCCCGAATCATCGCGGAACTCGGCGGGCTTGACACGGTATTCGTCTCGGGCAACCACGATTCGGGCGGAGCTGCCTCAGCCATGTCGGCAGCGGCAGACCTCGGAGCAGGGGAGAGCCTCTCTTCGGACGGCGGACAGATATTCTGCGGCAGCTCGGAGGCTGTCGCGAGGAACGGCAGGAACAGCCGCTATGCCAAGGGGCTTATCGTGTACGGGCTCAATCAGGAGGCGGTGATGAAAACGAAGGACGGCGGGACGGTTTGTTCATATGAGGACGTCATCGGCGGCGTTGACGCCTTCCTGCGCGATGCAGCGAGAAACTACCGCGGCGAGCTCGTGGTGATATCGGCTCACACGGGACTCCACACGCTCGGCATACAGCCCGATTCCGTGAACAGGAACGGAATGAGCATCAGCGACTGGATAGGCGAGAATGCGTACAATATCAACGGTTCATACGAGCTCGCGTCGCTGATAAACAGCTATGCGGAGCGGTACGGCATGGACATTATGTATCTCTTCGGGCACGACCACTCACGCAGCGAGACCGAGCTCATCATGACGGACGGCAGCGAGCTTATATCCACGGTCAGATATGAGGACAAGATGACGGGGACTCAGCCGCTGCACTTCACATACGCGCATTCGGGCTATCTCTCGACGCAAATAGGCAGCGCCGACAGCAGCTTCAGCTTTGTTTACAGGGACGGCGGCGGCTTCGTATACGAACTCATCCGCACCTCCGACAACAGAACGCGCCGCACCGATATCGCGGCGAAGTATGTCGCTCCGCCCGAGACTACGGCGGCGACCTCCTCAGCGGCGACCTCGACCGCTGCGACGACCACGGCGACCACAGCCGTCGGACGCACCGACAATCCAAAGACAGGCGACGATATGAGCGCGTTTTTTGCGGCTATGCCCGCACTGCTGCTGCTTGCAGTCGGAACGAAAAGGCGAAGAAAGCGATAAACGAAAGACCTCCCGCGGGACACAATGCCGCAGGAGGTCATTTTTTATTCGGCAGCCGCTGAGGTCTGCTTGGGTATCTTTATCACCGTCGTGAAGCCCTCTCCCTCGACCGAGGAGAACTTCACGGTGCCGCCGAGAGCCTCGGTGCGCTCGCGAATGCCGCGCAGACCGTTGTTCTCGCTTATCACGGGACAGCCGCGCCCGTTGTCGAAGATGTACAGCTCGAGAGTATCGGGACGGAACTTGACGATGATGTCAATTCTGTCCGCGCCCGAGTAGCGCATGGAGTTGGTTATCGTTTCGCGGGTGTTGTCGTAGACGGTCTTTATGCAGAAGGCGAAGCTGTCGTCCTCCTCGCCCTGCGTACACACGTCGATGTCGACTCCGCGGACGGCGGAGGTCACGGTATTTATCGCCCGCGTGACGGAGGTCATGAACTCGTCGGAGCGGAGGTTGTTTATCGAGCATCGGAGCTGAGTGACGCCGCTCCTTGACAAGCCGTCTATCTCGCGGACATAGCCCGCCGTCTCATCGGGGATGTTTCTGCCTGCGAGGTCGGCGCTGATGATGCGCGAGAGCGAGCTTATCATCGTGAAGGTGTGTCCTGCGGAGTCATGTATCTCCTGAGCTATGCGGTTGCGCTCCTGCTCGAGCGAGAGCTTCTTCTCGGCGTCGAGGAGCTCGTAGTATTCGGATACATTGGTGACGATGATAATGCTGGCGATACGCTCGCCCTTTTTGTTCGTGCAGAAATTCTGTCTGATATTGTAGTACGCTCCCTCATATGAGAGCTCGCAGGCGGATGTGCTCTTGCTGAGCTCGGTGCCTGTTTTTTCCTTGACGGCGGCGATGAGCTCGTCGAGCGTCGCGCCCGTCTCGAGGGAGATGAGTGTCTCCGCATACTTGTTTTTGTACGTCATGATGTCGTCAGCATCGAATACGATAACGGCACTGTCGATGCTGTCTATGGTGTCATTGATAGCTATACGGTTTACGTTGAGCAGTCCGAAACGGCTTATAGCTATGAGTATCATCACCACCGAGAACGCGAAGAACAGGGGAGTGAGCTCTATCTCCGTGTCGATTATCTTGACGACTGACAGCGTGTTTATACACAGCGGGACGGCTATCGCTATCGCTATGAGCACGGACTGGCTCGTCATGCGGCGGTTGCTCTGGGAGTGCTTTATGAACATCAGGCATATACCTGCGAAGATGAGGAGGTAGTAGACTATCTGCGAGAGGTAGTAAAGCCGTCCGCAGACGACGTTCCTGTATTCAAAGGTCGTATAGTAATTGTGATGTATGGGGTTCGTAATCACACAGGTGAAGAATATGAGCGATATCACAGGCATTGCGCGGCAGGGCTTGCGCAGGTACTGGCGGTAGTCGGAATACTCTGCGGCGAACATCAGCCATGAGGGCGCGAACATACTTATTCCGATGTTCCCGACGACGAAACTTATCCAGAACTGCTCGGTGTTGACCGAGAACAGCTTCAGCAGCTGCGATATCAGCCATATCATGACCGAAGCCACACAGAATACGAACAGCTTGGTAACGCGGTTGTTGTTGCCGCGCACGAGTATCCACACCACGGTCGCGATTATTCCTGCAAGTCCGCCGAGGGATAGTATAGTGGGTATCAGATTCATATAAGCACCACTCTCCTTACAGCAACATTATAGCATAATCCTGTCGGAATAGCAAGATTTGCGGGATAATAAAAGCGTCGTCACGTAGTCGGCGGAGGAGTTTTGCCGCGTATCAGGAAGACAATGCCGCAGAATAATTGACAAAGAGTGTGATTTGAATTATAATTGAATTAATATCAAAGGAGGAATGCCTATGCCGCCGCCGAACGGAAGACTCGGTCCGGGATATCTTACAGACGAAGAAAAAAAGAACAAGCCAAAGGTCACAAAGCAGCTGATAAAGCGCATATTCTCGTATCTGCTGCCGTACAAGCTGCAAATGCTGTTCGTGCTTGCTGCGATACTGTGCTCGGCGGTGCTGACCCTGCTGCCGTCGGTGCTGACAGGACGCATAATCGACGAGGGACTCATCGCACAGGATATGCGCAAGCTGGTATTCTATATAGTGCTCTCGTTCGGAGTGACCCTGCTCGCAAACCTCATCGGCATACTCGAGAGCTACCTGAATACGTGGATAGCCCAGCACATCACGTTCGATATGCGCAACTCGATGTACGCGCACCTGCAAAAGATGTCCATGCGCTTTTTCACGTCCAACAATCAGGGCGACATCATCACGCGCATGACGAGCGACATCTCGGGCGTCCAGCAGATAATCACGAGCACGCTGACGAGCATAATCTCGAACGCGATAACGCTGACGGTCGCGCTGATACTGATGTTCAGCGAGAACTGGAAGCTCGCGCTCGTGGGCATAGCGGTAGTGCCGCTGTTCGTTATCCCGACGAGGAGCGCGGGCAAGCGCCGCTGGTCGATAACGAAGGACTCGCAGGCGTGCAGCGACGAGATAAACGGCATACTCAACGAGACGCTCTCGGTCAGCGGACAGCTCCTCGTGAAGCAGTTCGGCATGGAGCAGCGCGAGTATGACCACTACGAGTCGGTCAACCGCAAGATGATAGGGCTCAACATCAGGGAGAGCATGGCGGGCAGGTGGTTCCGCATGGCGCTCGGCACCTTCACGAACATCGGTCCTATGCTGATATATCTTGTCGGCGGCATCATCATGATGCGCTTCGACAAGACGATAACGGTCGGACAGATAAGCGTGCTCGTGGCGCTGCTCGGCAAGATGTATATGCCCGTGAATCAGCTTCTGAACATACAGGTCGACTGGATACGCTCAATGGCGATGTTCACGCGTATCTTCGACTACTACGATATGAAGCCCGAGATAGAGAACGCTCCCGGCGCGGTACGTCCGAGCTCGGCTGAGGGCGAGGTGGAGTTCCGCAATGTGCGCTTTCACTATGAGCCCGAGCGCGAGATACTGCACGATATCAGCTTCAAGCTCAGCAAGGGCAAGTGCATAGCCATTGTCGGACCGTCGGGCTCGGGCAAGAGCACGCTCATCAACCTTATCCCGCGATTCTACGACGTCATCGGCGGCAGCGTGCTGTTCGACGGCACTGACGTCCGCAGCCTCGACCTCGGCTTCCTGCGCGAGAACATCGGCATCGTCAGTCAGGAGACCTACCTCTTCAACGGCACGATACGCGAGAATCTCCTCTACGCAAAGCCCGACGCGACCGAGGCGGAGCTGATAGAGGCGTGCAGACGCGCGAACATCTACGACTTCATCGAGAAGCAGGAGACGGGGCTCGATACCGTTGTCGGCAACCGCGGCTTGAAGCTCTCGGGCGGCGAGAAGCAGCGCATCTCCATTGCGCGCATACTGCTTAAAGACCCCGCGCTGATGATATTCGACGAGGCGACCTCGGCTCTCGATTCCATATCCGAGCAGAAGATACAGGACGCGATAGAACCGCTTATAGCCTCGCGCACGAGCATACTCATCGCGCACCGTCTCTCCACGATACTCGCCGCGGACGAGATACTTGTCATCAAGGACGGCGAGATAGCCGAGCGCGGCACTCATCAGGAGCTCGTCGGAGCGGGCGGCGTGTACACTCAGCTCTACGAGACGCAGTTCAGCAAGGCGACCGAGCATATCTCCCCCGAGTTCAGCTACTCAGAGGGCGAAAGCTAAAAATACAGCAAAGCTCCTGTCCGTGCGGGCAGGAGCTTTTTTGCATTATTCAGGGATATTGAGCATATCCGATGATATCAGGCGCTCGCTATAGCTGTCTGTCTTCCAGTCGCCGTCCTCCCTGACGCAGACGATATCCAGCATATGCTGATTGCCATCCGCTGTCTTGCAGCTGACCGTAAATTCAAGCCTGTTCTCGTTGTAACTCTCTAATTGGATATCATTCTGAGTGTAGCTGTAGAGTATGGCATCTATGTTTTCACTGCGGTGGTAGAGCTTGCCGTCAAAGACCTTGAATATCGGAGTTTCGACCACGTCCTCGTTCCAGAGGTATTCGTAGCTGCTGAGAAAGTTCTCCGTGAAATATTCCCTGTATCTCGCCTTTACATCTTCGGGCTTCTTGAAGTCGTAGCAGCGGTAATACTCGACAGTGCCGCTGCTTGTTTCGAGCGTTTTCTTTACCTGTTTGTCCTCGCCGACTCCCCAGCCGATGGTAAGGTTCACAAATTGATTCAGCTTCATCATCATATCGTCTGCGGTATCAATGAGGCTCGCCTCGGAGCTTGTCCAGCTGTCGACCTTCCAGTTCCGTGTGTTATCCCAGCTCTTTATGTTTTTGCATACGACGGTGATGCTCTCCTTTTCGCCGCCCGCTATCGTGTTATCCGCTTTAATAGTACAGCTGTCCGCATCGAAGCTTGTCTCGGGCGTGCCGCTGAAGCTGAAGCGATTGCCTCTTGCCGTCTGCCTGAACCAAAGCCTGCCGTTCATTTCCATGAACATCGGCGCCTCGCCCTCCCACGGACTGCTGTTCCCGCTCAGGAAATTTTGCGTGAAGCGCTCATAGAAGTAGCTCTTTACGCTGTCCATGTCCGTGAAGCGCTCATCGGTCACGGGAGAATATGCCTCGCTTATACTGTCGAACTGCACGGTCTCGGTAATGTCCGCGTCGACATCTACGCCCGTGCCGCACATTATGGCGTCATATTCGCTGAGATTTGCGAGCATTCTGTCCGCAAGGGCGTTGGGGGCATTGCGGAGCATATCTTCCATATCAGCCTCAAGCTGTGCAGCCTCTGCGCTGAAGTCATATTCCTCGGTCGCAGCAGTGGTCTCAGACGCTGCCGTCACGTCTGTCATAGGGGCGTCGGGCACCTGACCATTCCTGCCGAGGTATATCCCTCCGCCGACTATGCCTCCGACGAGCAGCAGGCTCGCAGCCACAGTCGCGAGACCGTGCCACTTGGGGCGCTTATACGGCTCCACGCCGCTCACTGAGTCCTCTATAATGCTTTCTCTGTTCAAATCATTCATTTTTTTCTTGCTCATATCCAGCAGCCTCCTTTTTTCCCTGTCTGTCAGCACTCTGTGCCCTGAAAGGCGCTCAATGGTCGTATCCTTTGCGTTTTCGAGCATATCGAATCCACGTATCTCTTTCATATCGCGCACTCCTTTACAATGTGATACCGACGTCGGCGAGCAGGTCTCTCAGCCTGCCGAGCGCTCTTGCCGCACGCATACGCACAGCCGAGCTCTTCATCGACAGCAGCTCCGCTATCTCATTCGAGGAGCGGTCGTAGTAGTATTTCTGGAGGATTATCGTCGAGTCGGGTTCGCCGAGCTCGTCTATCTTGTCGAGTATGATGCGGCGCACCTCTTCGGAGTCGTGCTCCGCTTCTATGTCCATGCCCGAGTCCATAGCCGCGAGCTGTTCGTCATTGCCGTCGGAGCGGCGGGCTGCCCGCGCGGAGAGCCTGTGATAGGCGTTGATAGCACGGCGCTTGGCGACAGTCCCGACAAAGCCCTTCATATCGCCGACGAGCCCGCCGCCTGCGCCGCAGCCGAGAAAGATATCGGCGAAGATGTCGCTGACGCACTCCTCGGCGTCCTCGCGGGTCGCACAGCTTCTCAGCCTGTTGAACACTATGACATAGACGTAGTCGCAGTATTCGCTGAACAGCGCGGCATAAGCCTCATCGGGCGACCTGCTGTAAAGCGCGCGGTATTGGTTTCCCGTCATAACGGCTCCTCCTTGTTGAAAGTTTTCCATGGAATGATGCTTTCATATATAACATTCAGCCCGACCGCGCAAAGTGTCACACAAACAGGGAAAAAGCGGGAGGCAGGTCATGATTTTTCGCTTAAATATGTGGATATGCGGTTGTCGAGTATCTCCGCCGCCTGCTCGGGAGTGCGCTCGCCCGCAAGCACGGGCTCGTACTCCTCGCGTATCATGTATTTCAGCTCGTCAGGGAAGTAGAAGTCGAGCTTCATATCGAAAATATAGTCGCGGAGCTTGTCCTTGTACTCCTTCGGGAGCGTGGACTGCGCGTTGTCGTTCTGATTTGCGCCGTCAATAGGCTTGTAAATCGTTCCGTTTATCGAGTTGCTGTAGCTGATATCGCGGTCATAGTCCACCTCAAACTGACTTTTCAGCACGGGTATGCCGAGAGTGCCGTTATTCTCATATTTCTGGAGGGGCTTCCTGTATTTGAGGTATTCGCTGACAAATTTCCATGCATTTTCCTTGTCGGCACAATTCTTAACGATACCGTAAAATTCCGAATGCATGAACTGCCAGTTGACAGTTCCGTTCCCGCAGTTGCTTGGCAGACCTACGAATGTCACTTCGTCATAATTGAGATTACCGTAAACGTCTCTTGCGAGCCCCTGATTGAAGCCATTTATGACTACGGGAAAAACGAGCTGAGCATCGCGCAGTCCTCGTGATTCTTCGTCAAAAATGTATTCATGCCACTGCTCATCTGACATACGCTCAAAATCAGGCTCAAACATCTCCTTGACAGGGTGCTCCGCGCAGAACCTCAGTACATCGACGAAATTGCTGTTCGAGAAATTGCACTTGCAGTTGTCGATGTCGATGCATTCCTGCGCGATATTATCGAGCATATACGCCGCGAGCCGACTGTCCGCGTCGTCTATGAAAGCCATTCCCTCGGGCAGGTTTTCGTAGAACTCCATAGCCTGCTCGGGCGTCCAGTTGGTGTACTCCTCGCCGACAAACTTCGTCTTTGCGACCGCGGTCGAGACAAAGAAGCTGTCCACCACGGCGGGGAGCTCGCCGTCAATGGTGAGCGCTTCGGCAACATTCGGCAGGAAGTCGTCCCGCGACAAGCCGCCGTACTCGTCCATGAGCGGGTAGAGGTCAGCCATAGCGCCCTTGCGGATGTAGTTGTACATCTTGTCGGCGGGCGCGAACAGGATATCGGGCGACTTGCCCTGTATCATGTCCATGTCGAGCTGACGCGCCGCCTCTGCATATTCAGTGCCCTCGGGCATATAGTTTTTCACCTCGATTTTAAAGTCGAGCGGGAACTGCGTGTAGGCGGTGAGCTTCTCGCTGTACGAGCCGAACATTCCGACGGTTAGTACCTGCCTGCCGTCCTCCGCGTACTGCACCTCGTTGAGCTTCACGCTGTCGGACTTCCCCGACGAGCACGCCGTCACAGCGCAGACGAGTCCGAGCACGACCGATAATGTGATAAGTTTTTTCATTGTAACTCCTCCTTTTTTGTCCTTGCGGACTGTTTTCACTTATAAGTGCATTTCGGAGGCAAAAAACGCGAACTTTTTTGAAGTTTTTTCCGAATTTCGTATGACTGCACAAAAGAAGAGCCGCCGACCTGTGCAGGATGCACAAGGAGCGAACGACGAACAGCTCAGGCTTATTATAATGTAAAGCGCACAGCAGGTCAAGTCGGCTCATAAAACATACACAACCTTTCACAGTATTATCATGCGATTTTATCGTTTTATCACCGTTTATTAAGCTATCTTTAAGGAAAAAACAGTATTATTTCAATAAGGGCACGCAAGTGCATCACGAATGAAAAGAGGTGAAAGCATGGAGCTCAGACACGAGATAAAGCACGAGATAAACTACTCCGACCTGCTCATCATCAGACAGCGGCTGAGCGCGGTCGCATACTCCGACCCACACACGATAAACGGCAAGTACTTCATACGCAGTCTTTACTTCGACAACCTCGCAGACAAGGCTCTCATGGAGAAGGTGAACGGTGTGAGCCGCCGCGAGAAGTTCCGCATACGCTACTACAACGGCGATACATCAGTGATACACCTTGAAAAAAAGAGCAAGTTTGACCACCTCGGCAACAAGCAGAGCGCCCCTCTCACAGCGGAGCAGGCACAGCGCATAGTCGACGGCGACACAGCATGGATGCTTGATTCCGAGCACGCCCTCATCAGGGAGCTGTACTCCAAGATGACGACGCAGGGGATAGCTCCGAAGACGATAGTCGACTACACCCGCGAGCCCTTTATCTTTCCCGCGGGAAATGTCCGCGTGACGCTCGACTACGACATCAGGAGCGGTATGCGCTGTACGGACTTCCTCCGCACGGACTGCATAACTGTCCCCGTATCGGACTCGATAATACTCGAGGTCAAGTGGGACGGCTTCCTACCCGATATCATCAGGGACGCGGTAGCTCTCAGTGACAGGCGCGAGGGAGCATTCTCCAAGTACGCCGCGTGCAGGATATACGGCTAAAAAGTGCAATTCTTCAATATAATAAAAGGAGTTTTAACAATGAGTTTCAATGATATCTTCAAATCGAATTTCTTAGAGAACGTGACGAGCGTGAGCATACTTGATATGGCGGTAGCCCTCGTGCTCGCGTTCGGACTCGGCATATTTATCTTCCTCGTCTACAAGAAGACCTACTCGGGCATGATGTACTCGGCGAGCTTCGGCACGACGCTCGTAGCCCTCACGATGATAACGACCGTAGTCATTCTCGCAGTTACAAGCAACGTAGTTCTCTCGCTCGGTATGGTCGGCGCGCTGTCGATAGTCCGCTTCCGCACCGCGATAAAGGAACCGCTCGATATCGCGTTCCTGTTCTGGTCGATAGCAGTCGGCATCGTGCTTGCGGCAGGAATGATACCCCTCGCAGTCATCGGCAGTGTTATCATCGGCGTTATCCTCCTCATCTTCGTAAACCGCAAGGCTCACAAGAACCCCTACATCGTAGTGGTACGCTGTGATGGTCACGACGCTGAGACAAAGGCTAAGGCGTTCCTCGGCGAGAAGGCTGAGAGATGCGTAGTCAAGAGCAAGTCCGCACAGAAGGGCGCGGTAGAGCTCAACATGGAGATACGCCTCAAGGACGACAACACCGACTTCGTAAATGCGCTTGCGGACATGGAGGGTGTGCAAAGCGCCGTCCTCGTGAGCTACAACGGCGACTATATGGGATAAGGTGATTCTATGTCAGCACATAAAAGCATAGACAGGATATGCGTTGCGATAGTCGCGCTGACTATCGCAGTCGCGTTCATATTCTGCGGCGGCAAGGCGTTCGGCATTCAGACTACAGCCCGCGCGATAGGCTATGAGAACAGGCTGTTCGACAAATCTCGCGTACACACGCTCGACATCGTCATCGACGACTGGGACAGCTTCATCTCGACCTGCGAGAGCGAGGAATACTCGCCCTGCAACGTCGTCATCGACGGCGAGGCTGTACGCAATGTCGGCATACGTGGCAAGGGCAACACCTCGCTCAGCTCCGTGAAGAATATGGACAGCGATCGCTACAGCTTCAAGATAGAGTTTGACCAGTACGACAGCACCAAGAGCTATCACGGGCTCGACAAGCTCTGTCTGAACAACATCATTCAGGACAACACCTATATGAAGGACTACCTCGCCTACAAGCTGATGTACGACTTCGGTGTGGACGCACCGCTTTGCAGTTATGTCTACATCACGGTCAACGGCGAGGACTGGGGACTCTACCTCGCGGTCGAGGCGATAGAGGACTCCTTCCTCACCCGCAACTACGGCAGTAACTACGGCGACCTCTACAAGCCCGATGCTATGGGCTTCGGCGGCGGACGCGGCAACGGCAAGGACTTCAGCATGACCGATTTCATGGAGGAAAACTCAGACGATACCGAGAACACCACCAACGCCGAGACAGAGCAGTCCGAGAGCAAGGGCGGCAGACCGGATTTTGGCGGAAATATGCCCGATATGGGCGGCGAAATGCCCTCCGATTTCGACTTCTCGAACTTTGACCCCTCGCAGTTCGGCGGCGAGATGCCCTCCGACTTCGACCCGTCACAGTTCGGCGGCGGCGAGATGCCCACTGATTTTGACCCGTCGCAGATGTTTGGCGGAGACGGCGAGAAATCAGGCTTCGGCGGCGGTATGCCCAACATGGGCGGCGGCGGTTTCGGCGGAGGCTTCGGAATGGGAAGCAGTGACGTAAAGCTCCAGTACATTGACGACGACGCAGACAGCTACTCCAACATCTTCAACAACGCAAAGACGACTGTAAACACAGCCGACCAGAATCGCCTGATACGCTCGCTCAAGGCTCTCTCCGAGCAGTCGGACATTGAGAGCACGGTCAATGTCGAGGAGGTCATCCACTACTTCGTTGTGCATGATTTCCTCTGCAACGGCGACAGCTACACAGGTCAGATGATACACAACTACTACCTCTATGAGGAAGACGGACAGCTCTCGATGATACCGTGGGACTACAACCTCGCCTATGGCTCGTTCATGGGCGGCAGGGGCTCATCGTCCGTGAATTCGCCCATAGATACGCCTGTTTCGGGCGGTATGAGCGACCGTCCGATGATAGCGTGGATATTCGACAGCGAGGAATACACCGAGCAGTACCACGAGCTTTTCGGCGAGTTCCTCGACAGAGTTGACTTCGCACAGCTCGTGTCCGACACAGCCGCTCTCATCGACGAATACGTCGAAAAAGACCCGACCAAGTTCTGCACCTACGACGAGTTCAAGGCAGGCGTCGAGGCTATCAGCAAGTTCTGCACTCTCCGCGCGGAGAGCGTCAGCGGACAGCTCGATGGCACTATCCCCTCTACGACAGAGGGTCAGCAGGCGGACAGCTCCGCGCTCGTTGACGACTCCGAACTCAACAGCTCCGATATGGGCTCTATGGGCGGAGGCGGCGGATTCGGAGGCTTCGGTGGCGGACAGCGCGGCGGCAGGTCTGACAGGACAAACAAGTCCGACAAGGCTGAAAGCACCGATAAGAGCGACAAGTCCGAAAAGACCGAAAGACCCGACAAAACAGAAAAGTCCGAGAGCAGTGACGACAAGCTCACGCTCGATAAGTCGGGCTTGACGGTGAAGTCGCTGAGCAATTTAACTATATCTGACACCGATGACAGCAAGTCAGCCCGCGGCGGCAGACCTCCGCAGGGCGGCGGATTCGGCGGCGGAGACTTTGACCCGAACAATATGCCCACTCCTCCCGAGGGCTTCGACCCTGACAATATGCCCACTCCTCCCGAGGGCTTCGACCCTGACAATATGCCCGAGGACTTCGACCCGAGCAATATCCCCGACGGTACAGCTCCCGCGGAAAAGCCCGCAGAAAGCGGCACGGTCACGACTACAGCTGACGGCACATCCTCAGCGACCGTGAGCGGCTCGGCTCCGAGGCGCGGGCAGAGCACAACGAATGCCGCGGAGCAGGACAGCACTCGTCAGACCCGCCCGCAAATGGGCTCATTCCCGTCAATGGACGGCGCAAAGCCGCAGAAAGACCCAATGGTGCTCGTTCTGCTCGGAGCGTCCGCAGCAGTATTATTGGCAGGACTCGGCTTCGCAGTTATCTTCAGGCGCTGAGACTGCGGAAACATAACCGCAAAACAGGCAGATACATATGTATCTGCCTGTTTTTATTCTTGTATGCTCCCTGAAAATATGGTATAATCAATGTGTATAATGTTCCGCACGAGGCGTCTGCTGACAGTGAAACTGTGTTCGGGCAGTCTGCTCCCTATACAGCTGAGGGGTGTATCACTCCGAGCGATGTCGGGCTCATTTTGCATTGACACAGCCATTTAGCGGACATTGTTCGGCTGAAAAAATTTTTTTGGAAAAATTTGAAAAAACTTTGTAACGTTTCTGTACTTAGTCCGTCTAACCGACAGAAGCCAAGGAAGGAGGTGCGATGATTGGACAAAAAGACTGCCGAAAAGCTGTACGAGACCTGCTATATGCAGGTGTATTCCTACGTGATGACCCTCGCAAAGGACAGCCACAAAGCTCAGGAGATAACTCAGGAGACCTTCTTTAAGGCAATGACCACCAAGCAGACCTTCCGCGGCGAATCCGAGTGTCTCTCATGGCTGTGCGCAATCGCAAAGAACGTCTTTATAGACGAGACGCGGCGGAATTCACGCTATCAGGACGAGCCCGACGAGCCTCTCGCGGACATCAGCACTGATATCGAGCAGAGCATCACCGATTCCGAAACGTCATTCCGGATACATATGCTCCTGCACGACATGGAGGAGCCGTACAAGGAGGTCTTTGAGCTGCGCGTGTTCGGAGAGCTGTCGTTCACTCAGATAGGAGCGATATTCCAGAAGACCGAAACATGGGCAAGAGTGACCTATCATCGCGCCAGACTGAAGCTCAAGGAAAGGATGGATAAGAATGAAATATAAATGTGATATGATAGCAGATCTGCTGCCGCTGTATATCGACAAGGCGTGCAGCAAGTCCAGCGAGGAAGCCGTAGAGCAGCACCTCAGCGAGTGTCAGGCTTGCGCGGGACTGCTCGCTGACATGAAAAAATGCGAAACCACTATCGACAAGGCGATAGCAAAGGAGCGCACGGAGGTCATCTCCAGACAGGCGAGCTTTTTCAAGCGCCGCTCCGCCATTGCGGGCTGTATCATCGGAGCGGTATTCGCCCTGCCGATACTCGTGTGCCTCATCGTCAACATAGCAACGGGAGCGGGACTGACATGGTTCTTCATCGTGCTCGCGGCGATGCTGATACCCGCATCGCTCATCGTGGTGCCGCTCATGGCGCCCGACAACCGCTTCCTGTGGTCGCTCGGTTCATTCACCGCGAGCCTGCTCATACTCTACGCCGTGTGCTGCATATACTCGCGCGGGAGCTGGTTCTTTATCGCAGCTTCGGCGACAGTGTTCGGGCTCTCGATACCGTTCATGCCGTTCGTCGTACACTGCAAGCCCGTCGCGAAGCTGCTCGGCAATAACAAGGGGCTGACCGCCATAGGCACGATAACCCTGACCTACGTGCTGATGATGCTGTGCATAGGCATCAAGGCTGGCTCGCTCAGCTTCTTCCGCTATGCTGCTGCGTTCTCGCTGCCGTGGCTGATGTTCATGTGGGCGATATTCGCGCTGATACGCTACCCCAAGTGGAACGGACTGCTCAAAGCTGCCTCGTGCATATTCGCGGGCTCGCTGATATACTTCCTCAACGACACTATCGTCTACCTCATACTCGGCGACGGACTGTACTTCCCCGCGTTTGACACCTCCCTCACGACGACAGACAGCCTCAACGGAGTGGTCTGCTGGAGCGTGCTGGTGTTCGGAGCGGTAATCGCTGCGATATTTGCGTTATTCGGATTCATAAAGCTTTCAAAAAAGGATAAAAAGGAGATAAAAAAATGAGAACTACTGCTAAAATCATGACCGCACTCACTGCCGCATCAATGATATTCCCGCTCACGAGCTGCGTGCTCAGCTACAACGTCAATGTTTACGACCACGCTGGCAGCTACACCGCGGGCGACTTCGAGACAACCGACGAGATAACCGACCTCGACATCGACTGGAGCTCGGGCACAGTAGACGTCTCCTATCACGACAAGGACACCGTCTCCGTCACCGAGACCTGCAACGTCGAGCTCAAGGAGGCTCAGCAGGTACACACATGGCTCGACGGCAAGACCCTGCACATACGCTTCTGCAAGTCGGGCGAGAACTTCAACCTCGACAACGCCGAGAAAAAGCTCGAGGTAAAGCTCCCGAAGAATACGGAGCTGAAAAGCCTCAGCTATGACGGCTCGTCGGCAGGCTCTCACTTCGACAGCATATACGCCGAGAATTTCAGCGTCGACACCTCCTCGGGGGCGGCACAGCTCGATAACTGCTCCGCCGACATCTTCGATATCGACGCCTCGTCGGGCAACATTTATTTCACGCAGACGGGCGTGTCCTCGAAGATAAATGTTGACACCTCATCGGGCAGCCTCTCGCTCACAGCTGATACAGTCGCGGAGCTCAACACGGATTCCTCGTCGGGAAAAATGGAGCTCGACATCACGAGTGCAGACAGGATAACTACCGAATGCTCGAGCGGCGACGTGGAGCTCCGCCTCGGAGCTATGCCCTCCGAGACGATAATGGACGCCTCGTCGGGAGATATCACGCTGTGGATACCGAAGGACGCTGGCTTCACAGCTGAGGTCGACACAGCGTCGGGCAGCTTCGATTCCGAGGTCGCATTCACTAAGAAGGGCGACACCTACGTATTCGGCTCGGGCGACAGCAAGCTCGATATAGACACCTCGTCGGGAGACGTAACGATAAAGGCGGCGGAATGAGCCCGCGCTGTTAAATAGAAAAAGCCACAAGGAAGGATAAGCTTCCCTGTGGCTTTTCCGTTTATAGGAGAACTCTGATGAGTGTCAGAATTTCAGCTCTGCGCGGAACTCGCTGTCGGAACAAGCGAGCGTGAGCTTCATGCCGTTCAGCTGAGCTGCGCGGTCGGCAAGACTGAGTCCGAGACCGCTGCCCTGTGTATTGCTGCGCGAGGCGTCGCCGCGCACGAACGGCTGCTTGAGCTTCTTCACGTCGACCTTCGAGGCGACGGTGTTGGTGATGACGAGGCGATTTCTGCTGAGTTCCGCATTTATTCTGCCGTTTTCGGAGGTGTACTTCACCGCGTTGGATACGAGGTTCTCGACTATGGTCTCGAGCGACGCGCGGCTGCATTTCACCTCCGCGCTGCCCTTGATGCTGAACGTGATGTTCTTCTCCTCGAGCATTATCGCGTACTTTTTCATCGCGCTCTCGACGAGCTCCTCAGCGCTGATTTTCTCACGCTTCAGCTTTGAGCTGTCCATTGTATTGAGCTGGAGCGTTCGGTTGACCATTGAGTCTGTGGAGGCGACATTGTCGAGGATAGAGCGCAGATACCGCTCGCGCTCGTCGTCGGAGAGCCCGCCGTCGAGGATATTCTCGGCATATCCGCCTATCGCGGTGAGGGGAGTCTTGATGTCGTGTGCGAGGTCGTTGGTGAGGTCGCGCTGGAAGTCCTCCATAGCGTATTTCACCTTGTTGGAGACGTTCCTGCGCCATGCATACAGCACCGCGATGAGCACCAGTATCGCCGCAACAAGCAGCGTATACGTCCAGTAATAGCGGACGAGCTGAGGCTCCATGTAGTCGATCACGTAGCGGACGCAGATCTCGTAGAGCTCGCCGTTGATATTTATGCTCATGTTTCTACCGAATGTTGCGGTACCGTCGTTGTTGCCCCTGTAGCTGTACGAAGCCCGGTTTTCAGAGCAATTGGAAAATTCGTCGGCGTAGCTGTCAAAGGCGTCGGTGTCCGTACCGTAAAAGCCGAAAAATGAATAGCGCGGGTTGCCGTTTTTGCTGCTTATACCGTAGTGGACGGTCATCAGCTCATAGTCGGAGCTGTCAACATCGAGGTCGTTTATATCTATCGTAAATTCTTTTGTTTCTTCCTTTTCTATATCATCAGTGGTGAGCAGGAACGTGCTGTCATCGCCAAAGAATCCTCTTTTCTTGTATGTGCTGGTAAGGAGCTGACACTCATGCGGGATAAAGGTCCGGTCTTTTTTGTTGATATACATGGTATCTGCCCGAAGCTCGGTCAAAACATTCAGGTCAGTGGTGTGGAATTCGTTGATGAGTTCATTCATCATCGGACTTTTTATGGTATCAATATCGCAGCTATAGAAGCCCCTGTACTCGTCCTTTTCCTTGTCATTGTCAAACATCAGAAATACCTGAAGGTTCATGCGGCTCGAGGCGACGATGTTGCCTTCCCTGTCCGCGACCGCCGTTATCGCGTGACAATTCTTGCTGTAATTCGGTACGATCTGTACCATATGCTTGCATGAAGGGTCGAACAGCGGGAGCTGCTCGATCGTGACATTGTATCCCGTGTACAGCGAGAGACGGTTGCTGATATCGCTCATCAGCAGCCTCGACTCAACATAATTGGTGCGTTCGCTTATCTGCGCCGAAAGCTTCGCTATCTCCGAATCTGCCTGCGAATTCATCTGACTGTTTATCGTCTCACGCATATATGTCTGGAATCCGACAGCGAACACGCACGACAGCGCGATAGCGACTGCGAGCGATTTTGTCAGTATCCACGCGAATTTCTCACGCTTTTGTTTCTTGAATCTTTTCATAGTTGCCCCTCCTTTATTTGTCGGTCAGCTTGTAGCCCCTCCCGACGGCGGTGTGTATCTGGGCTCCCGCGCTGCCGAGCGCCTTGCGCAGGCGCTTGATGTGGTTGTCGACGACGCGGTCTGCGCCGAAGTAGTCGCTGCCCCACACGCGGTCGAGCAGGGTGTCGCGGTCGACCGTCCAGCCCTGATGCTCCATGAGGTAGCGCAGTATCGCGAAGCCCTTAGGTGTGAGCTCGACCTCCTCGCTGCCGACGAAGCACGTCAGCTTGCGGATATCGAGGCGTATAGCTCCGCAGACGAGCACCGTATCAGCGCTGCCCTCGGTGCGATTGACTATCGCCGAGCACTTCGCGTACAGAGCCGACAGCATGAACGGCTTGACGATGTAGTCGTCGCAGCCGAGGTCATACCCGCGGAGTATGTCCTCCTCGCGACCGCGCGCCGTGATGAACACGACAGGGATATCGCTGCTCCTGCGAATGGCGCGGCAGATAGTGAAGCCGTCAGCCTCGGGGAGCATGATGTCGAGCAGCACGAGCGAGTAGCCGCTGATGTCGCCACCGACTATGCGCAGAGCGTCCGCGCCGTTGTGTACGGCGGTAATTTGCGCGCCCTTGTTTGTGAAGTATTTCCGAGTGACCTCGCATATCTGGAGGTCGTCCTCAATAAGTAGTATATTCATAAAGTTCGGAGCTCCTTTACTCTTTGAACTCATTATACCACACCGATGTGTCATTTGTATATCATTTTTGGTTTTTTTGTGTGTTATTTTTCATTTCAGAGCTGCCTGACGAAAAAAAGCGGCGGACGCCTCTCATATGAGGTGTCCGCCTGTTTTGCGGTATTGTTGTCACGCGAGCCTTACCACGAGCGTTGCATTGAAGCATCCGCCGCTTATCTCGGCATAGACCTCGCCGCCCATGAGGCTCATCAGGCGCTTGCAGATGAATAGTCCGAGACCGTTTCCCTGCGCCCTTTCGGCGTTTGCTCCGCGGTGGAAGCTATCGAATATCTGCGGGAGCTCCTTCTCCTCGAGTGTGCAGCCCGTATTCGACACGGTGATGAGCTCGCAGCCGTCCATTTTGTCGAAGCTGAGAGCGATACGCTGTCCGTCGCCGTACTTTATCGCGTTCTCGATGAGGTTTTGCAGGCATTCCGCGAGACGGTCGGGGTCGCAGGAGAGCAGGCAGTCGTCGTACTTTCCGACGGCAAATTCTGTGCCGCGCTCGGCGAGTTGAGGCGCATATCTCGCGAAGATACGCTCCACGATATGGCTGAGGAAGTCCTCACCCTGCACGACCTCGAAGCTCATGAAGTCCTCGCTCGCAGCCTTGGTTATCTGACTGACGAAGCTCTCTATCTCGTCCGCGCGGGAGTTTATGCTCTCGGCAGCCTCGCGGCGCTTCTCTTCGTCGGAGTACAGTCCCTTCGCGAGCGCCTTAGCGTTGAGCTTTATCGCGGAGAGCGGCGTCTTGATGTCGTGTGACAGCGACAGGAGCAGCAGCTTCTTGTCGCGCTGCATGGAGAGCTCCTTTTTGCGGCTGTCCTCTATGCTCTCGCGCAGGAGGTTGACTCCCCACGTGAATTTGCCGAGGAATTTGCTTTTCTCCTCGGGGATAGGCACTGCGAGGTTGCCCCTCGCGAGCTCCTGCGGGACGTTGTTGAGCCGTCCGAATGGCAGTATTATGCTCTTTCTGAGGTATATGAGCAGCCCGCACATCATCAGGAGCAGAGCTCCGAGCACGCAGTTTACGCTCACGAGCGTGCTGCGTATGCTGCCGATAGTGTACTCGACCCTGTAGAGCGTCCCGCCCGCCTCGATGATGAGGTAGTGCTCGTCGCTGCGGTAGAGGTCGCCGTCGGAGACGACCGCCGTGAGGTGCGGATACTGCGAGAGGTCATAGCTGCCCGTCTCGTTTATCTCGTCCGCGAGCCGCTTCGCCTCGACGCGGTATGCGCCGCTGTCGCGGTCAGCCTTCTTTATAATGAGAACGTTCAGCACTGCCGCGAGTGCGATGAAGATCGCGATAGCGGCTATGCACAGCCTTCTGTACGTCTTCATACGAACTTATACCCCACTCCCCACACGGTGAGCAGCCGCTTTGCGTTTTTGGGGTCGTCGCCGAGCTTCTGCCGCAGACGGTTGATGTGGACGTGGAGCGTTTGCAGCTCGGAGTCGCTGTCGCTGCCCCATACCGTGCTGAACAGGTACTCCTTTTTCAGCGCCTTGCCCTGATTCTCGATGAGCAGCGCGAGCAGGTCGAACTCCTTCGCGGGGAGCTCCACAGCCTCGCCGTCGATGACGGCAGTGCGGTCGGAGAGATTGAGCGTCACGCCGTCCGCGGAGAGCTCCTCGCGCTGATAGCGGCGCTTGAAAATGCCCTTTATCTTGGCGATAAGAATGTCTATATCGTAAGGCTTTTCGATGTAGTCGTCCGCGCCGAGGTCAAAGCCGCTGAGCTTGTCCTCCTTGTCGGTGCGGGCGCTGACAATGAGAATGGGCGTGTCCGCATTTTCGCGCAGCTTAGAGCACACCGCAAAGCCGTTCACGTCGGGGAGGTTGATGTCGAGCACCACGAGCTTCGCGCCGTATTTTGCGAACAGCTCGAGTGCGCGCTCGCCGCTCTCGACAGCCGTGACCGTGTAGTCCTCCGCGCGGAGGAAGTCCGTCAGCAGCGAGGCAAGCTCCTTGTCGTCCTCGACGATGAGAATATCTGTCATAGAATCACCACCTGTACCCATTGTACCATAATCCTGTCCAAAAAACAAGTAGGGGACGCCGCCCTCGGCGTCCCGCATAAATCGCTGTATTTGCGGACGACAAATTGTCGCTCGCCGCTTACCAGCCCTGTTCCATGAGCCAGTTATTGAGCGTGCGCTCGCGGTCGCGGAGCTCCTTGTCGCCGCCGTCGAAGCTGCCCATTTCCTTCTCGCCGACTATTTTGCCGTCCACGAGGTAGAGCACGCGGCTGCACTTCGCCGCCACCTTCGGGTCATGCGTGACGCACATGACCGTCGTGCCGTCGCGGTTGAGCGAGAGAAGCTCGTTCATTACCTCATCGGAGCTCGCGCGGTTGAGGGCTCCTGTGGGCTCGTCGGCAAAAATCATCTTCGGCGAGTTTATCATGCTTCGTGCGATACACGCGCGCTGGAGCTGTCCGCCCGAGACCTCGTTGATGTCGTTGCCGCCGACGTCGTCGATGCCGAGGCGGTGCATGAGCGCGCGTCCGCGCTCCTCGGTCTGCCTGCGGGACTCGCTGTTTTTCTTGGACTTCACAGCGGGCAGGATGATATTGTCGAGCACGCTGAGGTTCTTCATCATGTACATCTGCTGGAAGATGAAGCCCATTTCATCGAGGCGGAGCTTCGCAAGCTCCTTCTCGCGGAGCTTTGTGGTGTCCTTGCCGTTGAATGTGACCTCGCCCGATGTTACCCTGTCCATGCCCGAGACGCAGTAGAGCAGGGTGGACTTGCCCGAGCCCGACGGTCCCATGACCGCTACCATTTCGCCCTCGCCGATAGTGAGGTCGATGTTCTTGAGCACGTTGTTCTGGCGCTTGTTGACGATGTATGTCTTGCAGAGACCCTTTGTCTGTAATACCGTATTCATAGTTTTTCCTCCTGATTATATCCTTGTTGCTTATTCTATGCTTGCCGTGTCGGAAGCGGTTATCCTTCTCATATGCTGTGCCGTGATGAGCGAGCCTATCACCGTAACTGCGAGCAGTATCGCGGGACAGAGCGCGAATATCTCAGCGGCAGAGTAGTCTACGTCGATGCCATGTACGTCGCCTATCATTGAGCTCACCCAGCTGAGCAGTGCGGAGCTTATCGGCAGTACGACCGCCGAGCCTATCACGCACGCGATGACTGCCACTATGATGAAGCGCAGGGCGTGCTGGAGGATTATGCTGCCGCTCTTTATGCCGACTGCCTTCATCAGCGCTATCTCGTTCTTTTCCTTGGAGATGAACGAGCGCTCCATGAGCATGATTATCAGCGCCGTGATTATAACTGTCAGTATCATATTCAGCTTCTTGATAGCGTTCATCGGGTCGGACACCTGAGTCAGCATACTTACGGCTTCCTCTGTCTTGTAGACCTTGTCGCTCTCCATCTTGTCCTTTAGCTTTTCTATGACTTCATTTATTTCCTTTTCGTCGGGGTCGCCGCTGAGCTTTACCTGAATGCCCGTTACGCCTGCGGCTAATGCACTGCTCATATCAAAGTCCTCGCTTACGAATGCAGAGTAGCCCTGTCCCATAAAGGATGAGAATCTGCCCGTGATGATGAACTCGTATTCCTTTTCGCCTATCTCAGCCTTGACCGTATCGCCTATCTGAGCGTCGAGCTCCTTCATCGCGTAGCTCGTCATAGCTATCTCGTCGGGCTTTTGCGGAGCGCTTCCCTCGTCGCACTGGAGCTCGTAGTCTATATTTCCTCTTACTGCGGTGGAGAATATCCTTGTGCTCGTCTTGTCTCCGTGAGTGAATACGCTCTGGACGGAGAAGCCACCGCCGCATTCACCGTCGATACCGAGCTCGTCAAGGACTTTTTCGACTTTTTCAAATGATGTTTTGTAGCCGCCCTGTACTGCTAAAAGGTCGGTCATGTACTCGGAATCAAGAATGGTTATGTCTGATTCGGGAGCGTTGAATAAGCGCATGAGCTTGGGGCTTTTGAGCGTCTGAGCGCTAGTCGCCATAATTGTCATCATCAGCATACAGAGCGTGAAGACCGTCGTTATTATGAGGAACTGCTTCGGCGCGCTGAGGACGTCGTTGAGCGCGAGGAAGCCCGTTGACGGGAGCTTCGAGCGTCCGAGGCTGAGCAGGCTTCTCTTCTTGAAGCGCTCGCCCGTCTGACCGCTCCTTACGGCGTCAATAGGGGAGAGCTTCTTGACCTTGCGTGTGCAGAGGTAGCAGAACAGCATTATCACCGCAACTACGCAAACGGAGCTCACCACGCCGAGAACTACGCCGTTTTCAGTGCCGAGCACCATATTTTTCGATACCGTACCGAGCATGATGCTGCTGAGGGGCAGCGAGCAGAAGAAGCCGACTGCCGCTCCTATGACAGCGATAGCGAGATACTTGACGATGTAGAGACTGCGGATGCTGACATTGCTCAGACCGAGCGCCTTCATAACACCTATCTCGCGGTATTCCTCCTGTATCGTGAAGCCTATCGAGAAGCGCAGCACCACAAATGCCGCGAGCATGATGACGATGCTGACCACCATCATGATGTAGGCTATCATCATATCGAAGAGGTATATCATCTTTTCGTAATCACGGCCGTATGCGTAGACGCCGTCTGTCTCCTCGGCGTAATCGAGGATAGCCTGCGGGTCATCGGTCTTGATGAACATAGACTTGTAGCTCGGGAACGGATTAACAATTCCGTCATTGATGTTGTCGAAATCCTCGCTGTTGATGAGCAGAAAAGGCAGACAGGTCGTGCCGTTCTGGATATACGCGCCCTTGAAAAGTCCCGCATATTCGAGCTTGTAGGAGAAGTCGTCTATGGTGAGCACCACCTCATCGCCCTCCTTGATGTCAAGCCCCTGAATGAAGGTGGTCGTTGCGTAGAACCTGCCCTTTTTGACGGACTTTATCACCTCGTTGTCGGAGTCGAAATAGTTTATCGGCATATCCTCGTCGGAGATGAGGACTGCGGGATTGATGAAGTTGTCGAGCTTTTTCCCGTGCAGCTTGAAATACTTCGAGCTATAGATGTATATCTGGTCTATAGTCTTTATCTCGCGTATTCCGCCGAGCTTCGCGATGTTCTTGTCCTCGTCGCTGTCAGCATCCATATCGACGAGCACGTCGGGCATATCCGAGATGTTGAAGTAGTGCTCGATACCGCCCGTAACAGCGGCGATGTTGTTGACGCTCGCCGCCGCGAACATCGAGCACAGTATCACGAACACCAGAAGTATGGCGTTCATGGTGCGTTTGCGTTTCAAGTCCTTTTTGAGTATTCTCAGGAACATAACTGATACCTCATTTCCGTCATGGTTTTCTCTATGCTCTGATTATAGCACGGCAATTCTTAACAAGTCTTTAACTTTTTTCAGGCACACAAAAAAGCCGTTTTGCATAATATGAAAGGCGGCTGTATGCAGCCGTCTGACACAAGGAGGTGCTGAAGCGATGACTAAAAGCGGCATAGACGTTTCGGAGTGGCAGGGCGACATCGACTGGAGCAAGGTCAGGACGGACTTCGTCATCATACGCGCGGGCTATGGTCGGGAGCTCTCGCAGAGGGACAAGAGATTTGAGCGCAACTACGCGGGAGCAAAATCCGCGGGGATACCCTGCGGCGCATACTGGTACAGCTACGCGATGAGCGAGGACGAAGCCCGCCGCGAGGCAGCCGTGTGCATGGAGGTGCTGCGCGGCAAGCAGTTCGAGTACCCGATATACCTCGACGTCGAGGAGCAGAAGGTGCTCGCGCTCGGGCGTGATAAGGTCAGCGCGATAATAGCGGCATTTTTGAAGGAGCTCGAAAACTCGGGCTATTTTGCGGGACTGTATATGTCGGCGTATCAGCTGACGAACCTCACCACCGATTATATAAAGGAGCGTTTCGCGGTGTGGGTCGCGAACTACGATGTCCCGAAGCCGAGCTACAGCGGAAGCTACGGGATGTGGCAGAAGTCGAGCAAGGGCAGGATAGCGGGGATAAGCGGCAATGTTGACATTGACGAGTGCTACGCAGACTACCCGAAGCACATCATCGGCGCAGGGGACAACGGCTTTTCTGAGCCGTCAGCGCCCGTGAAGCGGTCGATAAGCGCGAGGCTCACAGTTGACGGACGCACCTACAGCGGCACGCTCAGTGAGGAATAGAAGAAAGCCGCAAATAAGCCTGTGTGACAAGTCAGCACAATAAAAAAGACCTTCTGCGGCAGCCCGCCGCGGGAGGTCTTTTACATATGTGTATCATTTCGGAGGCAAGCGCTGAAAGTCAGCGGTTGTTGACCTCCTCGGGGAACATATCATGCTTGGAGAGGCGCTCCCACGCGACCTGTTCCCATTTTGTGCCCGCCTGACCGTAGTTGCAGTAGGGGTCAATCGAGATGCCTCCGCGCGGGAGGAACTTGCCCCATACCTCGATATACTTGGGCTCCATGAGCTTGATGAGGTCGTTCATGATGATGTTGACGCAGTCCTCGTGGAAGTCGCCGTGGTTGCGGAAGCTGAAAAGGTATAGCTTGAGCGACTTGCTCTCGACCATGCGCTCGGCGGGGACGTAGCTGATGTATATCGTCGCGAAGTCAGGCTGACCCGTGATAGGGCAAAGGCTCGTGAATTCGGGACAATTGAACTTGACGAAGTAGTCGCGGTCGGGGTGCTTGTTGGGGAAGGTCTCGAGCACTTCGGGGGAGTAGTCCTGCGAGTATTTTGTATTCTGGTTGCCGAGGAGGGTGATGCTGCCCTTCTCGTTTTCGTTCCTGCCTGTCATATATAACCTCCTGTATTGTAGGGGCGGGCGTCCTCGACCGCCCGTATTTTTGTTCATTATTATGCGGAACACCGAAGGCGGCGTTCCTTACAGCATCAGCGGGTCTGTCACGCCGTTAGCCTTGAACGCGGCAATTCTGTCGCGGCAGGTGCCGCACACGCCGCAGGGCTTGTCACCGCCCTCGTAGCAGCTCCACGTAAGCTCATACGGCACATTCAGCTCCAGTCCCTTACGTACGACGTCAGCCTTTGTGAGCTTCACGAACGGCGCCTCTATGCGGAGCTGCTGACCGCTGCCAAGGTAAATGGCGCGGTTCATAGCCTCGTTGAACTCGTCGGAGCAGTCGGGGTATGCATTGCCCGCAGCGTCGTCGGAGTGGGCGCCGTAGTAGATGACGCCGCAGTCGTTCGATAGCGCAATGCTCGCCGCCGACGAGAGGAACAGCCCGTTCCTGAACGGCACATAGGTCGAGACGGGCTTGCCGTCGGTTTTTTTGAGCTGTTCGGCGTAGCTCTCCTGCGGGATATCGCCGTTGCCCGAGAGGAGGGTGCAGTCCGAATCCGCGAAGATGAGGGCGAGGTCGAGTGTGCGGAGCTCCACGCCGTAGTGGGCAGCGGTACGCTGAGCCGCCTGCATTTCCTTGTCGTGCTTCTGACCGTAGTAAATGCACAGCGCGAGCACATTTTCGGCTCCGTATTTGTCAACAGCGAGCGCGAGGCAGGTGGAGCTGTCCACGCCTCCGCTGAAAAGAACGAGTGCTTTCATTTTTTCTCCTTTTAAATGTTAGAAATTAGAAAAAAGCCCTTAGCCATTAGCCTTTAGCTAATGGTATCGCCTGACGGCGATGAATTTGAAATTGTAGGGGCGAGTTCCGCTCGCCCGTGTAACAAATCCGTTATTTGCGGGACGTCGGGGACGCCGTCCCCTACAGTCTGATTCTCAGTCCAATAATTCCTGCAAATCGCGTCTGTTCTTGAATTCGCCCGTGTAGGTGCGTGTCTCGGTGCGTGCGGAGGGATTGCGTATGCCGCGCGCGGTCATGCAGCTGTGCGAGCCGACTATCTTCACGCCGACGTCGGGAGTCCCCGCCGCCTCGGAGATTATCTCGGCGATGTCCCTGCCGAGGCGCTCCTGCAATTGCAGGCGCTTAGCCGCCATATCGCAGATACGCGCTATCTTGCTCAGCCCGAGCACTCTTCCGCGCGGGATATAGGCGACATTGACGTACATATCGTACATGAGGGCGAAGTGGTGCTCGCAGTAGCTGAAAACGGTTATATCCTTCATCACGACGGCTTCGGACGCGCCGTTATCCTCTGCGGCAAAGGTCTTGCCGAACATCTCCGCTATGTCGTGGTTGCTGTACTGGATGCCCTCGAGCATCTCTCCGAGCATACCCGCCACGCGTGCGGGAGTCTCCTTCAGGCCCTCGCGGTCGGGGTCTTCACCGATAGCCTCGAGCAGCCCGCGCACGTGGTATTCAATCTTTTCCCTATCCATATCAGACACCCCTCCTTGTGGGCTCCCAGATGAATTTGTGGAGCTGGAGCTGGAGGCGCACGCCGTTCATCATGTGCTCCTCCATGAAGCTGACTATGTCGGCGGGGTCTATCTCGCCGAAAACGGGGCTGATGTAGACGTGGCAGCGCTCGGTGAGGCGGTGCTCCTCGATGAGCTCCGCAGCTCTCTCGAGGTCTTCGATGCTGCCCGAGACGAACTTGACCGTATCGTGGCAGCCGAGCAGCCTGAAATTATTGATGCACATGAACTCCTCCATGCCGCTTGAGGGCAGCTTGTAGTCCATAGTGAACACGGGACGGTTCTCGGCGGCAGCGAGCTTATCGAGCGATATACTGCCGTTTGTCTCTATCTCCACGCGGCAGCCGCCCGCTATGAGCAGCTCTGCGAGAGCTCCCGCCTCATTGTGGAGAAGGGGTTCACCGCCCGTGAGTGTGACGTTGTGGACGCCCGTCTCGACGACCCACTCGGCGAGCTCCTCTACGGTATCGTAGTCGGCGGGAGCATTCTCCGTATTCGCCCAGCAGGTATCGCAGTACGAGCAGCTGAGATTACAGCCGCGGAAGCGTATGAATGCGGCAAGCTCGCCCGCGTGAGCGCCCTCGCCGTTAATGCTGATGAATTTTTCAACAACAGGGAGCATCAGTTTTCCTCCTCATATATCGCGCAGTTTTCGGGTGTTTCGTATACGGTCACGGAGCTGACAGGCAGCCCCTCGGCTTTGAGGACTTCATAGAAATGGCGGGCGAAGCTCTCGGCTGTCGGACGGAAGGGGACGGCTATCAGTCGGAAGCCCTCCTCGTCCAGAGCCGCAACAGTAGCGGCTTTGAGCGAGCCCTCCTCGTAGATTAGCGCGTGGTCGAAGCTGTCAGCGAGCGAGCGCACGGCTTTTTTGAGGTCGCCGAAGTCGATAATCATGCCGCGCTTCTCGCCGTCGGGGACGAGCTCGGAGCCCGCGACCACGACCTCGACCGTCCAGCGGTGACCGTGGATATTGGCGCATTTGCCGTTATAGCCCGCGAGGAAGTGGGCGCTGTCGAAGGCGGCAGACGTTTTGAGCTTATACATATATTATCCTCCAATAAAAAAAACGCCTACAGAGCGCAGGCGTATCCGAATATCATAATAAGCGCGATAATTCGCGCAAAATGGATATAGGCTGCTCTGGTTTTGTTTAACGACAGGATGACGCAAACGAACTGTCGGCTAATATTATAGCATATCCCGCGGGAAAAATCAAGTGCTTTTTGCGAAAAAGAGCTCAGTATCACCCCACGCCGTTCTCTTCATAGCTGATGTAGTATGAGTCATCGGAACATCTGGGGAAGTAGAAGCCCTCTATCATATCGTCACGGACGTTGTAAATTACGGTAATCTCGTTTGTACCCGCGGTGAGTGTCTGATAGATTATGCCGTCCTTTGCGGAGTATGAGGGCTTTATCCACACGCCGTACTGATTGAGGAAGAGGTCGCAGACCTTGCAGCCGCCTACTACGGCATAGCCCTGACTTGTGAAGACGTCCTCGAAGCCGTAATGGGCGAGCCAGTAGGGGATGAGCGGGTTCTCGGACTTGCCGCAGTTGTCGTAAATGTTCTCGCGGTAGGCGTCGTATTTAGCTACGATGCAGCGGAGGATGCTGTTGTAATCCCCGAAGTGGTCGACTCTTATCGTACCAACAAAGTCGTCAATCATTACAGCCCACTCGGTCTCATCGACGCCTTCGGGGCGTTCGTAAGCGGTCTGTCTGAGCTCGTCCTTCATCTGCATTAGGGTGTAATACTGGTCGGACAAATAGGGGTAGAACTCGGAGGAATACTTGTCGAGCCTGTCGAGTCCCGCGTTCATCTCGGTGCCGCTGAGCTGCTGAGCATTATCGCTGTAGAAGCGGATATATGCGATGCTCATGTCGTTCGTCCACACGATACAGTCGAGGCAGCGCGTCTCTCTGTCGGAGTTGAGGTACTGCCACTTTTCGACGAAGATATAGCCTCTCTTGTCGAATCTGAGGGCGTCGGTGAGCTCCTTGCCGACGGGCTGAAAAATGTAGCTCTTGTCGTTCTGACGAGCCATAGCTGTTATCATCGCAGCGGTTATCTCGCGCAGCTCGCCCGCTCCTTCGAGCATCATGGGCTGCGATGTCCTGTCGAGGAGGGACATGGGATTGAATCTCTGCTTGTCCTCCTTGAGGTATACGGCGTTGTTGTTGGAGATATCGCGTGCGATGACGGCATTTTCGGCGGTATCGTTCGGGAAGAATCGACCGATTATGTCCGCGCCGTAGAAACCGAGCGCGAGTATCAGCGCAGTCAGCGTGACGAACAGTATATTTCGTTTCACAGGCATTCCTCCCCGGGGATAGTGATGAATACGGTAGTGCCCTCATTGGGGCGGCTGTCTATCTCTACCTTTGCGGAGTGGAGCTCCGCGATTCGCTTGCACAGAGCGAGTCCGAGACCCGCGCCGCCCGCCTTTCGGCTTCGTGACTTATCCGCCATGAAGAACGGCTCGAACGCCTTTTTCATTACCTCGGGAGTCATACCGATACCGTGGTCGGTGATAGTGATTACGGCGTCGCCCTCGTACATCGCGGCATTGAGCACGACGTTCTCACCGTGCGGAGAAGCCTTTACGGCGTTCTCGATGATGTTGTAGAGCAGAGACTTGAACAGCTCCTCGTCGGCGGAGATAGTGATATCCTGCGAGAGGCACTCCAGCCGCACGTCATTCTTCGCAAGGAGCGGCACGAGCGCGGTCTTCGTCTCGTTTATCATGGATTGCAGGCTGACGGGGCGCTTTTCTATTTCAGTGCCGTTCATGGCAACGATGCCCATGAGCTTGCCCGAGAGCGAGCGCAGACGCTTTGTCTCCTCGACGATAACGCCTGCGTACTCGATGCGCTCGCTGTCCTCGACGTGCTTCTTGATACGCAGTATATCGGCAAATCCGAGGATAGAGGTCAGGGGAGTTTTCATCTCGTGCGAGAGGTTGGCGATGAAGGTCTGTCTGTCCTCGGCGATTTTTTCGAGACGTGCGGCATTGGTCTGTACGGCGTCCGCCATGACGTTCATATTCTGTGCGAGCTCGCGGAATTCGAGGCTTCCGCGCTCGCGTATGCGAATGCGGTAGTTGCCGCCCGCGATAGCTTTGGTGTAGGTATTGAGCCTGCTGAGCGGGCTGAGCATGAACAGGACGGTCACGAGCAGCACGAGTGATATCGCGCCCGCGGATATGATGCTGACCTTGCGCACGAAGTCGGTCTGCTTCTTTTTCATGGCGTATATCTCGGAGATATCGACTGCCGTGACGACGCGGTAGCTCATGCCCTCGGCAGTCACAGCCGAGCCTACCGCCATCTTGTGACCGCTGTCCGTGCGGTACACAGAGGCGCTGTAGCTCGCGCCCGAGGAGTCGATATTGGCGACGAATCCGCTTTGCGTGATGTTGCTGAGCAGACCGTTCATGCCGTTCACGGCGATGAGAGTGCCCTTGCTGTCGAATACGGCGGAATCGCGGGAGCGTCCGCTGCCGCCGACGACCTCCTCGGCGATGCGGCGAATCTCATTTGGGTTGAGAGCTATCTTATCGTCCGCGAGCTTAGCATACACGACGGCGTTCGAGAAGGACGCCTCGAAGAATTCGTGCTCATATATCGCGTGGGTACGCTCTCTCTCGACGAGCAGACGGTGGCTGTTGTTGAGTATCGTGACTGAGATGATGTTTACCGCCGCGATTATCAGGAACAGCGAGCTCAGGAATATCTTCTGCCAGAGCTTCATACGCTGTCACGGCTTTCGAGTCTGTAGCCGAGCTTGGGGATAGTGATGAGCGAGTCCTTGAGCCCGAGCTTGCGGCGCACCTGCTGTACGTGGATATCGACGGTGCGGCTCTCGCCTCCGAACTCGAAGCCCCACACGCTCGAGAGGAGCTGCTCGCGTGAAACGGCGATATTCTGGTGCTGGAGGAAGTACACGATGACGTCGAACTCCTTTGGCGTGAGCTGGACGTGCTCGCCGCGGAGGGTAATCTCGTGTCTGTCGATGTTGACGGTGATATCGCCGTAGGTTATGGTGTCCTGCACCTTGTTGGAGCGTCTCAGCACGACGTCGATACGCGCGAGAAGCTCGAGCGCCTCGAACGGCTTGACGATGTAGTCCTCAGCGCCGAGACGAAGCCCCTTGACCTTGTCGGAGACCTCCTGCATGGCGGTGAGGAAGATGACGGGAGTACCGCAGCCCTTGATAGCCTCCATGACCTCGAAGCCGTTCATCTCGGGGAGCATGATATCGAGCAGTATGAGGTCGTAGCCGCCCTTGAGGGCTTCCTCAGCGCCCGAGCGCCCGTCATAGCGGCAGGTGCCCTTGTAGTCGACCATGGCGAGTGCGGCAGTTATCATTTTCGCGATATTTTCGTCGTCCTCAATAATAAGTATATTTATCATATATAGCCTCACAATGTGGAAATTTCGGAAAATGGCTTGACATTTTCCGAAAAATGATGAATAATAGTAGGGACAGTCCTGCCCCGCTGATAATATTGTATCAGTCACGCGCGCAGATGTCAAAGGGGAACGCACATTTTTTGCAAATATTTTGCATTCACCCATAGAAAGGAGGGCGGATATGAAACGGATAGCACTTGCAATGCTCGCGGCGGTTACGCTCACCTCGTGCAGCCTTGCCGAGGAGGAGCTCTCGTCCGAGCCCGACTTCGAGAGCGAGACTACCGCTGCGCAGACCTACGTATTCACAGGTCTGCCCGACATACCGACCCTCCGCACTGAAACCGAAACAGAGCCAGTTACAGCCTCCGCAGAGCCCGCCTCCGAGGCGGAAACGGAGGCTCCCGAGGAGCAGCCGGATGAGGCGGCTCCCATAGCACAGCCGTCGGACGCTCCGCCCGAGGGCGTGACCTGCCTCGAGGTGCCGTACATCTCGCAGGACGGAGCTCCCGCGGGCTGCGAGCTCGTGTGCGCGTCGATGCTGCTCGGCTACTACGACTTCCACATTACAGCGGACGAGCTCATCAGCGAGGGCTATATCGACGTTGCGCGCGTCGACACCTATGAGGACGACGAGCGCGGCACGGTGATGTTCAGCGGCGACCCAAACAAGGAATTCATCGGCGACCCGCACACCTCCTACGGCTACGGCTGTTTCAGCGGAGCGATACGCTCCTGTCTGAGGAGATACCTCGACCGTGAGATGTTCGACGCGGTGGATATCAGCGGGATATCGCTGAAAGACCTGTGCATGGAGTACATAGACTGGGGCGAGCCCGTCATCGTATGGGCGAGCGTGGACATGGAGCCGCTCGTTGCCTCCGAAGCCAATATATGGGAGATAGAGGATACTGACGAGACGGTGGAGTGGAAGTCGAACGAGCACTGCTATCTGCTTGTCGGCTACGACGAGGAGCACTACTGCTTCCACGACCCGCAGAGGGGCGCGTACACGCTGTATCCGCGCGATGTAGCCGAAGCTCGCTACCGTGAAATGGGCAGTCAAGCCGTAACTATCCACCCGTGGTGATAATGCGGAGCTGTTATGTAAGTGTTCAGCCGCTTCTCACGAACTTATACTCTTTGACCGCGGGGAAATACTCCGCACGCGAGCTCTCGCGCATGGACACTGACGAGCCGTCAGCGCCCGTGATGATGTGGTCAACGAGCAATACATCAAGAGCTATCAGCGCCGTCCCGAGCTTGAGGGTGGCGCTTTTGTCATTCTGTGAGGGCATGGGAGCTCCCGCCGTGTGGTTGTGCGCGATGAAAACATAGGCGGCGTTGTTGCGGAGGGCAAAGTCCGCTATCCTGCGGTTTGAGATAGACACCGCCGAGCCCGTCCCCGAGCCCATGCGCTCCGCACTGATTATGCGGAAGCGTTCGTCTGTTGCAGCGGCGATGAGCGTCTCATTGCGCATCGAACGGAGCTGTGCTGCGAAGAACCTCTTTGCAGCCTCGGCGGAATCAAGCCGTATATTGCCACAGACCGTGACAGCGCACCTGCGGCTCAGCTGCGGGAACAGCGTGAGCAGAGCGGCGCTTGCGGTGCTGATACCGCATTCTTTTATGAGAAATTCGGGGTCGGAATCGGCTGCGCTGCGGAAGCTGCCGTAAGCCTCGGCGATTCTGTCCGCGGCGGCAGATATGTTCCGACGCTCGGAATAGCTCAGGAGGAGCAGCAGCTTCTCGCGCTCAGTCAGACTGTCGGCGCCCTCGCTCAGGCAGCGGGCACACAGCTCCTTTTTCAGCTCTTTCACGGCTTCACCTCCCTGAACGAGAATGCGCCGCTGCGCTTCATTGAGAACGCCTTGTCCCTGCCGCAGATGACGCAGTCCTCGACGGATATGCCTATCGCGCCGAGCTTCTCGCACAGCATATACAGAAGCGCGAAATCGCCGTCATCGGGGACGGGAGGTCTGTTAGGGTGAGATATGCCGAGGGCTATGCGCGTGCAGCCTCCGCGCAGGAGCATCGACGCGATACGGCGGAGCTCCGACCTGCCCTCTGTGAGGCAGTGCGCGGTGAAGCTGACCTTGCCCGTTATCCCGAGTCCATCGCTGAGACAGACAATGAGGCACAGCTCGTCCGCACCCTCGCCGAAGTAGCTGAGGAAGAAGCGGCACAGGCTGTCGATGTCGGGGAGTTTGTCATACTCGGGCGCGTTCGCCTCGTAGTTTTCGCACATCACAGCGGCGAGGCGAATGAACTCGGCAGCAGACCTGCCTACGCCCTTGACTTTTGTCAGCTCGTCAACAGAGGTGTTGAGGATATTGTTGAGCGTGCCGAACTCGTTGATGAGGGCGTGTGCGAGCTCGTTCGTATTGATTCGAGGGAGGGCGTAGAACAGCATCAGCTCGAGGAGCTCGTGCTCGCATAGAGCGTCCGCGCCGTAGGTCATGAGACGCTGCCGCAGGCGCTCGCGGTGTCCGATATGAAGCTTGTCGGTCATGCTGTTCACCTCCATGTTGATGTTGATACTATTGTAGCACAAATCAGCGAAAATAGCAAGTACACCACCTGCGCGGAGGCGACTGCCGTTTTCATTCGGGCGTCCAAAAGGCGCCCCTACAGAGCAGTTCTATGCACTATCGTGCGGAACGCGTGCATAATAGTCTCCGAAAATGATAGACGTGAGCCGCCGCTGCAAGAAAAGGTCATAAAAATGATATGATTCTGCACATTGGTTCGGTTGACTTTATGAACTCTCAGTGTTATAATTAAAACAGGATATTATGGGAGCTTGCAGAAAAGCTCCGTAACGAGAGGAAAAAAACTTCTTAGGAGGGAATTCTATGGGATATAAAAAGCTCGTCAGCGCTCTGACCTCTGCGGTGGTATCGCTTTCCACATTCGCGGGTCTCGGAGCAGGACTGACAAACACCCCTATCACAGCAAATGCGGCTTCTGCAAACTGGAAGTTCGACTTCGGCGGAGGCGGCGCAGCGGGAGGTTATACGGGAGTATCCGCCTCTGACGGCTACAATTCGGGACGCGGCTACGGCTTCGCCCAGACAGGCAACGTCAGCAACGTCAGCGCGGGCGGAAGCGGCGCGGGCGCAGATGCGGTCAAGTTCAACAACTACGGCACGGGCAACACGTTCAACGTCGACCTGCCGAAGGGACTGTACGAGATAAAGGTCATGACGGGAAATGCTCCGAGAACGACAATCCGTATCGAGGGCATGGTGCAGATGATGAACCTCACGGGCAACAACGCCGTCGAGACGATACGCATACCCGTCACGGACGGACAGCTCAACGTGCAGGCAATCGAGGGCATGAGCAAGCGCGAGCAGTCCATAGCGGCTATGGAGATAACGCAGATAAACAACACGGGCGAAATGAAGCCGACCATATGGATATGCGGCGACTCGACCGTTGCCAACTACTACAACTGCGCGGACACGTCACAGCACGGCTGGGGACAGTTCCTCGGAAATTACGTAGATACCGACTACTGGGAGATACGCAATCAGGCGACGAGCGGTCAGTACGCGAAGGGCTTCTACGACGGCGGACAGTTCGCTCCTATTGAATATTACGGCAAAGCGGGCGACATCTACATCATTTCTATCGGCATCAACGACACCAACTACTCCAACAAGGACGAGTACCGCGAGGTAGTCACCAAAATGGTGCAGAAAGCCAAGGCTAAGGGAATGACCGTCCTGCTCGTCAAGCAGCAGGGACGCCGCGGCGACCTCCAGCGCTCACCGCTCCTGCCCGGACGCTGGTTCGGCGGAGAGCTCGACACTGTCGGAGCTAATGAGAACGTTGAGGTGCTCGACCTCTTTACTCCGTGGCAGAATTTCGGTCTGTCCGTGGGCTTCGACGGCATGGCTTCGTACTATGCGATACAGGCTAACGGCTCGAACGACGACCTCCACCAGAGCAAGAAGGGTGCCATGAAGATAGCGGAGATAATGTCCACGCTGTACGATTTCAGCGGTTCATCGGCTGCGGAGATGAAGGAGGGCGTTTACTACTCCTTCAAGAACGTCAACAGCGGTATGTATCTCACTGCCGACGAGCAGAATATGGACGTTGTACAGAAGAGCATGAGCGACCCGTCACGCGAGTATTCGTGGTGGCTGCGCTCGACGGGCGACGGCTACTATGCAGTCAATTCGGGCATAACAGTCATGGACGCGGAGTATCTCCTCAACGTCAGGGACGGCAGCGGCACCAACGGTCAGAACGTGGAGCTCGGAGTATACGGCAGCGGACCTGTGATCGACCAGCTTCCCGCTCACACTGACAGCCAGCAGTTCAAGTTCAAGCGCAACTCAGACGGCTCGTACACGATGCTGACAAAGGTATCGAACGACAAGTCCGCAGTCGAGGTAGGAAGCGCATCCAAGAGCGAGGGCGCCAACGTACAGCAGTGGGAAACAAACGGTCACGACTGCCAGAAGTGGGTGATAGAGCCTATAAATCTCCCGATAAACGGCAGGCTCGTAAACGACCTCATCATAATTGACAGCGAGAACGCCGAGGCTTGGGGCATACAGTACGACCAGTCGATAACAAAGCCCTTCGGCGACAGAGATTTCACGATAGAGAGCCTCCCGTCCGTGCTCAGCGGCAGCGAGGGCATAAGGACAGCCTGCAACTCCAAGAATGCGACAGGCGACGAGGCGAAGTTCAAGGTCAGCAAGGACGCGACGGTATACATCGCGCTCGATAACAGAGTGACAGCTCCCACATGGATGAGCTCCTACAGCAGGACGGGCGATTCCTTCACCTGCAACGGTGAGCAGTTCTTCCTCTATGCGAAGGATTTCGCAGCGGGCGAGCAGGTCGTGCTCGGCTCCAACGGCACCAACTACAACTGCATGAATTATGCGGTATTCGTCAAGGAGAAGCCTGCCGAGACAACCACTACCACTACCGAAACAACGGCGACAACAACAACTACTACGACTGCAACAACTACAGCGACCACGACCGAGGCTGACGATACCACTACAAAGAGCGCAGTCAAAATCGTCATGGGCGACGCTAACTGCGACGGCAAGTTCTCTATCGCGGACGCCGTAGCGATTCTCCAGTCCATAGCCAACAGAGACAAGTTCGAGCTGACTCAGCAGGGCAAGATAAACGGCGATGTTGACGGCGAGGAGGGCATCACTGCAAGAGATGCGTTCTTCCTCCAGCAGGTCGACGCGGGAGTAAAGCAGCTTCCCGACCCGCCCGAGGAGCAGACAACGCAGGCTCCCGAGACGACAACAACGACGACAACTACGACAACCACTACTACGACCGAGTCCACCACTACGACAACAACGACCACCGCTCAGACGCGATACTTTGCGGTAGACCAGCAGTGGGACGACGGCTGGGCAGAGAGCGACCATACAGGCTTCACCAAGACTGAGGCTGCAATGGGCAGCTCGCAGAATATCGGCTATGTGAATCTCAACAACGTTGTCGGAAGCAGCCTCACCTTCAGCGTGAAGGCTCCTTCGGACGGCAACTACATGACGTATATCCGCTATGCGAACGGCACGACAGTTGACCGCAAGACCAACGTCTTCGTCAACGGCAATACGCAGACCTACTGGCTCCAGTCCTTCCCGGGCACCGATTCGTGGGATACATGGAAGGGCATCGGACTGGTACTGCCGCTCAAGGCTGGCGACAACACGATAAAGTTCGAGTCTGCGACAAGCGACGGCGGTCCGAACTTCGACTGCGTGGATATAATCCTTACAGATGAGCCTATCGCTGAGGTGTATGACCCGAATGCGGGTCAGCAGACAGTAGACGGCAATAAGCCTGCTGTTTTCCTCGCAGGCGACTCGACCTGTATGTACTACAACGCAAGCAAGCAGAGCCAGAACGGCGGTCCGATACAGGGCTGGGGCTACAATCTCGGCGACTACTTCACCGAGGACGTCACAGTCGTCAACCACGCTATGGCAGGCAGAAGCTCCAAAAAGTTCTACGACGAGGGCAGATTCGCCGCTATCACCGAGAACCTCAAGAAGGGCGACTTCGTAATGATACAGTTCGCTATCAACGACGCCGACTACACAAAGGAGGACAGATACGCTCCGACCTGCGGAAATGTCAATAACCCGACGTCGGGCTCGTATGAGTGGTATCTCACCTCGTTCATCAAGGACACTCAGGCAAAGGGCGCTACACCGATACTGATGTCGTGTACGCTCAGCGCGAAGTCCTACTCGAACGGCAAGTTCAATGCAAGCTACACCAACTACACCAACGCGTGCAAGCAGCTCGCCTCGAAGTACAATATCCCGTTCATCGACGTGAACGGCATCATGGTCAGCCACTACAATTCCGTCGGCTACGACAAGGCTAAGTCCTACCACATGGCGGGAGCCGTAGCGGGCTCGACCGACCTCACGCACTTCAACGAGGGCGGCGCGAAGGTCATCGCGGGACTCATTGCAAATGCGGTGAAGTCGCAGAATATCGCGGGTCTCTCGGGATACGTGAAATAATAGATATACCGACTGCACGGGGCAACTCCCGTGCAGTTTTTTTGTACATTCAAGGAAGAGGCTGTGCCTGTCGATTCGGTTCGCTGCATCATATTGTAGGGGGGCATTCCGTGCGCCCGCAGATTTGCAATCGGTAACGAAATAATTCTGTATGGGGCGTCCGCAAACAAAAGTCACTGCAATACCGCGCGGAAGATTTCCCCTCGTAGTGAGTATTTTTGCGTTATTTCCTCCATATGATATATGGGAGGAATTCAAATGTTCAAAAGTAAAATGATACGCGATACCGCCCTGCTCACCCTTATGCAGCTCGCGCTCGACTCGGCGGCGCTGCTCCTGAACGTCTTTATCACGCGGAGAATGGGCGCTTCCGCGATAGGCATATTTTCGCTCATGGGTTCGTTTCTCGGGCTCGCGGGCATTCTCTCCAACGGCAACGCCTTCCTCTGCACGAGCCGCCTCGTCTCCGAGGAGATAGGACGCCGCGGAGGCTCGCCCGTGCGGGTGCTGTTTCACGGGATAAAGCTCTGCCTTATCCTCAGCGCAGGAGTTTCGGCGCTGACCGTTCTCTTCGCCGAGCCCGTCAGCCGCCAATTTTTTAGCGGTGCAGCGGTCGCGGGAGCAGTCCGCCTCATGCCGTTCGCCCTCATATCGGGAGCTGTCGCCTCCTGCTTCAAGGGCTACTTCAACGCAACCCGCAGAGCCTCCGCAGCCGCAGTCGGGGACATACTCGAATTCGCAGTCAAGGCGGCGGTAATGGTGGGGCTGACGCTTGCTCAGACCGCGCACGACGAGGCATCGGTGTGCAGGATAATGATAGTGTCGATAATCTCGGGCAACGCGACCTCGCTGCTTTTCATGCTCGGACTGTTCGTGCGGCACCGTCCCGAGCACGGCGGACGCCCGTCCATAGCCTTCCGCGGGTATGTGTGCGCGGCTCTGCCGATAATGGGCGGAGGCATACTCACTGCCGCGCTCAGCAGTACGAACGATGCGCTGATACCCATCTGTCTGCGGCAGTTCGGCGATTCGCAGGAGCAGGCGCTCAGCCTTTTCGGCATATTCGAGGCGATAGTGATACCGACGCTGTTTTTTCCGTCGGTTGTGCTGTGCTCGATGTCGGGGATGATAGTCAGCGAGTCCGCACGCGCTGCCGCTGCCGATGACCGCGACCGCATCCGCAGCCTGACCTCGCGGCTCATCGAGTACACGATGATATACGCGGTATTTGCAGCGGCAGTGCTGCTGCGCTTCGGCGGCACGATAGGGGAGCTCCTCGGCGGCGGAGAGCTCGCGGGAGGGCTTATCTCGGCGATAGCTCCCGTGGTGCCGTTCATATACATGGAGATAGTCCTCGAGGCGCTCATCAAGGGCATGGGCTTGCAGGGCTTCTCGTCGCTGAACTACCTCGCCGAGTACGTGATACGCATATCGGCGGTACTGATACTCGTGCCGAGGATAGGCTTTCTCGGGATAGCGGTATCGTACTACACGAGCAACGTTTTCGGCAATATATCGCGGCTCGTGAAGATACTTCGCCATACGGGAGTGCGGTTCGCGCCCGTGAGGATGCTGCTGTCGCCCGTGCTGTACGCTGTGCTGACCTGCTTCACGGCGGAGCTCCTCTGCCGACCGCTTCCGCTCGCGGAGGAGGGAGTCGGATACATGGCGGCGATGACTGCGCTGTGGCTCATCGGATACAGCGGGATTTTTGGACTGTTGGTCATTTTTAGAGTGAATGCAGCAAAAAACGACAAGTCTCTTGTACTAAATATACAAAGATTGACACAAAAAGTGATGTGATATGTAGAAAAAATTGTGAAAGTATTGCAATTTATTAACATTTGATATATAATTGTTTTTGTGGTTATATAAACTACATATATTACAGGCAGCATAAAATGCCGCCTGCATTTTACCAAACCGGAGGAGAAAACCAAGATGAAAGACTATGATGTATCCAAAATAAGAAATATCGCACTCGCCGGACACAACGGCTCCGGTAAGACATCGCTCGCAGAGGCTCTGCTGTACAAGGCAGGCGCTACAGACCGCCTCGGCAAGACTGCCGACGGTACCACTGTCTGCGACTATGACCCCGAAGAGATAAAGAGAGTTATTTCTATC
>Ga0247608_10000363_pt1 | contig 77165 bp, 67 predicted proteins | sample 176DNAGHGlowgp2_FD_193490 | JGI IMG/M metagenome (GOLD analysis project Ga0247608, IMG submission 193490) | Sheep rumen microbial communities from Palmerston North, Manawatu-Wanganui, New Zealand - 1766 DNA GHGlow gp2 | ecosystem: Host-associated > Mammals > Digestive system > Stomach > Rumen ... | reverse complement strand
AAGAGCCTTTTTGAGGAAGAGTGTTTTGCTTCCATTATTTTTGATTTTTACAGAGCGGACGATGGCATCAAGCTTTTCAAAAACTGTGTATATAATAGTAACTTCTGCATCAAGAATATCATCAGTGGCGGTAAGTTCGAGGACAGAGCACTCATCTGCTGAGCCGAAAACTGCCGGCAGGCCCGGCAGCGGCTGAGCTCCACCGGATATCTTATGGCTCTTATATTTCAATTCAATGGCATTGTGGCCTTCTGCATCGCAAACGGCCAGGGCAGACTCTCTGTAATCACCAAGCCCGTCGGTCGGCAGCTCCTGTGGAAAGAAGTCTAAAAATGACCCTTTTTCTCGGAAAATCTCATTATCAGAAAAGCCGTATTCCTTGTTGCGGGTAAGGTAAGAAACATCATCATCTCCAATCTTACTTCCATAATAAGCATGGCCAATATAGCCCCGCTCGTTGATAAAAATGCAGTAAGTGGAATTAGGAGTATCCAAACGGAATGTATTAGTTTTTGAATTGAATGAAATCATAATACATGGATTGTAACCCTAAAGAATAATATGTACAATAGAAGAATGAATCACAAGAGTTTTGTATTTTTTGACTGTGAGTGCGCCAATACCTTTGACGGCGTGGGAAAAATCTGTTCACTGGGTTATGTGATTTGCGACGACGATTTGAATATTATTGAAAGCGAAGATGTTGTAATGAATCCGGAATGCGATTTTGACTGGTATCTGCTTTCGGGTAAGGGCGACTGCAAGCTTGCTTATTCTAAGGATTATTTCCGCGAAAAGCCTAACTATGAGGCTTACTATAAGGATATCAAAAAACTTTTTACGACTGGTAACCGCTACATTGCGGGCTTTGCAGTAAGCAACGACGTGGGCTTTGTGAACGATGCCAACGAGCGCTATGAGCTGCCTTACATTCAGTTCCGGGCTTTTGATCTTGAGCGCTACCTGGAACGCAAATACGAAAAAAAACAGAAACTTGTTGAGTGGGCTACTGAGTTTGGAGTAAACGTTGCAAAGTATCAGAGTCATAAATCTGAGGATGATGCAATTATGACTATGCTCTGTCTTAAAGCTGAATGTATGAGGTCTGGACAGAGTGTTGAAGAGATTATGACCAGTGCCGAAGGAAAGAAATGTTTTGTTTCCAACGAGCAGATTCTTGAACAGGCAGCAGAGCGTGCTTACCGACGCGAGATGACTGAAAAAATCAAACGCCTCTACGGTAAGGTTTCTCCTATGCCGCATTTTAAGACAGTGGTGGGAGAACGCTTTGAACTGGATCATAAAATTTTGAAAGATGTAGATGCAGCCTTTGAACTTGTAAAAAAGATTTATGACAACGGGGGATCAACAGGCGAGCATCTTACTGGTAAAGGAACTGCAGTTTTTGAAAATGAGCCTCATCCTGAATTTCGCAAGAAGATTGAAAAGCGCGGGCTTAATATCATGCTGCTCGAAGAACTTGAAGGAAAGTTGAAATAGCCTATGTTAAATATTGTAAGACTTTTTTTTATTGGTATTGCTGTTGGTATGGCAAATGTAATTCCCGGAGTTTCTGGTGGAACTCTGGCTGTAGTTTTTAATATTTATGACCAGTTTATAAATGCCATTACTTTTAACGTAAAAAATATCTGGCATAACCGCCGCTTTGTTTTTCCTATGCTGGGCGGAATGGCTCTGGGTGTTCTGATTTTCAGTAAGCTTATCAGTCTGCTTTATTCGAACTTTCCATTTCAGACAAACTGTTTTTTTACCGGCCTGATTCTGGGAAGTATTCCTCTGCTGTATTCACTTATGATTAAGGGCGGAAAAAAGAATGATGTGGTTTCGACAGACTCAACCACCGCGGGAGCAGGCTCGGACACTGCGGGAGGTGCTTCTGTTCCTGTCGCACGGATTATCAGTCTTCTTTTGTGTGCCCTTGCAGGCTTTGCCATTATAATGGTCTTTTTTTATCTTGAGAAAAAGTTCGATAAAGACTCTATCGAAAATATGATTTTGCCGGACTGGACTGTAATGCTTGCAGTGCGGATTTTTATTGCAGGTTTTATCGGGGCTATTGCAATGATTATTCCGGGCATTTCAGGTTCTCTTTTAATGCTCATGATGGGGGTCTACACAATCATAATTACTGCAATTCCAGCTCTCTTTGAAACATCGACTTTCACCAGGGCTCTCTTCTTACTGCTTCCTAATGGAGCAGGAGTTTTGCTTGGACTTTTGTGCGGAGCCAAGGCAATCGGCCTGCTTTTTGAAAAGCTTCCTCATCAGACTTATGCAGTAATTTTTGGATTAATCTGTGGTTCTGTTTTTGTGATTTTCCCAGGCCTATCTGGCTTTACCGCTCCTGTAAGCTGCATCACTTCTGTGCTTTGCATAATTGCCGGAGCTGCAATGTCTTTCTTTTCAGCAAAATTTGAGCCGAAGTCAAACTGATGGATTGCTTCGCTGCGCTCGCAATGACGATAATTGTTGTCATTGCGAGGCCGAAGGCCGTGGCAATCCATATGTCATTGCCATTTTTTTGTCAAAGCATTACTATATTATTTAATATTTTTACAACAGCTGACAACCGACCCGCTTTGCGGTGCTCGCCCGGATGTTCGGGGAAATTGCGGTTTTCAGCGGGAAGGTATTTATGATTACTCTTAAGTTCGGCGGCACATCAATGGCCAACGCCCGCCGCATCCTGGCTTCCAGCGAGATTATCATTTCTCGTGCAAAGGAAGACCGTCTTTCTGTTGTCGTAAGCGCGGCAGCTGGTGTTTCAAATACATTACAGTCTGCAATCGACGCTTGTACCGGTGGAATTGCCGGAACCAATTACGTAAACGACATCCGCAACACTCACAATGAAATCTGTCTTGAACTGCAGTCTAAGCTTCCGGGCTTTGATGCAGAAAAAGTGATGGCTCGTCTTGAGCCTAATTTTACTGAACTCGAAAAATTACTCGCCGGCTGTGTTTCTTTCGGCGAATGTCCTGATACTGTTCACTGCCGCATTATGGGTATGGGAGAACTTCTCTCGGCTCCAATTATGGAAAATGTTCTGCTTGCAAAAAAGCAGAGCGTAATCTTCCTCGACAGCCGCAAATTTGTTTTCACAACAGGAAATCAGAAAGAGGGTGAGGCTGATTATTCTGCATGTAACGAAGCCTGTGCTCCATTCCGTGACGGTGCTTCTCCTCAGCAGACCCGCATTCTTCTCTTCCCGGGCTTTATCTGTACCTGGTCTGGCGGACACGGTACTAAGCCTGTTATGGGACTTCTTGGCCGCAACGGTTCTGATTTCTCTGCAGCAATTATTGGTGCAAGCCTTCGCGTTAAGCGTGTTGAGTTCTGGACTGATGTTGACGGTGTTTACACAGCAGACCCTCGCGTTGTAAAAGACGCAATTCTCGTAGACGATATGTCTTATGAAGAAGCTATGGAGCTTTCATTCTTTGGTTCTAAAGTTCTTCATCCAAAAACAATTGCACCTCTTCAGGCAAAGGGAATTGAAGCCTGGAGCTTGAACTCTCACAATCCTAGTGCCCGCGGAACACGTATTGGTAAGGGACCTTTCGAAAGCCGTGGAAAGTCCAGCATCTGCGGTATTTCTTCGCTCAAGCATGTTTCCATGATTAGTGTGGGCGGATCCCTTATGCGCGGCCGCACAGGAATGGCTAGTAAGATTTTCTCTGCCGTTTCAAGCGCAGGCAGCTCAATTCTTTTGATTACTCAGTCTTCTAGTGAATATACAATTTCTTTCTGTGTACGCGACAGCGAGGCAGATGTAGTAAGAGATGCTTTGGAAGCTAAGTTCGAGCTTGAAATCCGTGAAAAACTGATTGACGCAATTGATGTTCGCAAGGACTGTGCAATTGTAAGCGTTGTCGGCGACGGTATGATTGCTAACCGTGGTGTTGCGGGTAAGTTCCTTAATGCCCTTTCAAGTCAGGATATCAATATTCTGGCCATTGCTCAGGGCTCAAGTGAGCGCTGTATTTCTGCTGTAATTGAAAATGAATATGCTGATACTGCTGTTAAGGCTGTTCATCAGTTCTTCTTCCACACAGCTCAGACAATCGAAGTATTTGCCTTTGGTGCCGGAACTATCGGTGGAACAATGATTGACCAGATCCGCGACCAGCGCGAGAAATTGCTCAAAGAAAATGTTGATATCAAGGTTCTCTGTATTACAACAATCGACGGTATGCTTTTGAATGAAGACGGACTCGATCTTTCAAACTGGCGCGACCAGATGAAAAAGCCTGATTTCCCATTCAACTCAAATCAGAATGTTGATGATATCATTAAATTTGTCCGCGAGAAGAAGCCTCTCAATCCTGTATTTGTTGACTGTACAGCAAGCTACGATTTGCCGGAGCGTTACCTGGACATTCTTAACGCAGGTATGAGCATTGCAACTCCAAACAAGCGTGCAAACTCTATGGACATTAAGTTCTACCACGAACTGCGCCGCACTGCAAACAAGATGCACCGCCGCTTCCTTTACGAAACAAACGTTGGTGCAGGTCTTCCTATTATTGATACATTACAGAACCTTTATAAATCTGGTGATAAGCTTGATCACTTCAACGGAATTATGTCTGGTTCTCTTTCTTATATTTTTGGAAAACTCGATGAGGGAGTTCCTTTCTCTAAGGCCGTACTCGAAGCAAGAGAATTGCGTTATACAGAGCCGGACCCACGCGACGACTTGAACGGAATGGATGTTGCCCGCAAGGGACTTATCATTGCCCGCGAATCTGGTTACGACATTGAGCTTTCTGATATTCAGATGTTCAAGGTATTCCCGGATTCCTTCGATTCAAGCGGAACTGTTGAAGAGTTCTTAAAGAAGCTTCCAGAAGTGGATGACTACTTTGCAAAGAAAATTGCCGACCTCAAAAAGAAAGGCAAGGTTCTCCGTATGGGTGCTACAATCAAAGACGGTAAGGTTAGCGTTGGTATGATGGAAGTTGGTCAGGATGATCCGCTTTACAGCGTAAAGGGTGGTGAAAACGCCTTTGTATTCTACACAGAGCGCTACCAGCCGATTCCTTTGACTGTCCGCGGATACGGTGCAGGTGCCGGAGTTACTGCTGCCGGTGTATTTGGAGATATTCTGCGTACTGTAAGCTTTAACCCAGAGCAATAATGTGTGTCACCCCGAACTTGTTTCGGGGTCTATTACTAGATGCTGAAACAAGTTCAGCATGACAGGAGTTATAAAATGGAAAAATACGTCTTAAGCGTCTTAGTAGAAAACAAAACCGGTGTACTTAGCCGTGTGTCAGGGCTTTTCAGCCGCCGCGGATACAACATCGACTCGCTTACAGTTTGTGCGACTAACAATCCTGAGCAGAGCCGTATGACAATTGTTGTAAAGGGTGACGAGCATATTCTTGACCAGATTCAAAAGCAGCTTGCAAAGCTCGAAGAAGTAATCGCCATCAAAAAGTGTGAAACTTCAAGTTCTGTTCAGCGCGAAATGTCTCTCATTAAGGTTCGTGCCGAGGCAAGTAACCGTGGCACAATCATTGAGACTGCAGACATCTACAAAGCGCGAATCGTGGATGTAAGCCTGGAATCAGTTATTATAGAAATTACCGGAAGCGAAGAGAAGGTAGAAAGCCTTCTGCGCCTGCTCGAGCCTTATGGAATTCTTGAGTATGTTCGCACAGGTCTTACTTCTCTTGATAGAGGTTCGGGAGTTATGTGAGAGCCTCTGAACCCTGAACTTGTTTCAGGGGCAGGGCGACAGAGTTGTGTCATGCTGATCCTGAAACAAGTTCAGGATGACATTTCAGCATCTATTTCAACTTACACCACACAGATTTTGAAATACTTTTAGCGTGCGGGCCTTCGTCCTGCACAAGACCAAGCCGGAAGACTTTAAGCTGTCTTACCGGCTTTTCTTTTAGTGCCGCGATTTCTGAATCTGTAAAAATTTTACCCTTGTGTAAACAAACTAACGTTAGTTTGGAATTAATCTGCACATTGCTGCATTCAATCAAGACCGGGCAGTATATGGTTTCTCCGGAAAAACTCAATTCTCTAATCTGCACCTTTTGTATTAAAGCCTTGTCTTTGAGGTTAAAATCTCCAAGCTCAATCCAGAGGGGGAGTTTGCTGTAAATGATTCTTCCATCTTCGTATAAGGCTGCGATTATTTCTTTCTGCAAATCAGTGAAAAATACTTCATCATTAGGATGCATTAAAAGTGCGGTCATAAGGGGAGTATAACTTTTTTTGTATATTTGGTATAGTTTTAAACATGAAGTTGCCTAAGTTGAATCTTAAATTACAAAAACCAAATATAAAATTACCTGAATTGACAAAATCTCAATGGATTCTTTCTGTTGCTGTTAGTGTTTTTCTTTTACTTGATATTATTGCCGGAATTATTCTTCTTGCAAACAAAAATAAGTCAGCAGTGCGTATTGTTTGTGGTAATCAGGCAATGACAAGGCTTTATGCCCTGGATTCTGCTGCTTCAAAAGGTACTGTAAACGAAGGTTATGCCAACTTCAAATTTTCTAAAGAGCAGAAAGATTATTTTTATAAAACTTATCAGGAAAATGGGTCGGTAGCATTAACCGTATGCCTTCAGCTTATTCCTACAAAAAAGCAAAAGCAGCTTCTGGAATCTGATGCAGAAACTGTATTCAGATACGGTTTTTTAGGAAATGACGATTTTACGATTCAGGGAAAATACATAAAGAAAAAGTACCCTGATATAAAGCGCATTCAGATTCAGGGAGATGAAAAAAAAGCTCCGGAAGTCTTTGACCTTTCTTTTGCTGTTCAAAAAAATGACAATATTGAAAAATATATTCCTAACGGATTTTATGTTTATTCCAGTGTGCGCTGCAGGATTGTTGCAGCTGCTGTTGTTCCTGCAGAAATTGGTTTTGATGTAACAAAAGAAATTCCTTTTTATGGTTTTGCCTGCAACGGAGGCCTTGTTGATTTTGAAAATAAGGGCTTTGATTTTTCCGGAACTTCTATGGTATTCCCGGTTCAAAGTAATGCAAAACAGACAATGCCTGAGTACAGACTGGTGCTTTCCGAAAATCCAGACCTCAAAACTACCCGTGAGCATTCTGTAAAAATTCTGATGAATGCTGGCGGTGAAAAACTTTACATCAATAATGTAAGTGCTGCACGCGAAATCATAATTCCAGCTGCAGCTTTAAACGCACCTTTTTCCCGTACCGAACTTGCAGAAAATGCAAATTGTGTTGAATCTCTTATTATGCGGGGGACAAAAGCTCTTGCATCCGAAGAAGGGGAGATCCTGGAACCAATCCGCACAGATCCGGGACTTATCTTAAATTACAAGAGTTCTCAATGGCGAACACTTGATTACGAGATTTACGAATGGGACCGCTTTCCTCAGATTCTCTTTTTTGATACAAGAAATTATGAAGTTCAGGACAGGCTTTTCCGCCGTCTTGCTTTCTTTGTAGAAAAACAGGGCTACAAAGGCCGCCTGCTGACTAACGAAGAACTTGGTGATATGCACGGCTATAATGCTCACGATTATAGTGCAGAATCAATGGCGAGATTTTTTAATAAGGCCACAGAGCTTAATTTCCCTTTGAATGAAGAAGAACTTTTACTCAAACGAATTCTTATTCATAACGGACTTTTTGAAGATGACGGAATTTATGTAAAGGCAAATGAAGGAGGCCTTGTTTCAATTTCCCGGGAAACACCTGGCTGGAGCCGTACAAACTTACTTGCTCATGAAGGCTGGCATACAATTTTCTTCCGCGATGCAGAGTTCCGTAATTTTGTTTCTGCAGTTTATTATACCTTCGACACGACCTCGCGAGACTTCCTTATTGATTACTTTAAGTCTCAGCCAAGTCTTGGTTATGACATTAATGACGAATATCTTATGCACAATGAATTTATGGCTTACATAATGCAGCAGCGGCTTTCTGAGGTAGCAAAGTATTTTGTACATCTTGCTAACCGCGGCACTGTAATAAAGTTTACTCCAGACCTTGCTGCCTATATCAGAAAAACAGAAGGCCGTGGCTTTGAAGATGCAGCCACAGCCCTTAATGATTTTGTTTATGATAAGTACGGAATTGTTTGCGGTAATATTGCGCTGGTAAACCGTTAAGTTCGTACTCTGTCATTCTGCGGACTCTGGATCATATTCTTAAAGTCTGCAGTAAAGGCTTTTACGGCTCCGAGTGTTGTTGGAGGTCCGTGGCCCGGCATTAAAATTAAATTGTCCTGCTGAGAGAAAATCTTTTTTTCGATATTTGATTTTAAGATATATTCTGAATAACTTGAGTTTGTACTTCCTATTTCGCCAGCCGAAAGAATATCACCTGTAAACATGATGTTACCGATTTCGTAAACAACTGAGTCTGCTGTATGTCCTGGAAGTGACATATACTTTACAATCATCTTGGCAATTTTAATTGTGCCGTCTCCGGAAATTACAGTTGTGTCTTCACCGGCTACTTCCCAGTCGGCTGCAAAAATCTTTGGCGAATATATTTTACGCAGGGTGTGAAGTCCTCCTGCATGAGATCCGTGATTGTGGGTAATCAAAACTGCAACCAGTTTAAGATGATTATCTTCTATACGAGAAATTATTTCTTCTGTAATTTTTCCCGGATCTATGATAAGGGCTTCAGAAGTCTTTTCATTTACAACAATATAGCAGTTAGAAAAACCGCCCAGATTCAGATGGAAGTAAACTTTCATAAGCGGTCTCCATCTACAATTGAATTACCAAAAGACAAATCTTTTTCGAGAGGAGTTTTTCCTTCTGGAGTGAAAAGGGCCTCACGGGTGTTTGACATTTTGAAAGAAACATTGCTTCTTTTTGAATCGTAAAACAATGATTTTTTTAAGTTACAGTTTCTGAAGGAAGTATCTGTCAAAGTTGCGGCAATAAAGCGGCTGCTGAAAAGGTCTGAATCATCAAAGGAAGACTGATAGGCTTTAATACCGTTGAAATTGCTCTGAATGATATCACTGGAAGTAAAAAGCGTATGTGTAAAAGTCGCACCGGAAAAAGAGGTAAAGAGTGAATTACTTTTGATGAAAGAGCAGTCGTTGAAAATTGCAAAATCAAAAATGCACATGCGGAGCAGAACGTTACTTGAACTGATGTTATTAAAAGTACAGTTTGTAAAGGTGCAGCCGAAAAACTTTTTGTTTGAAAGGTCTATGTCTGAAAATAAAAGACCGCTTACATTGAGACCTACTATTTTGTCATGTTCAGAAATATACTTGTAGATATCTGCTTTGAATTTTCCGGGATCCGGAATATGATCCAGACAGTAGTTTTTGTCGTCTGTTATGTTTCCGTCCTTATCGAAGGTGGAAAGAGCGAGATTGCGGCAGTAATGTACAAGGCACTTATTCTGCGTGAACATAATTTTATTATAGTAGAAAATGCTAAAAAATGATACTATATAATCATGATTTGCTGGAAATGCCGAAAAGAAACGAATATAGAAAAGCCTGTACGCGGAGACGAATGTCCGTCTTGTCATGCTGATTTGCATGTCTGCAAGGCCTGCGACTTTTATGAAAGCGGGGCACACAATGATTGCCGCGAAAGCTCAGCCGACTTTGTAAATGACAAGGAAAGAGGAAACTTCTGCGATTATTTCCGTGCACGTGTCATGCTCGGGCTTGACCCGGGCATCTCTTCCGGTAAATCCAAGGCAGATGCTGCCCGCGATGCCTTCAACGCTTTATTTAATTGATGAAAATGGATTGCCACGCCTACGGCTCGCAATGACGTCATTGCGAGGAGCGCAGCGACGAAGCAATCTATATAGAATAAAAAAATATGACAGACTTTGTATTTATTGATTCCGGCGTTGGCGGAATTCCTTATATGACAACTCTTTTGCAGCGTGCCCCGGAGACAAAATGTGTCTACGTAGCTGATACTGCAAACTTTCCTTATGGTGAAAAGACTCACGAGCAGGTAGTAAAATGTGTAACTGAGCTTGTAGAAAAAATTAACTCGCAGTTTGCACCAAAAGTTATTGTTGTCGCCTGCAATACAATGAGCGTAAATGCACTGGAATCTTTGCGTGAGACTTTTCCGAATGTAAAATTTGTTGGAACTGTGCCTGCCATTAAGCTTGCAGCAAGTCTTTCTAAAAAACGCCGCATAGGTCTTCTTGCTACAAAGGCTACCTGCGAAAATCCTTATAATATTGAGCTGAAAAATAAGTTTGCCAGCGATTGTACGATTGTAAACCGTCCTGACCCGGAGTTGATTTCTTTTATTGAACATAATGCTTTTACTGCAAGCCGGGAAGAATGCCTTAAAGCCGTAAAGCCTGCGGTGGATTTTTTCCGCAACCAGGGGTGTGATGCAATAATTTTAGGCTGTACTCACTTTTTGAATTTTACTGATGTATTTGACGAAGCCTGTAAACCGGATATTCGTGTGGTGGACTCGGTAGATGGTGTTGTGAGACATGCACTCGAGGTGGTTGAGTGCTCGCGCAGCGAGTGTATCGAAACCACCGTAAAAAATGTGGTTTCGATACGCCCTTCGGGCTACTCAACCACCGGTGGAACTCCAAATTTGTTTATAACCGGCTTCCGTGACATTGAGGAAGAAAATCAGTATAATGTGTTGTGTTCACGTTTTGGAATAAAATTCGGCGGTTTGCTGAGTAAATAGAAATAGAGGATGTATATGAAGAAAATTATTTCTGGTAAGGTTCGCGAGGTTTATGACCTTGAAGATGGACGCATGGTAATTGTTACAACTGACAGAATTTCTGCATTTGACGTTATTCTGCCAACTATGATTACCGACAAGGGTAAGGTGCTCAACGCTCTTGCTAACTTCTGGTTTGATTACACTAAGGACATTGTTAAGAATCACATGATTTCAAGTGATTTGAAGGATATGCCTGCTGAGTTCCAGAAACCTGAGTTTGAAGGCCGCACTATTCTTGTAAAGAAGCTTAAGATGATTCCTTACGAAGTAATTGTCCGCGGATATATGTTTGGTTCTATGTACGAGGCTTACAAGAAGGGCGAGCCTTTCCTTGGTCACAAGTTTGACAAGGAATATAAGCAGGCTGAAAAGTTAGACGAGCCTATCGTAACTCCTTCTACTAAGGCTGCCGAAGGTCATGATATTAACGTTACATTGCAGTATATGAAAGATGATCTTGGCGAAGAGCTTGGAACAAAAATCGAGCAGGCTGCTCTTGCAATTTACAAGAAGTGCTATGAACACGCTAAGGCTAACGGAATTATCATTGCTGATACTAAGTTTGAATTTGGTCTTGATGAGAATGGAGAGCTTGTTCTTGGTGATGAAGTTTTGACTCCGGATTCAAGCCGCTTCTGGGATGCTTCAAAATACGAAGTTGGCGGAAGTCCTGCAAGCTACGACAAGCAGTTCGTTCGCGACTGGCTTAAGGAGCACAATCTTGCCGGCGACCCTAACATTAAGGAAATTCCTGCTGATGTAGTTGCTAAGACTGCTGCAATTTACAAAGAGTGCCAGACACGCATTTGTCATAAGTAGTGTATCATCCTCGGGCTTGACCCGAGGATCTAGATTCCCCGGTCAAGCCGGGGAATGACAAGCATCGTAAAATTTCTAACTTTTTTAAATAAATTTCCAACCATTAATCCTTAAACTTTTTCAAATTCCTAAAAATTCATACAAAAATTCCTAAAAATCTTCATTCAAAAATCCTTCTGACAGGCTTATAGTTACCATGTAATCTAAAAAAGCATCTATAGGAGGAAAATTAGATGAAAAAAAGCGTGATTATTGCTGTTGCACTTATGTGTGTAGCATCATTGTTTGCCGCTCCAAAAAAGAAGGCAAAGGCTGGTGATGGTAAGATTAAGATTGGTATTGTAAACAATCCACCATCAGAATCAGGATACCGTGCTGCTAACGTAAAAGACTTTGAAACTGTATTTACAGCAGCTAAAGGTTATGATGTAAAGACTTTCTACAGTCTTAAGAATGATGAACAGCTCAATGCTGCTTCTCAGTTCATTACAGATGGTGTTGACTACATTCTTCTTTCTGCTGCTGCAACAGACGGATGGTCTTCAGTTCTTAAGAAGGCTAAGAAAGCTGGAATTAAAGTTTTCCTTTTTGACCGCATGATTAATGTAAAAGAAGACCTTTATGAAGCTGCTGTTGTTTCAGACATGGCTAAAGAAGGTGAAACAGCTGTAAACTGGCTCAAGGCTCAGAAACTCCCAGAATACAAAGTAATCCATATTCAGGGTGCTATGGGATCTGATGCTCAGATTGGACGTACAGGTGCTTTGGATGCTGAATTTGCTAAGGGATCTATGAAGAAGGTTGTTCAGCAGACAGCTACATGGGACGAAGCTGAAGCAAAGAAGATTGTTGAATCAGTTATCAACTCTAAAGAAGACTTCAACGTAATTTATGCTGAAAATGATGGTATGGCTAAGGGTGCTGTTGCAGCTCTCGACGAAGCTGGTATCACACACGGTGTAAAGGGTAAAGTTATCGTAATGGGATTCGACTGCAACAAGTGGGCTCTCCGCGAATTGCTCGCTGGTAACTGGAACTATGATGGACAGTGTTCTCCATTCCAGGCTGCTGTAATCGAAAACATGATTAAGTCTGGCAAGGTTCCTTCAAAGAAGATTATTTCTGATGAAAAGGGATTCGATGCTAAGACAATCTCTAAGGCTGATATCGATGCATACGGTCTTGGTGACTAATACCAACCCCCTCTTGTAAATATTACGGCGTAAAGTGTGTGGTACATATTTTACGCCGTTTTTTTTGAAGACTTACGTCATTCCGAACTTGTTTCGGAATCTAAAAAAAGGATCCTGAAACAAGTTCAGGATGACAAAGGTACAAATAAATGGAAAATAATGTTGTTTTATCTATGCGCGGAATCTACAAGGAATTCCCCGGAGTAAAAGCCCTGCAGAATGTAGACTTTACTCTATGTAAAGGTGAGATTCATGCGCTTATGGGAGAAAATGGTGCGGGAAAATCAACCCTGGTTAAGGTTATTACCGGTGTTTACGAAAAGGATGCCGGTGAAATCAGAATTGAAGGTTGTCAAGGCCCAGCTGTTATTCGTTCTCCACAAGATGCCCAGAACCTTGGTATTGCTACAGTTTATCAGGAAATTACCCTCTGTCCTAATCTTACAGTGGCAGAGAATATGTATATAGGTCGCGGAAATTACAAGTTTGTAAATCGCCGTGCCCAGGAAAAGAAAGCAGATCAGCTTCTTAAAAAATTAAACATTCCGGCAAAAGCAGGTCAGCAGCTTGGAACCTGCTCTCTTGCAGTTCAGCAGATGGTTGCAATTGCCCGTGCCGTTGATATGGACTGTAAGGTTCTTATTCTCGATGAACCAACTTCTTCTCTTGATGAAAATGAAGTAGAACTTCTCTTTACACTTATGCGTGACCTCAAGAGCCGTGGAGTAGGTATTATCTTTATTACTCACTTCCTTGAACAGGTTTATGAAGTTTGTGATAAGATTACAGTTTTGCGAAACGGTGAACTTGTAGGTGAATATACTGTAAGTGAACTTCCTCGCGTAAAGTTGATTTCTGCCATGCTTGGAAAAGATATGGAAGATATGACAAACCTCAAGAATCAGAAGCGTCCTTATTCAGGAGCAGGTGAGGTTGTTTATGAGGCTGAAGGTCTTTCAAGTTCTGAAGGTGTAAAACCTTTCGACTTCCTTATTAACAAAGGCGAAGTAAACGGCTTTACAGGTCTTCTTGGTTCCGGACGTAGTGAAAGTGTTCGTGCGATTTTTGCTGCAGACCGTGTTACCGGCGGAAAGGTAAAGGTAAATGGAAAAGACACAAAAATCAATAATCCTAAAGAAGCCATGAAGGCCGGTATTGGTTATCTGCCTGAAGACCGCAAGGGAGACGGAATTATTCAGGATCTTTCTGTTCGCGAAAACATTATTCTGGCCCTGCAGGTTCTCAACGGCTTTACAAAACCTCTTTCCCGTGCAGAACAGGAAAAACTTGCAGACGAGTTTATTGAACAGCTTCAGATTAAAACTGCTTCAAAAGAAACTCCTATTAAAGCACTTTCGGGTGGTAACCAGCAGAAGGTTATTCTTGCACGCTGGCTTTTGACCCATCCACAATATCTGATTCTTGATGAACCTACCCGTGGTATTGACGTTGGTACAAAAATCGAGATTCAGAAGCTTGTACTTAAGCTTGCAGAAGAGGGGGTAAGTGTTACCTTTATTTCTTCTGAAATTGAAGAGATGCTTTCTGTTTGTCAGAGACTCATCGTTATGCGTGACCGAAAAATCGTTGGTGAGCTTAAAGATGATCTTTTGCGACAGGATGTAATCATGCAGACTATTGCGGGAGGCAAGGCACAAAATGGCTAATAAAATCGTAAATCAGATTAAAAAACTTTTTCAGTCGCAGCTTGCAATTCCGCTTGTTGCCCTGATTGTATTGGTTGTATTCAACCTTATTCGTGACCCAAGTTTCTTTTCTATTGTAATTAAGAAAAACAATATGGGTAATACTGTTCTTTCCGGTAACTTAATCAGTATTCTGAACGGTGCTTCAGAGCTTGTTATTCTTGCTATAGGAATGACACTGGTAACCTCTGCTACAAAGGGACAGGATATTTCCATCGGTGCGGCAGCCGCAATTGCGGGTTCTGTATTTGTAAAGGTTTTGAGAGCAGGTAACATTAATGTTGGAACAATCATTATTGGTTTGATTCTTGCATGTATCGTTGCAATTCTCTTCTGTCTTTTTAATGGTATTCTTATCGCTAAGTTTAATATTCAACCGATGATTGCCTCTTTGATTCTGTATACAGCTGGACGTCCAATTGCATACTGGATTAATGGTGGTGCTACTCCAAACGTAGAAAGCCCTCTGCTTACCTACATCGGAGGATTTATTCCGCATATTGCAATTCCAACTCCTATTATTGTAGTTATTATTTTCATTCTGCTGATAAATCTTCTTCTGAAAAAGACAACACTTGGTCTTTACATTCAGGCTGTAGGTATTAATGAGCGTGCGGCAAAACTCAACGGTATTAATCCGGTTATCTGGAAGCTGGCAGTATTTGTAATTCTTGGTGTATGTGTAACAATGGCTGGTTCTATCAACGTTTGTCGTATTGGTCTTATCAACCATGAAACAATCCTTCTTGATATAGAAATGGATGCCATTCTTGCGGTTGCTATCGGTGGTAACTCACTTGGCGGCGGTAAGTTTAAGCTTTCCGGTTCTATTCTTGGTGCTTACATTATTCAGGCTCTTACAATTACCCTTTATGCAATGAAGGTTTCTTCTACTGCTGTAAAGGCTTACAAAGCTGTTGTAATTATCATCATTGTAGTTGCAGGTTCTCCAGTAGTTAAGGCATGGATTGGTCAGCTTAAAGATAAGATTGTTGCAAAGAAGGAGGCTAGATAATTATGGCAAATATTTTTACAAATCTCTTTGGTAAAAAAGAAAACAGACAGCCGCTTTCAAATACAGCTCTGCTTCTTACAATTACAATCTGTACTTTCGTAGGAATGTATCTGCTTGCAATGATTATCTGGGGCGGCGGATTCTTAAATCCTCAGCAGTTCCTTGACCTCTTTAACAACAATGCTTATCTGATTGTTGCGGCTTGTGGTCTTACAATCGTTATGATTACCGGTGGAATTGATATTTCGGTTGGTGGTTCTATAGCACTTATTACCATGGCTTCTGTAGTATTTATGGAAGATCATAATGGTGGCATTTTCTCTTCAATCGTTATTTCACTTGGAATTGGTCTTTTGATGGGGCTTGTTCAGGGATATCTGGTTTCTTTCCTTAAGATTCAGCCATTTATTGTTACACTTGCAGGTATGTTCTTTACACGTGGTATGACTACTATCGTAAGTAAGGTTCCAAGAACTGCTAACAATGAGCTCTTCCTTGACTTAAAGGATTTCTATATAGATATTCCTTTCCTTGGAAGCTATGCACGTAATGGAAACTGGATTCCGGCTTCTATTGAAGTTGGTGTAGTAATTGCACTCCTGGTAGTGTTGCTTCTCTGGGCTATGCTCAAGTGGACTCGTTTTGGACGAAACCTTTACGCTGTTGGTGGAAATACAGAATCTGCCCTGATGCTCGGTATTAACGTTCGTAGAACTCAGTTCTTTGCATACATTCTTTGTGGACTGCTGGCCGGAATTGCTGGCTTCTGTTACCTCTTGCATACAGGTGCGGGAAACGCTTCTAACGCTACGGCTGCCGAAATGCAGGCTATTGCTTCTTCGATTATCGGAGGAACCTTGCTTAGCGGTGGTGTAGGTAGTGTAGTAGGAACTATGTTTGGTGTTATGTCACTTAAGACAATTAATAACATCGTAGTTGCTTCTGGATTGCGTGAACCATACTGGCAGTCTATCACCACAGGTCTTATGCTGGCATTCTTTATCCTCCTGCAGAGTGTTATTCTTTCACAGCGTAAGAAGAAGCTTGGTAATATGGCGGGCTAACGTTCAGTACTAAGTTTGTATTCACGGGGCGAAAGCCCCGTATTTTTTTTGAAAATGTAGCTGAAGTAGTGGGGGTCTGAAAAGCCGCATTCGTAGGCAATGTCATAGCCCTTCATATCAGTTTCCCGCATAAGACGCTTTGCGTTTTCCAAACGAACGTTCGTTAGGTATTCTATAAAGGTTGTTTTACATTCCTGAGAGAAGATTGTAGAAAAGTGATTAGGGCTTAACGCTACTTCTTCTGCAACAGTTGTAAGTGTTGTATTCTGATCTGCATAGTTTTCTTCTATGTAGCGCTTTGCTTTCAGAATAACATCAGCATATTTTCCAGTAACTTTTGAGTCGCGGTATTCAAGGGCAAAGTTTAAAACCTGTTCTAGTGTTTTTGTAAAGCGAGTCTCATCAGAAACTGCATCATCAATAAATTTACGTTGCAAAATCTCTGGCTTTAATTCCTTAATATTTCCGCCAAGTTTTTCTACCAGCTTGGAAACTGCAAAAATCAAATCAACTAAAAGATAGGAAGCAAATACATTAAACTGGTCAGGGTTCTTTTTTATCAGTTCCATGGATTCTTCTATAATACTTTGTATATCACCTTTGGCCGCATATTTTAGTTTATCAACAAGCGGGTCTCCTTCGTTCAAATCAAGAAGAGCATCTGTAGCAGAGCCATCTCCAGCAGAATCTGTAAGGTCGTCTGAAGAGATAATCCTGTTTTCTTTAATACTGTTTGCCTCGAGAATCTTTTTGGCATCTTCATATGAAGCCTTAAGCTGAGAAAGATGTTCAACAGTTTTTCCCATTGCCGTAAGAACTGTACAGTCTTCATTTTTTGTTGCGATATGGCTTATGGTTTCTGCAGCACGGAAGGTATTATCATCAAGTTCTGTCTGTGTGCTTCCCTTAAAAATGCAGACAAGAAGGTTAGAGTGATGGAAGAAAGAAACAGCCTCGTTAATGGCAGTTGAGTAAGAGTTCAAAAGGGAGCAGGCTTCCTGCTGAGTTTGAGTGTTTCCACTGCGGCTTTCTATACGGCTTATAAGAACCTTGTAATAACGGGAAATAAGATTAAGGCCAAGTTCAGAACTTTTTTGAATTACAGTATTCATCTCTTCTGAACCGTGAACAAGATTGTTAAGAAAATCTTTTTTTATCAGAGCTTCGCTTGATTTAAGCTCTTCGCGGAGGCGGGAAATATCAGACAGTTGCTTGCGTTCCTTATCAATCTGGGCTGCAGTTTTATTCAGGCTTGAAAGAAGTTCATCTGGAGTAAAAGGCTTTAAAAGATAATCTTCAATTCCGATATAAATAGCCTTTTTTGCATAGTCAAATTCATCATGGCCGGAAAGAATGATTATTTTAATCCAGGGTTGTGTGCGCTTAATTGCTTCTGCCAGCTGTAGACCGTCCATAAAAGGCATCTTGATGTCAGTGATTAAAATATCAGGTTTAATTTCGTGAATCATGGAGAGGGCAATTTCACCGTCAGTTGCCTCACCTGCAAAAGTAAAGCCGCTGCCTTCCCAGTCAATTTTAGAGCGGATTCCTTCGAGTACAATAGGTTCATCATCAACGGCAAAAACGCTATACATTGCTTTCTCCTGTATATGGTACATCTATGAATATTGGAATGGTAAAGGAAATTCTGCTTCCTTTTCCTGCTTCAGATTCAATTATAATACCTTCGGTCTGTTCACCATAATATAGTTTAAGCTTTTTATTTACATTGTAAAGACCATAAACAGATGAAAGCTTTTCAGAATCCTCTGCGCCTGTTCTAAGCTCATTACGCACCTGTCCAAGTCTTTCTTCCGTAAAGCCCGCTCCATTGTCTTCAACAGTAAAACATATTTTTTGATGTGATTCATCTGCATAATGAATACTTACTTTAAGAATGCCACGTCCCCGTTTATTTTTTATTCCATGGTAAATAGCATTCTCAACCAGAGGCTGAAGTACAAGCTTTATGATTTTATATTCCATAAGAGATTCATCAGCATCAATCGTATAATTCAAAATATCAGCATAACGGATTTTCTGAATGGTAAGATAATTTTTAATGTGGTCCAGTTCCTGAGAAATGGTAATCCATTCGTGACCGCGGCTTAGGGAAATACGGAGGAAGTCTGAAAAGGCTTTTGTGATTTTTACAACTTCTTCGGTATGCTCTTCTTCTGCAAGCCAGACAATTGTGTCAAAAGTGTTATACAGGAAGTGCGGGGTAATCTGTGCCTGAAGAGCTTTCATTTCTGCCTTCTGGAAGTTTTTCTGTTCTTCCATATTCTTTCTGATCAGTACATCAATCTGCTCAGTCATGGTATTAAGGTTTCCGGCAAGGGTGTCGAGTTCGTTTACATGAGGAATATCGATTCGGGCATTAAGATCTCCGTTTGCAACTTTTGTAGAAAGATTTTCCATATCAGAAATTGGTTTTTGAATTGCGCCTGAAACTGTAATAAAACTGTTTATAGAGGCAAGAATTGCAAGAATGGTAATGATAATCTGAATGGCTGTAAGTATAATTGATGTGTTTCTGAGAGAATGGTTTGTCTGATCTGCAAAATCAATTTCAGTAACTATAAAATCCTGCATGATATCAGAAAAAAGAGATGTAATGGTTCTGATTTCATCAAGAGTAGCTTCATTTTGTGTAACAGGACTACCATTTTCCATCTGGAGAATGAGTATGTCAACATTTCGTCTGAGGGTAGTATAGGCTCGATTTGCAACCTCAAGCTTTTCAAGACTTTCATTATTATTGTTTGTTAGAAGCATGAGAGAAAGACCTGAATTAATTTCATCCAGCATTTTGTTGTGATCAGCTTCAACAATCTCTTTCTTTCCACAGATGATATTCCAGAGCTCTGATGGAAGTTCATTTTTTGCTATGGAGCTTATTTTATTTGCTGAACTGACATTTTTAATAATCTGACTGTATTTATTTGTATGAATCTGAAAGGTAAGTACCGAATAAATTGAAGGAATGAGTGTGATAAAAAGAAGGAATACGTAAGTCAGGAGGAGGGTTTTTCTGAGGCTTCTGTTGTGCTTCATTATTTCCTCACTTAATATCCGCGTGGCTGGTAGGTAGAAAAATCATCGTTTTCGGTAAACATTGTTTCGCTGTTGTAGGTAACCCGTGGTATAGTTTTTCCTTCTGCAATATCTTTTACAAGTTCCATAAGTTTTGGTCCGAGATTAGGATTACATTCAACAACACAATTAAGCCTTCCTGCCTGTAAGGCATCAATTGATTTCTGTTCGGCATCAACACTGATTATGATTGTATTACCCGTATAAACCTTGTAGTTTTCAATTGAATCCAGCATGCCAAGAGTCATAGAATCATTATGGGAATAAACGGCATCAATCTTCTGACCTTCAAAATAAAGCCCGTCTTTTCTGCGGCTGCTGGTTATAAGATTTTCTGCAATTTCTTTTCCCCGGGAACGTAAGAAATCTCCGTCTTCAGAATGAATAATCTGAAATTTTGGATCAGCTGATATAACCTCGCGGAAGCCTTTTGCCCGGTCACGAACCACAGAAGAATTTTCGGTACCGGACATTTCGTATATGCTTACAGTACCGGTGCGGTTGCGGCATTTGTTCAAAAGAAAGCGTGCTGCCCTGCGGCCTTCTTCGAGACCATCTTCTCCAAGAAAGCCTGCATACAAAGAAGGATCTGCATTTATCTGGCGGTCTACAAGAATTACAGGAATGCCTGCTTCTTTTGCCTCTGTGAGAACATTATCCCAGCCATCCTCTACAATAGGAACGAAGGCAATTACGTCAACCTGATAAACAATAAAAGAGCGGATTGCTTTAAGCTGATTTTCCTGCTTCTGCTGGGCATCATCAAAAATAATCTGAATATCGTTTTCAGCGGCCGCTTCAAAAATAGACTGTGTATTGCGGGTTCGCCAGGCACTTTCGGAGCCAATCTGAGAAAAACCAAGAATCAGTTTTTCTGAGTTTTCATTTTTTGTATGAGAAGTATTATTTTTATTTTTTGTCAGAATAAAAATCAGTAAAAAAATAAGTGCTGCGAGAAAAATTATAATAGAAAGAAACTGGATTTTTTTTATTTTAGCTTTCATAAATCGTTTTACTATTTTAAATGCAAACAATTATGAAGTCAACAAAAAAAAGCCCCGGTAAGATAACCGGGGCTTTGTCTGTTACGTTATTGCGAGGAGCGCAGCGACGAAGCAATCTACAGTCTTTCTTTTATTGCAGCAATAAACTGCCATGAATCAAGAACTTCCTTTGCAGCAGGTTCTGCGATTCTTGCAATATCACCAGTCATATAGCCTTCTTCAATTGTCTGAAGGGTAGCCTTTTCAAGACGTTTTGCAAAGTCTGTGAGCTCTGGAGTTCCATCCATTTCTCCGCGCTTTGCAAGAGCTCCAGTCCAGGCAAAAATTGTTGCTACAGGGTTTGTAGAAGTTTTTTCGCCCTTGAGGTAGCGGTAGTAGTGCTTCTGAACAGTTCCGTGGCTTGCTTCATATTCGAAGTTTCCGTCCGGGCTAACGAGTACAGATGTCATCATGGCAAGAGAACCGCAGGCAGAGGCAATCATATCAGACATAACGTCGCCGTCGTAGTTCTTTGTTGCCCACATAAAGCCGCCTTCGCTTCTCATAACACGGGCTACAGCATCATCAATGAGAGTATAGAAGTATTCGATGCCAGCTTTTTCAAACTTAGCCTTGAACTCTTCATCAAAAACACGCTGGAAGATAGCCTTGAAGTTTCCGTCGTAAGTCTTGCTGATTGTATCTTTTGCACCAAACCATACGCTCATCTTTCTGTCGAGGGCATACGTAAAGCAGCAGCGGGCAAAGCTTTCGATAGATTTATCAAGGTTGTGGATTCCCTGAATGATTCCAGGTCCGCTCATATCCATAATAGTCTTGCGGATTTCCATACCGTCTACGCCTGTAAATACAAGCTCTGCACGGCCTGCAGTAGGACATTTGATTTCACAGTTTTTATAAACATCGCCGTAAGCATGGCGGCCAAGTACGATCGGCTTTTTCCAGCAGCTTACAGTTCCGTGGATATTGCTTACAAAAATAGGCTCACGGAAAACAGTTCCATCAAGTTCTGCACGGATAATTCCGTTTGGACTAGGTGTAAGCTGCTTAAGATGATATTCTTCTACACGAGCCTGGTTAGAAGTGATTGTTGCACACTTAACTCCGACATGAAGACGTTTGATAGCCGCAGCAGCTTCGTAGGTAATTTTGTCATTTGAGTCGTCGCGGCTCTTAAGACCTAAATCAAAATACTCTGTTTTTAAATCAATATAAGGTAAAAGGAGTTCGTCCTTAATAACCTTCCATAAAACTCTTGTCATTTCATCGCCATCGAGTTCTGCGATGGCGTTTTTCATCTGTATTTTTGCCATAGTAAGTCCATTATATAAGAATTAGCGTCCCCATGTCAAAATCAGGTCGTAGTTGTCCTCGCGAACTTCGAAGTACTGGTTGTATTCGCCGCAAGTAGGGCAGTAGTCCGGAGCTTTTTCGCCTGTTACGATATGACCACACTTAAGGCATTCCCAAACCTTTACTGAGCTCTTAGCAAGCTCTGCCTTTGAGTCTTCATCTTTAAGAAGTGAGCGGTAGCGGTCTTCGTGGCGCTTTTCGATTGTTGCAATTGCACGGAATTTTGCAGCAAGCTCTGCAAAGCCTTCTTCTTCTGCTGTTTTTGCAAAGCCAACATACATGTCTGTCCATTCGTAGTTTTCGCCGTCGGCTGCATTCTTAAGGTTTGTTTTTGTGTCTGCAATGCCTTCGAGCTCTGTAAGCCACATTTTAGCGTGCTGCTCTTCGTTGTTAGCGGTTTTCTTGAAGATTTCTGCGATTTTTGAGAGGCCTTCTTTTTCAGCTACGGCTGAAAAATATGTGTATTTGTTTCTTGCCTGTGATTCACCGGCAAAAGCTGCCTGTAAGTTTTTTTCTGTCTGAGTTCCTGCGTATTTGCTCATTTTTTTACTCCTATAAAATAAATATTGATAAATTATATTACATATATTACAAATGCGCAAACCCATGCCACAACGCACTGCCAGGCAACCATGGCCACGGCCCATTTTGCACCCAGCTCTCTTTTTACCGAGGCAATAGCGGCAATACAAGGCGAGTAGAGCAGGCTGAAAACAAGAAGACTTGCTGCGGCCCGGCTTGAAAGAGCGCTTGCAACACCGCCTGCAAAAAGAATCTCCATAGTAGAAACCACGCTTTCCTTTGCCATAACGCCGGAAATCAGGCTGGTACAGATTCTCCAGTCACCAAGTCCAAGAGGGCGGAAGAGAGGCTCCAGCAGGCCTGCAAGGCGGGCCAGAATACTCTGAGAAGAATCTTCTATAAATTGCAGCTGAGGACTGAAGCTCTGTAAAAACCAGATAACGATAGTGGCAATAAAAATCACTGTAAAGGCACGCTCTAAAAAGTCCTTTGCCTTTTCCCAGAGCAGCTGGCAGGTGTTCCTAACGCTCGGTAGCCTGTAATTTGGAAGCTCCATAACAAAAGGAACCGGCTCACCCTTAAAGAGTGTTTTTCGGTAAAGCAGGGCTGCAAGAATTCCTACAATAATTCCAAGAACATACAAGCCTGTCATAATAAGGCCTCCGCGTCCGGGGAAGAAGGCAGCGGTAAAGAATGCATAAATAGGAAGCTTTGCGGTACAGCTCATAAAAGGTGTAAGAAGAATTGTCATCTTTCGGTCGCGTTCAGAAGGCAAGATGCGGGTAGACATAACAGCCGGAACCGTACAGCCAAAGCCAATCAAAAGAGGAACAATGCTGCGGCCTGACAAACCGATTTTTCGCAGCAGCGTATCCATTACAAAGGCAACACGGGCAATGTAGCCCGAATCTTCCAGCAGCGATAAAAATAAAAAGAGGGTAACAATAACAGGCAGGAAGGAAAGCACGCTGCCTACGCCGGCGAAAATACCATCAATAATAAGGGCGTGTAAAACCTCGTTTACACCAACAGCACTAAGGCCGGAATCAACCAGACCTGTGAGCGCATCAATTCCCTGCTCCAGAAGCCCCTGCAAAAAGGCACCGATTACATTAAAGGTCAAAAAGAAAACGCCCGCCATAATCAGAATAAAAAGCGGAATGGCAGTGTATTTGCCGGTGAGCAGGGCGTCGATTTTCTGGGACCTTACTCGCTCTCGGCTTTCGTGCGGCTTATGCACGGTCTGGCTGCAAACCTTACGGATATAGGCATAGCGCATGTCTGCAATGGCGGCGCTGCGGTCGAGTCCCCGCTCATTTTCCATCTGCAGGGCAATGTGTTCCAGAGTTTCCTTTTCGTTTAAATCTAAATCAAGCTGGTGAACAATTCTCTTGTCACCTTCCAGCAGTTTACTTGCTGCAAAGCGGACCGGAATGCCGGCTTTTTCTGCGTGATCCTGAATCAAATGAATTACCGCATGAAGGGCACGGTGAACCGCACCGCCTCCTGTATTTTCATCACAAAAATCCTGCCGAAGAGGCTTTTCCTGATAGTGGGCAACGTGAATAGCGTGCTTAATAAGCTCATCAACACCCTGATTTTTTGCCGCAGAAATAGGAATAACCGGAACCCCCAGCAGCTCCTCCATTTTGTTTACATCAACTGAACCACCGTTACCGGTAACCTCATCCATCATGTTGAGGGCAATTACCATAGGTACGTCCATCTCAAGCAGCTGCATGGTCAGGTAAAGGTTTCGTTCGATGTTAGTTGCGTCTACTATATTAATAATTCCCTTAGGCTTTTCGTTTAATACAAAATTGCGGGAAATAATTTCTTCGCTCGTATAAGGTGACATGGAATAAATGCCGGGCAGGTCAGTAACGAGAGTGTTTGCCTGGCCTCGAATCTGACCGTCTTTTCGGTCTACGGTTACGCCCGGGAAATTTCCCACATGCTGATTAGAACCTGTCAGCTGATTAAAAAGAGTAGTCTTACCGCAGTTCTGATTTCCCACAAGGGCATAGGTAAGGGTAGTGCCGGCAGGAAGGGGATCTCCGTCGTCTTTAGCGTGGAAGCGTCCGCCTTCACCAAGCCCTGGGTGCTCGGTTGCACCGCCGGTGGTTTCGATACGCCCTGACGGGCACTCAACCACCGAATTTTCTGCTTCAACTTCAATCTTCGCCGCATCATCAAGCCGCATGGTAAGCTCATAACCGCTTACATCAAATTCAACCGGGTCGCCCATAGGCGCCGTTTTAATTTTAGTAATCACCGTACCCGGAATTACACCCATATCAAGAAAGTGCTGGCGAAGCTCACCGTTTCCGCCAACTTTAGAAATGCATCCAGACTGTCCAATCTGTAAATCTTTTAATGTCATGAAAAGTGCTCTTATAAAAAATATTGTAATTTAATGATAATGTATTTTATGTTATAATCCAAGATATGAATCAGATACAGGAAGAAATTGCAGCAGCTCTTATTCAGCTTTCAGAAAAATCTTTAATAACAGAAGCCCTGGTAGCAAAGAAAATCAGGGATAATATAAAGCTTCAGGGTAAGCAGAAGTCCGGTCTTGCCTTTACAGATATAGAAGCCGCTATATTATATATAGAAGAAAACAATAATCTTCATTTTGCCCTTCATCTCAATTCAGCGAATGATATTCTTATAAAGCAGGCTCCGGCCGCTACAGGTCTCGAAAGTGATGCCCGTAAACGCCGCCTTGCAAGCGAAAAGTCTATGAGCGTGCTTACAAACGGAGATGTAAAAAAGGCGAAGGAAAGCAAAAGTGGCGGCGGTAAAAATGGTCCAAAGCCTCATTCCAAGCGTACCGACAAAAAGCGTCTGAATGTAAATAAGAATTATGAAGATTTCGATCTGCCTTAGGTAGTTTCTAATTCGATAAATTGAATTTCCTCGTGTAAAATAGAATTCAAGAGGTGATTATGACACTTGCAATGATTCTTGAATTACTGGTTGTTCTCGCGGCTCTTTATGTGGGCTCGCGCTATGGAAGTCTTGCACTTGGTGCTATTTCCGGTATCGGACTTTTTATTCTGGTTTTATGTGTGGGAATGAAGCCCGGTAATCCACCTACTGATGTAATTTACATTATTATTGCGGCCATTACCTGTGCGGGAATGATGCATGCAGCGGGTGGAATGGACTGGCTCATTCAGCTGGCAGAAAAGCTTCTTCGTAAGCATCCTAACCAGATTATTTTTCTGGCTCCTCTTTGTACCTTCTTTTTAACTGTGCTTGTTGGTACTGGCCACGTTGTTTATACCCTCATGCCGATTATTGCCGACATCTCCCTGAAAAAAGGAATCCGCCCGGAGCGTCCCTGCGCCGTTGCTTCTATTGCAAGCCAGGTAGGAATTACCTGTTCACCGATTTCTGCGGCTGTTGCTTCCTTTGTCGTAATTTCCGGTGCAAACGGTTTTGATGTTAATAATGTTCAGGTTGTTGCAATTACAATTCCTTCCTGCCTTTGCGGTATTCTTATGGCAGCCCTTGTTTCATACAAACGCGGAAAAGACCTGGACAAGGATCCAGAATTTCAGGCCCGTCTGGCAGACCCGGAAACAAAGGCTTATATGTATGGCTCTAATGCATCTGTTCTGGACAAGCAGGTTTCTAAAGAGGCTAAGATTTCTGTTTTCATTTTTCTTGGTGCAATTGCGCTGATTGTCTTCTATTCTCTAATGCAGATTGCGGGACATGATATCCGCCCTCAGTATATAACAAAGCTCGCAGACGGTACTGAAAAGACCAGCCGCCTTGGAATGAATCTTATTATTCAGATTGTGCTGATTACCGCCGCTGCCATTATGATTATTTTTGCCAAGGCTTCTCCTAAAAAGGCTGTGAGCGGGGCAGTGTGGCAGAGTGGTATGGTTGCTGTTGTTGCCATTTACGGAATTGCCTGGTTAGCCGACACTTACTTTTCTAATTATCTTCCTGTAATCGAAAGCGGTCTAAAAGGTATTGTCGAGCGCTTCCCATGGACAATTGCCTTCGCCTTTTTTGCCGTGAGTGTTCTTATTAATTCTCAGGGAGCAACGCTTGTGGCAATGCTTCCTCTGGCTTACAAACTTGGTATTCCGGGGCCTGTACTTCTTGGTGTTATGCCTAGTGTTTATGCTTACTTCTTTATTCCAAACTATCCGAGTGATATTGCTACGGTAAACTTTGACCGTTCGGGTACCACAAAAATTGGAAAGTACCTGCTCAACCACAGCTTTATGCTGCCGGGCCTTACCAGCGTAATTACTTCGACAATCATCGGAACAATTCTTGTGAAGATTTTTTATTGATTGCTTGAAGCTGCGAAATATGATATTCTCAATGAAAACAAAGATTCCCGGGGAAAGTCCGGGAATGACACATTTTAAACAAGGAAATCACAATGAAACTCTGGCAAACCGGTGCAATTTATGAAAACGGAAAACTTAGCCCTGCGGCAGGAGCATCTGCTGAAGGCAGCAAAAAAACAATCGCTTATTCAATTTTACAGAAGCATAACACAAGCGGCGACGAAGCAAAGCTTAAAATCAAGTTTGATAAAATCACTTCTCACGATATTACTTATGTTGGAATCATTCAGACAGCCCGTGCATCTGGTCTTGAAAAGTTCCCCATCCCTTATGTTTTGACAAACTGCCACAACTCACTTTGTGCTGTTGGTGGTACTATTAATGACGATGACCACATGTTCGGTTTGACCTGTGCTCAGAAATATGGCGGAGTTTATGTTCCTCCTCATCAGGCTGTAATTCACCAGTATGCCCGCGAAATGCTTGCAGAATGTGGTGCTATGATTTTGGGTTCTGACTCACACACCCGCTACGGTGCCCTCGGTACTATGGCAATCGGTGAGGGCGGTGGAGAGCTTGCAAAGCAGCTTCTCGGAAAAACTTATGATGTAAACTATCCTGGAGTTGTTGCAATTTACCTTTCAGGCACTCCTGTTCCTGGTGTTGGTCCTCAGGACGTTGCCCTTGCAATCATTAAAGAAGTTTTTGCAAGCGGCTTTGTAAAGAACAAGGTTATGGAATTTATCGGTCCTGGCGTTGCTAATCTTTCAGCTGACTTCCGTATCGGTGTTGATGTAATGACTACTGAAACAACCTGTCTTTCTTCTATCTGGGAAACTGACGGCAAGGTTGAAGAGTGGTATGCAATTCATGGCAGAGTAGGTGCTTATAAAGAGCTCAAGCCTCAGAATGGCGCTTACTACGACGGTGCAATCGAAATTGATTTGAGTGAAATCCGCCCTATGATTGCAATGCCATTCCACCCGTCTTGTGCTTATACAATTGAAGAAGTAAATAAAAATCTTGATGATGTTTTGACTGACGCAGAAAAGCGCGCAAAGGTAAGCTTTGGCGACAAGGTTGATTTCAACCTTCACAACAAGATTATTGACGGTAAGCTTTATGTAGACCAGGGAATTATTGCCGGTTGTGCCGGTGGTGGATTCGAAAACATCTGCGCTGCAGCTGATATCCTTAAGGGCAAGGATAGCGGAAACGGCAAGTTCGTTTTGAGCGTATACCCTGCTTCTATGCCTGTTTACATGGAACTTATGAAGAATGGTGCTTTTGGAGCTTTGATTGATGCCGGTGCTGTTGTAAAGACTGCCTTCTGTGGTCCATGTTTTGGTGCAGGGGACACTCCTGCTAACGGAGCCTTCTCAATCCGTCACTCTACAAGAAACTTCCCTAACCGCGAAGGTTCAAAGATTCAGAACGGCCAGCTTTCTTCTGTTGCTCTTATGGATGCACGTTCTATCGCTGCAACTGCAGCTAACAAAGGCTTCCTTACAGCTGCTACAGAATTCGACACAGAGTTCAGCGGTAAGAAATATTTCTTTGATAAAGCAATTTACGAAAAACGCGTATACGATTCTAAGGGCGTTGCCCATCCTGAAGTTGAGATTCAGTTTGGTCCGAACATTAAAGACTGGCCAAGCATGAAGCCACTTTCAGACGATCTTCTTATTAAGATTGTATCTGAGATTCACGACCCTGTAACTACAACTGATGAATTGATTCCTTCCGGAGAAACTTCATCCTTCCGTTCAAATCCACTTGGACTTGCTGAGTTTACACTTAGCCGTCGCGACCCTGCTTATGTTGGCCGCGCTAAGGCTGTACGTGATGGCAGTGATGAAGTGAAGGCAGAAGTAAAAACTGCAGCGGCAGCTCTCGAAAAGTTCTCTGCAGGTTATGGTGCCCGTGCAGAAGCCGCAGGCCTCGGAAGCTCAATCTTCGCCGTAAAACCAGGTGACGGTTCTGCCCGCGAGCAGGCTGCAAGCTGCCAGAAGGTTCTCGGCGGCTGGGCAAACATTGCAAATGAATATGCTACAAAGCGTTATCGCTCTAACCTTATCAACTGGGGTATGCTTCCATTCTTGTACAAAGATGGAGACAAGAATCTTCCATTTGCAAACGGTGACTATGTATTTATTCCGGATGTAAAGAAGATGGTTCAGGACAAATTGCCATCTTGCAAAGCATACGCAGTAAAGGCCGACGGCACAGTAAATGAGTTTGAGCTTTCAACTGGAGATCTTACCGACGACGAGCGCAAGATCATTCTGGCAGGTTGTTTGATAAACTTTTACCGCGGTTAAGCGGGGGAGAAAAAAACTATGGTAGACTACACAGAAGGTTCAGGAAAACAGTATCACACAGGCGTTGGTCCACAAGACATTGGTAAATACGTTATTATGCCGGGCGACCCAAAGCGCTGCGAAAAAATTGCTGCTCACTTTGATAATCCAAAGCTTGTTGCAGACGTTCGTGAATACACAACTTACACAGGAACTCTCGAAGGTGTGCCTGTAAGCGTTACCTCAACCGGTATCGGCGGACCTTCTGCCGCAATCGCCATAGACGAGCTTGCTAAATGCGGTGCTCACACCTTTATCCGCGTTGGAACCTGCGGTGGTATGCAGGAAGACGTAATGGGCGGTGATATCGTAATTGCAACAGGTGCCGTTCGTATGGAAGGTACTTCCCGCGAGTTCGCTCCTATCGAATATCCTGCTGTAGCAAATCTGGACTGTGTGAATGCCCTGGTGGCCGCAGCCACAGAACTCAAGGCACCGCACCACACAGGCGTTGTTCAGTGCAAGGATTCCTTCTTCGGCCAGCATGAACCAGAAGTTATGCCTGTAAGCTACGAGCTTGAAAATAAATGGCAGGCCTGGCTCCGTATGGGCTGTCTTGCTTCCGAAATGGAAAGTGCCGCTCTTTTTATTGCAGGCCAGTTCCTTCGTGTCCGCGTAGGTTCCTGCTTCCTGGTAGTTGCAAATCAGGAGCGTGCTAAAAAAGGACTTCCTAACAAACAGGCTCACGATACAGAACTTGCAATCACTGTTGGTGTAGAAGCTCTGCGCCGCCTCATAATTCAGGACAAGAATAAATAATTACAATAATGCTCCACACTTATGTGGGGCTTTTTTTTTGCAAGTAATATAAAATCATGTTATAATTTATGGTATGAAGAAGAAGATTGCCGTACTTGCCTGTGGCTGGTGCACTTACTTTCTTAAAGATTTTATGGAAGGCATGCAGAAGGCTGTTCAGGGAAAGAATACAGATATTTATTTATTCAATACCTACAATTATACAGAGTATTCAGGCTTTCCAAATTATACCGGTGCTTCTATATTCAATCTCATACACTATGAAGATTTTGACGGCATTGTTGTCCTTGCAGATTTAATCGGCAATGCCCGCATTCTCGAACGCGAACGTCTTAGAATCTTAAAATCTGGAAAACCCGCTATAAGCATTAATAAAAAACTGGAAGGCATTTGCTGTCTTAAAGTAGATAATTATTCGGGAACCTATGAAGCTTTAAATCATCTTATCCAAATGCATAATGTAAGGGATATTGCTTATGTATCAGGAAAGGAAGCTTCTGTAGATATTAACGAGCGATATAAGGCCTATACCACTGTTTTAAAAGATAATCAGATAGAATTTGATGCAAAAAAAGTTTTTTCTGTTGAATACAGCGATTACCATTGTGCTTACAGATTTTTTGCCAGCTATATAAAGGCGGGAAACACTTTTCCCCAGGCTGTTTGTTGTGCCAACGATTTAATCGCTCTTGCGCTTCTAAAAGTCTGCAATGAAAACAGAATATCAGTTCCGGAAAAAGTTAAAATAATAGGATTTGATGATATTCCAGAAGCAAAGTGTTCAAGTCCTTCTCTTACAACAGTTCATAATAATGCAGAGCTTCTTGGTGCAGAGGTAATAAACCGACTGCAGTTTGGTGTAAATCCTGCTCAAATTTTGAAGGTAAAAAGTACACCGGTTTTGCGGCAGTCTTGCGGTTGTGCAAACGTCAATACAAAACTGCAGTCAATTTTGACCCTTAATCTTCTAGATGAAGACTATAAAAAAGATGAGTTCAATACACAGATAGAAGTTCTTGAAGAGATTTTTGCAGAAGCAGCAGATGTATTTACTCTGCTTACGAATATCGAAAACTACTTTGTAAAATCCCATAATTTTGAAGGTGAAAACTTCTGTATTTTTATGAAATCAGACTGGACTTCTGTACTTATCAATTCAGCAGAAAATCTTCCGCAAAACTTAAATTACGGAACTCAGGTTCAGGCCATCTGTTCAATTCAGGATAATAAAAAATATCTTCGCGAAATGATAAATACCAGCGACCTTATTCCTGCTAAGATGAAGAGCGAAGAAAGCTCGACCTTTATGTTTCTGCCGATTTATCATCACTCTTATGTTTACGGTTATTATGTCGCAAAGAATAATCTTACTATGATTAATAACCGCTACGGCTACATCTGGTCCCGTTCCATTGGAACAAGTATTGAACACTTCCGTAAAAAGAACATGTTCAAGCAGATGAGCCAGCAGTATCTTAAGCTTTCAACCCGCGATGCTCTTTCTGGTGCCCTCAACAGACAGGGAATGGATAGGCTTGCAAAACCATATTATGCCCAGAACAAAAAGAATGGTCTTACTACTGTTCTTTTCTTTGTTGATATCAATAAGATGAAGCATATTAACGATCAGTTCGGCCACCTTCACGGAGACCTTGCCGTAAAAACTGTAGCCGCCGCTGTACTGGAAACCGTGCCTAGAAACTGGCTTGTTATCCGCTATGGTGGAGACGAGTTCCTGGTTGTAGGAAACAGTAAAAATTACAATGGTGAAGATTACTGCACTCAAATTAAGGAAAGACTTGCATCAAAAACTTCTGTGATGCACCTTCCATATAACCTTTCTGCCAGCGTAGGAACCTATTCCGTGCCCGCACAGTCAGATTTAACCCTCGAACAGGCTGTCGAAAACGTAGATAACATCATGTACGAGCAGAAACAGGCCTTCCATAAGGAAGATGACAAAGCTGCTGCAGAAAGCCACTGATAATTCCTTTATTTATATAGATTTGTAATATAAGTTTGGAATTTTGTTTCATTATTTAGATTGAAAAAAAAGTAATCAAGGTTTATTCTAAGTATACTAAATTCTGTATTATGGAGAAACTAATGGGTAATAATTCCTCTAAAACCTCAATCCGATTAAGTCTCATTTTGTCTCTTGGAATCGGAATGATTCTCGTTTCTGTTATTATGACCTTTATTATTGGCCGGACAGTTTTGAGAAGTAACAAGGAACAGATTACTAAAAGTATTATTACATTAAGTGAAGCAAAAAGTATCTCGGTAGAACGCAGAATGACGGAAGTTGTAAATGCGGCAGAAGCTCTTGCCGGACTTTTAGGAGGTACCTGGGCAATTCCTGAAAAGCAGAGGGCCTCTGCAGCGGAACAGGCCGTCCGTGCTATGGTAAAATCTTCTACTATAAACTCTGCCTGGGCCTACTGGCTGCCAAATATGTTTGACCATAAGGATAAGCTTCGTGCAGATTATGATGATAACCCTTCTGGACAGTTTAAAATTCACTACATCCGCGATAGAAACGGACGTATTAAAAATGATATTGTAACAGAGTTTTCTGAAGCTCAGATAGAACAGGCCGCAAATACACCTTATTCATATATCAGTGAGCCGGTTCTTACAACTCTTGATGGTGAGTCAGTGCTTAGTGCAAAGGTTTTCAGCCAGATTCAAAACTCTCTCGGTCAGCGTTCTGGTATTGCGGGAATTGATATTGTTCTTTCCGGTCTGGACGGAATGATGGATGGAGAGTCAATTTTCCATGGAACGAAGTGCGAATTCATAACCTCCAGCGGTGCGGTTCTGGCATCTACCGACAGTTCACAGGCTGGTAATAAATCGGCTTTCTTCCTTGATACAAATCTGAAAAATTATTTTAATCCGGTTTATATCAAGCCTGATGGCAGCCGTGCACAGGATGGCGATGATATTTCTGACTGTTATATTGATTATTCTACACAAGCCTTTTCCACAAGACTTAATAATCAGAACCTCTTTGTTACAATTGTTAAAGCTCAGGTAGACCGCTCCGGAAAATCATGGTTCTTTGTAACCACTACTCCGGAAGACGAGATAGACAAAAGTGCCTGGAAAACTATCTGGATTATTATTATAGCCTTTGCCCTGCAGATTGTTATTGTAATGATTATTGTATACGGTGTTGTTACCGGAATTACAAAGCCTCTTAAGACTACTGTAGAAGCCCTTCAGAATATCAGTGAAGGTGATGGTGATATGACAGTACGCCTGCACGCAAGACAGAATAACGAAATTGGTGCAATGTGCGAAAGCTTTAATAAGACTATGGATAAGCTTTCTGTTTCCATCAAGGATGTAAAAAATTCCAGCGTAGAAATGGATGAAATTGGAAACGAGCTTAATGAATCTATGAGCCAGACTTCTCAGGCTGTAGTAGATATCACTTCAAGTATTGAAGCCATTCAGGAGCAGATGCAGGATCATGCGGCTGGTGTAGAAGAGGCTCTTTCTGTAGTAAATCAGATTGTTAAGAATATTCAGAAGCTTAATGAAAATATTGATACTCAGGCTTCGAGTGTTACTGAGTCTGCGGCTTCTATCGAACAGATGACGGCAAATATCAGAAATGTTTCTAACATTCTTGATAATAACAGAACTTCTATGAATCAGCTTGAACAGGCTTCTGAGCTTGGTCAGTCGCTCATCAACAGCATGGCTGACCTTTCGGCAAAAATTCAGGACCGCTCAAAGAATCTTCAGGAAGCTTCTTCTGTAATCCGTAATATTGCCAGCCAGACAAACCTTCTTGCCATGAATGCGGCAATTGAGGCGGCTCATGCGGGAGACAGCGGACAGGGCTTCTCTGTAGTTGCCGGTGAAATCCGCAAGCTTGCAGAGGAATCAAACTCTCAGGGTACAAAAATTCAGAATGAGCTTAAGGATGTTCAGGATCTTATTAAGACTGTCACAGAGTCTACTATTCAGGTACAGAATCAGTTCAACAGCATCTTTGCACTTACAAAAACTGTAAGTGAGCAGGAGCTTATCATTGATGAAGAAATGCAGCAGCAGAATAAGGGTGGAGAGCAGGTTCTTGAGCTTATGCATGCCATTAATGATATTACGGTAAACGTAAAGAACGACTCAGACGAAATGATGGAAGGAAGTAAGCAGGTTTCTTATGAAATGGACCGCATTGCAAGCATGACAACATCTGTAAATACTAACGTTAAGAACATGACTGAAAAAACAGATGCAATCGGTCAACTTTCAAAGAAGGCTCATGAATACGTAGAAAAGAACGTTGAAAGTATTGCAAAGCTTCGTGATGCAATGAATAAGTTCAAGGTTGAATAGGACTGGAGGTAAAATATGAAAAAGAAATTTGCTTTTGTATTTTTAATGATTTTTTCAAGCATTATGCTTTTTGCTCAGGTAGATATAGAACTTCCAGAAGGAACTACAGTTCTTTTTGACGGCTTTGAAAAAGGTAATTACTGGATCTGGGCAGGCTTTGACTGGGACCAGTATGGTTCTGTAAAAAATTCTACAGGCGCAAATATTTCAAAAGAATGGGCTTCGGAAGGCTCTCATTCGCTTGAAATGACTATGGATGTTATGGATAAAAACTCTACAAAATCTGGAGTATGGTTTTATGATGGAACCAATGATCTTTCCGGTTCTAAATATATTGTCCTTGATTTTTATAATCCGGAAAACTATACCTACAACATTACCTTAGTTATTCAGGCAACTGATTCCTGGAACTGGTGCAGCCTTGCCCAGTATGATTTACCAAAAGGTAAACACACCATGGTATTTGACCTGCAAAAGTACGCAGACAGACTTCATGACGTAAGACGAATCTCTATTTACAACAACAGTTGGGATATTCTTATGAAAGAATCGCACTTCTTTGTTGATAATATTCGTCTCATAAAGTAGACTGATTTTCATTATGAAAATTAATTCGTCTCAGCTTAACTATATTCTTGAAAATACTCCGGCCTCGCAAAATATCATGCTTGTTGGCCGGCACGGTATTGGAAAATCCCGCATTTTAGAAGACTTTTTCGACGCCCGCGGTGAAAAAGTCGTTACTTTATTTTTAGGCCAAATGAGTGACCCGGGAGATTTAATTGGTCTTCCTCACCTGGACGAAAAAACTGGCCGTACTGACTTTATGCTGCCATACTGGTTTCCTGTGGATGGCCAGCCTATTGTTTTATTTCTGGATGAATTGAACAGAGCCCGTCCCGAGGTCCTGCAGACTGTTATGGATCTTACTCTTAACCGTAAGCTGGCAGGTAAATGCCTGCCTGCCGGAAGCCGTATTATAAGTGCGGTTAATGGCGGCAGCGAATACCAGCTGACTGAACTCGACCCCGCGCTGGTCAGCCGTTTTAATATTTATGAGTTTGCTCCAAGTGTAGAAGACTGGATTAACTGGGCGCGCGGGGCTAGCCTTGATTCCCGCATAATTGACTTTATTTCTGAAAATCCTGAGTATCTTGACGGGGATTCGTCTCTTGATGATACAGACGGTTTAAGCCGCAGTCCTGACAGGCGCAGCTGGGAACGTACTTCAAATATCATAAAAAACTTTAAGTCCCTGAGCGAAAAGGAGCTTGTTCTTGTGAGCGGAATAGTTGGCTCACAGGCGGCTTCTCTTTTCTTCCGTTTTGTAAATGATTCTTCTCTTCCTTCTGCTAAATCAATTTTGTGTTCGGAAAAGGAGGGGACTGGCAGCTCTTTCCAAGAACTTTCCGCTCTTTCTGTTCCCCAGCTCTGCCTGGTAAGCGAAAGTCTTTTCTCTTTTATTGAAGCTGGAGTTAACAGTGAAAGCTCTGCAGCTACATCCCTTATTGCAAAAAATCTTAATGATTATTGTGATTTTCTGCTTAATGGCAATAGAGAGGCGGCTGCTCATTTTATATCTCTTTGCTCGGTAGAAAAATATCCTGATACTTTGAACTTTATAAACGAACATTGCCAGCCTCTTTATAAAAAGCTGCTGGAAACTATTTCGGATTTATAATATGCAAAAGCTTTCCGCAAGGCTTTCGGAAATAAGCCGTAACTGGTTTTTGACTCAGCCTTTATATTTTTCAATCCTGACTTCTCATTCTCTTGTGGAAAATAAATCTCTTTCTATTCCCATGAGAAGCGGTCAGCTGCGCATTGAATATAATCCAGCTCTGCTGGAAAAGTGTTCAGATTCTCAGCTGCAGGCCTGCCTAAAGGTTGAAGCTACACGAATCCTGCTTGGCCACCCCTATGAGCGTCAGCCTTACAATTGTAAAAAGAAGGTTCTTCTGCTGGCCAGCGATGTCGTTATTTCCCAGGTTATAGACCAGCAGACTTTAGAAGCTCTGCCTTACGAGCTGCCAGGCATTTCTTTTCTAAAATGTAATCCCCAGCTTGGCCGCATAGATCTTATGGAAAAACTTCCTTTTGAAGGCTGGTACCGCCGCCTTCTTCATTTGATAGAAAAATCTATTGCAGGCTCCGAGTCTGCGGGGCAGGAAGGAGAACTTCCTGGTCTCTTTGAGGCAGAAGAAGCCGGCGAGCTCTGGGAAGAAAATCAGGAAGCCCTTGAGAATATTAAAAATCAGATTCAAAAAGCAGATATTGATGAAGGCTGGGGAGAAAGTGGCGGCAATCTCGCACTTGAGCTGAGGGAAAGCGGAGATTTTTCCTTTGACTACAAACGTGCTCTTACCCGATTTCGGGCAAAAATAGTAAGCGTTCAGCGTCACCTTACAAGAATGAGACCAAGCCGCCGCTACGGCTTTTCTGCAATGGGCAGCCGCTATGAACGTAAGGCAAATATTCTAATTGCTGTAGATGTAAGCGGATCTATAACAGAAGAAAACTTTTCAAACTTTTATCATGCAATCAGTAATTTCTTTTTTCTTGGAATTATTGAAAAAATTGACCTTATTTTTTTTGATGTAAACCTTAAAAATACAAGTCCCATTACCTTCCGAGGCAGCCGCAGTAAAATCAATCTGGAAGAAATAAAAGGGCGGGGCGGAACCAGCTTTGAAGCACCCTATGAGTATTATATCCAGCATAGCAATGAATACAGCGGAATGATAATTTTTACAGATGGAGAAGGAAATCCGCCTTATAGAGTTATAAATTCTGCTAAGAATGGCCACGGCACAGTTCTCTGGATATTAGACAGCAGACTTTCCTTTGAAAAATCCCGATACTGGATAGAAAAACTACCAGGTTCTTCTGTAACATATCTTCCTTTTTAAGTTTTTTGTAACAAAAGGAACAGTTTTCTGTTTCTTTTGTGTTATAATTACAGCACTTTTGCTGCAAGGAGGTTCCTATGAAAAAAATTATTATGACATTTATGCTTATTTCCTTCGCATTTGCAGGGCTTTTTGCTCAGGAAGTAGATGCATTTGAATCAGAAAAAAAAGTAAAAAATAATAATGAAGTATACCTCACTGTTGGAACAGTCTCTTTTGTAGGCCTTTTCAGCGGTACCTTTCTTGCAATTGCAGACGCACTTGCAAACAGTCAGAATGAAGAAAATGCTGAAAAAGAGACGCTTGCTATAAGTTTTTCTGCAGGTTATAACCATTTCTTCTGGGATCACTTAGGTGTTGGCGGCTTTGTTTCTTATGAAAGCTTTCAGCCTCTGAATTTAATTACGGTGCAGGCTAAGGTAACCGGTCAGTATGGCTGGGAACATTTTAAGATTTATCATGCTGTCAGCGGTGGTGTACTTATTGTTCCTGAGGGAGGAGTAAATCCGATATTTGATGTAACTGTACTTGGTCTTAAGGCAGATTTTGAAAGATTCAACATTTTCGTTGAAGGAAACTTTCCGTCAACTGCTATTTTGAAAGCAGGTGCATCTTTTAAGTTTTAATAGTAGAATAAAAAAATGAGCCAATTAAAGTATAGTGACAGCGAAGCAGATTTCTGGAAGGAGATTTTTGTACATTTACAGCATAAAAATATGGTGAGAACCGGTGCAGAGCGCCTTACTTTAGCTGATGTTCAGGCTGCCTTTGACCGCTTCTCGCTGGCACATCCGGAAATTGCTGCTGTTACCGATATAAAAACAGGCTCTGCCAGCTGGGAAGTACCAGTAACTTCAACTATACGCTTAAGACTTTTTATTCAGAATCAGATAAAGGCTTCCCTGCTGCAAAGGCAGGGCAAAGACTTTGTTAAAATTGCAGATGCAAAGTTTCCTTATAATCCCTTTCCGGAAATTTCAGAATTTCTTTCCCGCCGGGATCAGTATCTGCTGCAGCTGGAAGAAAGAATCGAAAAAAAGCAGAAAGATGACAGACGTTCAAAACTTGCTTATAACTTTATAAAAGCAGCACTTCAAAAAAAGTTTGCATCATCTCCTCTTGTATGGCACCTTGAAGAAGCAGATTCTGCAGAAGGCGGTTTTTTCCTCATTCTCGGAATACCTCCAGAAGAAATAAAAATACACCTGACCGAAGACAACTTTATGCAGGAAATCTCAGATATAAATCCCTTGCATATTTTTGCATAAAATTGTATATTTTCTGTATATTTATGCAAAAATATGGTGGTTGAGTAAGCAAATCACACGCTTGTTGAGCTTGTCGAAATACGAAACCACCAAGAGAGGTTATATATGGCAAAAGATAAGGTCGTTTTAGCGTACTCAGGTGGACTTGATACAACAGTTATCATTCCATGGCTTAAAGAAAATTATGACTACGATGTAATCGCAGTTTGTATCGACGTAGGACAGGGAGACGATTGGGATGCAATTAAATCCCGCGCCCTCAAAACAGGTGCAAGTGCATGTTACGTTGTAGATGCACGTCAGGAATATATCGAAGAATACATCTGGCCGGCACTCAAGGCAAATGCAGTTTACGAGGATGAATATCTTCTCGGAACATCAACTGCACGTCCTCTTATCGGAAAAATCCTTGTAGAATATGCACGTCAGGAAAAGGCAGTTGCAATCTGTCACGGTGCTACAGGTAAGGGAAATGACCAGGTTCGCTTTGAGTTCGCAATCAAGGCTTTTGCTCCAGACATCAAGGTAATTGCTGCATGGCGCGATGACAAATGGAATATGGACAGCCGCGAAGCAGAAATCAAATATCTCGAAGACCGTGGTCTCGAAGTTCCAATGAAGAAGGACCAGTCTTACTCACGCGATGAGAACATCTGGCACCTCAGTCACGAAGGTCTTGAGCTCGAGAAGACAGAAAACGAACCAAATTACAAACACATGCTTAAAAATACAACAGTTCCGGAGGAAGCTCCAAACGACGGTGAATATGTAACTATCGACTTTGAAAAGGGTATTCCTGTTGGACTCAACGGCAAGAAGATGAACTCTCTTGACCTTCTCAACGAGCTCAACGTAATCGGTGGACGCAATGGTGTTGGTCTTGTTGATATCTGCGAAAACCGCTTTGTTGGTATGAAGAGCCGTGGTGTTTACGAAACACCGGGTGGAGCAATTCTTTACTTCGCTCACAGAATGATGGATCACATCTGTCTCGACCGCGAAACTTACCACTACAAGCAGCAGGTAAGCCTCCGCATGGCAGAACTTATCTACGAAGGAAAGTGGTTCACAACTCTTATGGATTCCTGCATGGCCTTTATGGACAAGGCAGAAGAAACTGTAACTGGCTGGGCAAAGGTTAAGGTTGTGAAAGGTGCTATTCGTGGCGCTGGTTCTGGTTCTAAGTACAGCCTCTACAACGAATCAATTGCTTCGTTCACAACTGGTGAGCTTTACAATCATAAGGATGCTCAGGGCTTCATTACACTGGCAGGACTCCCACTCAAGGTTCGCGCTATGATGGAGCAGAGTGTTGGTGAAGGCCAGGCAATTGCCGAAAGCAAAAATTTGAAGAAAAGACCTACTGAGTAGCCTTACTTCTTCTTCAAAATAATAATAGTAATATCATCCTTCTGAGGCTCATTGCCGATGAAGGTGAGGATATCGCTTACGATGCAGTTTACCTGTGTCGTAAGCGGTCTGTCTGCATTCCTGAAAATAGATTTTAATAATCTGTCTTTTCCAAAATCATCACCATCTGCATTTGTAGCTTCCGTAGCACCATCGGTAAAGAAAATCAATTCATCTCCACGATTCATTTCTACAGTGTGAGACACGAAATTAGTTGGAAGGTCTGGAAGTCCTATTGCGCCAAAAGCAGTATTATCATCTTCGACGTAATTTGCCGAATCTTCCTGTGCATTATAATAAATCGGCATAGAGTGGCCGGCATTTATAAATTCAATCTTGTTGCCGTTCATGCGTGATACAATACCGGTAAGATAATTTTCAATATTACCTTTTTCTTTTATATAACGGATATTGATTCGGTCTATAATAGCTTTAAGTTTATCGTTGCGGCCGTTATAAAATTCCTGGAAGATGATGTTTTTTACAAGCATAGTTACAAGACCAGATGCAATACCGTGTCCAGAAACATCAAAAATACCTATTCCGTCAAGCTTATTGTCGGTGCTGTATATATCAAGAAAGTCTCCTGAAACGCCGGCCATAGGCTTATTGTAATAAGAAATTGCCCAGTCTTCATAAATTGTTTCATTGTGCTTAAAAAAGCTCTGCTGAACTACCTGAGCAAGACGAAGTTCATTTTCAATATTTTCCTTGTATTCGTGTTCACTTCTGTGGTGGAGGAAGTTATCTTTTTCTGTTGCCCATCTTTTAAAAGAAAGGAAGTAAAGAATAAGAACGAAGATTACAGAATCCATTACAATGAACATACTGTATTCTTTTGAAATATGAGGTAAAAGAGTAGCAGAAGCAATCGTTACTATTGGGGTAAAAATTGCCGGCGAAATATCAAAAAATACAGGGAAGTTTACAGTAACGCAGGCATAAACAATCATGGAATTAAAGGTATTCTTTTCGTAAAACAATATGAACATAGGGTAGACCATAAGGTATAGGAAAAGAAAATAGGTTGGAATCATTTTGATGGTTGAGCGGACAAATGTAAGTTTTTTCAGCTTTGCAGAAGCAAAAATACATAAAAAGCCAAAAACAATATATTCCCCAAAATAAATAAATCTTGGGATAGAGGACATATAATTTCCCTTGTTAGTTATAAGAATAGAAACCAGACCATAAATACCCAAAAGAATCAGCATTACCTGAGCCTTAAACATGGTGTTAAGATTTCTTTCAGCCATAAGAAGCTTACACTCTTCAGGAGCCTTGTATTTTTTTGTCATGTAATCGTAGAAGCGGATGAATATATTATTTTTATGTCCTTTCATATTAATCTAATAATTTTACAATGAGATTTTAATTTTTTCAACTTTCTTATTATGCTAATTATTTGTTATTTATTTTTTCCGGATAATTACAATTGTGATATCATCAGATTGATCTGCATTTTCTGTAAAATGCCCCATATCAGATAAAACTGAAGGAATCTGTTTGTCAAAATCCTGCTGAACAGCGTTTTTTACAGACTCTAAAAATCTCGAATTTCCATATTCATCATGAGCGGCATTCATTGCTTCTTTTATACCATCTGTAAAGAGAATAATTTCATCACCGCTTTTCATTTCAAAAGTAGTTTCCTGGAAAAAAGATTCTATTGAAGAAAGCCCGATTACCGTACTTGAAAATTTTCTCTTTTCATCAAAATAATTACACTCTCCGCTTTCTTTTCTATATAAAATCGGGCAGGGATGACCGGCATTTACAATTTCTATTTTGCTTCCTTTAATACGGAGAAGAATACCTGTAAGATAGTTTTCGATATTGCGTTTTTCTACACGAATACGTTTATCAATAATCTCCATTACTTCATAAAGGGCTTTGTCTTCGTTCTGATGAAATTCCTGCTGAAAAATATTTCGAACAAGCATTGTTACAAGGCCAGAAGATATTCCGTGGCCAGAAACGTCGAATATACCAGCACCTTCAAGAATCTCATCATCTGTATAAAAATCATACATATCGCCCGAAACACCGGCCATGGCCTTGCTGTAATAAGCAATATCAAAGTCTTTGAGATCCGGCATTTTTCGTTTTGAAAAGCTTTCCTGTACAAAAGCGGCAAGTTCAATTTCTTTTTCAATTGCTTCTACATGGTTATCACGAATTTTTTCAAGGCGAAATTCCTTAATCAGTGAATTCCATTTATAAAGGCTGAGAGCAGAGATTACAATTGTGGTTAAAAGAATATTAAGTGCCATGTAAGCATTACCTTGATCCCATAGCCTGTGAATGATGATAAAAGAAAAAAGAAAGAGCAGGGGAATAAAGAAGATTGGTTCAACCGAAAGCATTACAATTGCAATAATGCAGACATTTGTGTAAACAGTATAAGGACTGATCGGATTACTTGAACTGAACAATACGATAATGCTGAGAACCAGGACTTCAAAAATTCCTATGTATGTTGGCTGATTACGTCTCCATACAGGCCACTCCGGGTGATGAACAGTATGAATAGCGACAAGAAGAACGTGAACACTAGTTACGATGTATGCTAAATAATAAAATAACTCAATAAGATGATTTTTTACGTCGCTGCCGTAACGAATCAGCGTTACAAGCGTCATTATTAATCCGAATGTAAAAAGAATCTGCTCCAGCTGAGCGAGACGGTGTAAATTTTTAGCTATAAGTCCCGCTTTCAGGTCTTTATCCATAATGAAATTATTCCAAAAAGCCCGGAACTTAGATTTTGAATTTTTCAAAGTGTCATCCTCAATAATTGATTTTTCGGACAACTATTTTTAACTAATTTATAATTATATAGTAAATAGTAGAATAAAGCAAAAAATAAATAAAAAAATGAAAAAATATTATAAAACCTATTGACTTAGTAGGTAATAAAGCGGTATAAATAAAACATCCTAGATAACTAGTAGTTAGATAGGTATATGTCATATGGAGGTGCAAAATGGCAGATTATAAGTTTGAAACATTACAGTTACACGTTGGACAGGAAAGTGCAGATCCTGCAACAGATGCACGCGCAGTACCAATCTATCAGACTACTTCTTATGTATTCCATAATTCAAAGCATGCCGCAGACCGTTTTGGTCTTGCAGATGCAGGAAACATTTATGGTCGTCTTACAAACTCAACTCAGGATGTTCTTGAAAAAAGAATTGCAGCCCTTGAGGGTGGTTCAGCTGCTCTTGCAGTAGCTTCTGGTGCAGCAGCAATTTCTTATACAGTACAGGCACTTGCCGCTAACGGCGGACACATAGTTGCCCAGAAAACTATTTACGGCGGATCTTACAATCTGCTTGCTCACACACTGCCACAGTACGGCATTGAAACAAGCTTTGTAGATGCTCATAACCTTGCAGAAGTTGAAGGCGCTATTAAGGAAAATACCCGTGCAATTTACCTGGAAACTCTTGGTAATCCAAACAGCGACATTCCAGACCTGGATGCAATTGCAGCAATTGCTCACAAGCACGGACTTCCTGTTGTTGTAGACAATACATTTGGTACACCATATCTTATCCGCCCATTCGAGCATGGAGCTGATATAGTTGTTCACTCAGCAACAAAGTTCATAGGTGGTCACGGAACAACACTTGGTGGTATCATTGTAGAAAGCGGTAAGTTTAATTGGAAGGAGAGTGGAAAGTATCCTAACATCGCAGCTCCTAACCCAAGCTATCATGGAGTTTCTTTCTATGATGCAGTAGGACCTGCAGCATTTGTTACCTTTATCCGCGCAATTCTTCTTCGCGATACAGGTGCTACAATCAGCCCATTCAACGCATTCCTTCTTCTTCAGGGTGTTGAAACTTTGTCTCTCCGCCTTGAGCGCCATGCAGAAAATACAAAGAAGGTTGTAGAGTATCTTAAGAATCATCCACAGGTAGAAAAGGTAAATCATCCTTCTTTACCAGATCATCCGGATCATGCACTTTATCAGAAATACTTCCCTAATGGAGGAGCTTCAATTTTCACTTTCGAAATTAAGGGTGGAAAAGATGCTGCATGGAAGTTTATCGACAATCTTAAGATTTTCAGCCTCCTTGCAAATGTTGCAGATGTTAAGTCTCTTGTAATTCATCCGGCTACAACAACACACAGTCAGCTCAACGATGAAGAGCTTGCAGATCAGGGAATTACTCAGAGCACAATCCGATTGAGCATTGGTACAGAGCATATTGACGATATTATTGCTGATCTTGAGAATGGCTTTAAGGCTGCGAAATAACAAAGCTAATAACAGTGCAAATATTGTAAAAAACGTTAAAAAATGATATTTTAATAGCAGATTATCTTGACTTTCCTGATAATCTGCTATTTTTTTGTAAATTGCCGGATTTATTCCGGATTTATAGGAGCAAAACATGACATACACTGCAGAAGTGGAGCATATGTGTCCTTTGGCAAAAGGCGCATATCATGGACCAGCCCCAATTCCTGAAGAAGGAGAATGGGTAAAGGTTAAGAAAATTGAAGATGTTTCTGGATTCACACACGGTATCGGTTGGTGTGCACCACAGCAGGGAGCTTGTAAGCTTTCTTTGAACATCAAACAGGGAATTATTGAAGAAGCACTCGTTGAGACTATCGGTTGTTCTGGTATGACTCACTCAGCTGCTATGGCTTCAGAAATCCTTATTGGTAAAACTGTTCTCGAAGCTTTGAACACTGACCTTGTTTGCGATGCTATCAACACAGCTATGCGCGAACTCTTCCTCCAGATTGTTTACGGTCGTTCACAGTCTGCTTACTCTAAGGACGGACTTAAAGTTGGTGCTTCTCTTGAAGACCTCGGAAAGAACCTCCGCTCTCAGGTAGGTACAATGTTTGCTACACGCAAAACAGGTCCTCGCTACCTCGAAATGACAGAAGGTTATGTTGAGACTTGTGCAATCGATAAGGACAATCAGATTATCGGTTACAACTGTATCAACTTCGGTAAATTGATGGACGCTCTCAAGGCTGGAAAACCAGCTGAAGAAGCAATCGCTGGTGCACGCACACACTATGGTCGTGTAACTGCAGATCAGGGTATGGTAAAACTTATCGACCCACGTAAAGAATAGAGCTTAGGAGGAATAGAATTATGGCATTATTTGAAGATTTTGAAGGCCGCATTCCTCAGGTGAATAAGGCTCTTAAAGAATATGGTTTTAAAGAAGGTGAGGCTGGTTTGAACGAGGCCCGCGACCTTTGTAAGGCTCGTGGTTTCGATCCATACGAAATCTGTCAGTCTACACAGCAGATTTGTTTCGAGGATGCTAAGTGGGCATACGTACTCGGATCTGCAATCGCAATCAAAGAAGCAGAAAAGACAGGAGACAAAACTGGTTCTACAGCTGCCGCTAACATCGGTAAGGGACTCCAGGCATTCTGCCTTCCAGGTTCTGTAGCTGATGACCGTAAGGTTGGTCTTGGACACGGAAACTTGGGTGCACGTCTTCTTTCAGAAGAAACACAGTGCTTCGCATTCCTGGCAGGACACGAATCTTTCGCTGCTGCTGAAGGTGCTATTAAGATTGCTGCTAACGCTAACAAAGTTCGCAAGAACAAGCTTCGCGTTATCTTGAACGGTCTTGGAAAAGACGCTGCTCAGATTATTTCACGTATCAACGGCTTCACATACGTTCAGACAGAATTCGACTATTTCAACGGCGAAGGTACTGACAAGGCTCTTAAGGTTGTAAAGGAAGTTCCATACGGATCTAACCCAGACCGCCTTATCGTAAAGTGCTACGGTGCTGACGATGTACGCGAAGGTGTTGCAATTATGTGGCACGAGGATGTTGATGTTTCTATCACTGGTAACTCAACAAACCCAACACGTTTCCAGCACCCGGTTGCAGGTACTTACAAGAAGGAGCGTCTCCTTGCTGGTAAGAAATACTTCTCTGTAGCTTCTGGTGGTGGTACAGGTCGTACACTTCACCCTGATAACATGGCTGCAGGTCCAGCTTCTTACGGCTTTACTGATACTCTCGGACGTATGCACTCAGATGCACAGTTCGCAGGTTCGTCATCAGTACCAGCTCACGTAGAAATGATGGGCTTCATGGGAATGGGTAACAACCCTATGGTAGGATGCACGGTAGCATGTGCCGTAGCTGTTGCCGGCTCATTCTAATTGAATACCACGGTGGTTGAGTAGGCACGGAGTGCCGTATCGAAACCACCGTATATAAGGACACTTCCTTCAGGAGGTGTCTTTTTTTATCTAAAAAAAATACTTGATTTCCTCCAGATAATGCAGTAATATTCAAATATCTGGTGGAAATCGATATGTTTTGGGATACAATAACACTTTGTGAATCGCTGCAAAAACAAAATTATTCTTCTCCAAACAATAAGCTTGCCTCCCTTCGCAGGCAGGGAGTATATCATCATATAAGGCACGGACGCTACGAAACCGAAAGTGATATACCTCCTCATATTCTTTCCTGTTCAATTTATGGTCCTTCTTATCTTTCCTTTGAATATGCACTTTCATTTTATGGGCTTATTCCAGAAAGGGTAACTATTTATACGTCTGCTACAACCTGCAAAAACCGTACTAAAAAGTTTACAAATGATTTTGGAACATACACCTATCAGGATATTCCTCTGGCTGCTTATCCTCATGAAACTATGGTTCAGGTATGGAATAACCGCGGCTATTTAATTGCAACTCCAGAAAAGGCTCTTTGTGATACCCTCTGTAAGCAGAAGCCGGTAACTTCTTTAAAGGCGTTAAAGCAGCTTTTATTTGAAAATCTTCGCATTGATGAAGATGAGTTTGAAAAGTTGAACCGGGAAGCCCTTCTGTTTTTGTGTCCGCTTTATAAAAAAAAGAATCTTAATTTTTTATGCAGGTTGCTGGAAAAGGAGGGAAAACAATGACAAGTGTAATTCAATCAATGCTTCAACGCTATGAATGTAAAAACACAGAAGATTATAAAAATGCCCTAAAGGAAATTATTCAGGAAGTTGCTTTGTGTGGTCTTGCCCGGGGAGATTTTTTTAAGGAAGCGGCTTTTTATGGTGGAACAGCCCTGCGCATTTTTTATGGGCTGGACCGTTTTAGCGAAGATATGGATTTTTCTTTATGCAGTCCAGATCCTGCTTTTTCTCTTTCAAAGTATTTTACATTTCTCGAAGAAGAGCTTGCAGCAGCCGGTTTTTCGCTTACAGTAGAACAAAAAACAAAAACAAAGGAAAGTGCAGTTCAATCAGCTTTTATAAAAGGTGAAACACTGATTCAATTATTGAAGATTGTTCCTTCACAACCTCTCGTTGCAGGCCTTCAAAGCGGAGAACAAATCAAAATAAAATTCGAAATAGATACTAATCCGCCACCTCTTGCAAGCTATGAAACAAAGTATGCCTTACTTCCAATTCCTTATGCCGTAAAAATGTACGATGAGGCCTCTCTTTTTGCCGGAAAGCTTCATGCGGTTTTATGCCGCGCCTGGAAGAACAGAGTAAAGGGCAGAGATTTTTATGATTTGGTCTGGTATCTTTCGCGAGGTACAAAGCCTAATCTTCCTCACCTGCAAAAGCGTCTTGAACAAAGCGAAAAGTGGAATCCTGATGAAACACTTACTCTGCCAATTTTAAAAGAAATGCTTTGCGAACGTTTCAAAGAAATTGATTTCGAAGCCGCAAAAAAAGACGTTCGCCCATTTATTCAGGACGAACGTAAACTGGACTTGTGGAGTGCAGAGTTTTTTACTGCGATTATAAATTAGAAGCTTTTTTACTTGCAGGATTTGCTTTCAAAAACTTTTCTTTCTCAGAATCTGTTAGAGAAGAAATTGAAACACCCTTTTTTTGAGCATAATCGTACATAGCTTTCATATCTACAAAATAGGGAAGTGTATTAACATCTATAGGTGAATATGATTCCTGCATATATGAATTATAATTGTTCATCTGTCCATTCATATGTATAAACCTCCATAATTTTTTTCATTTTGTCTTCAAATATTCCAAAATGAAAAGGATGAAGCATGCAAATTGGTTCAGCTCCAAGTGTTTCTTCGTAATGCTTTAGAAGTTCCTGGTCAGAAGCAAAACCGAATACATTACCGTCATATCCGTATTCTATCGACTTTTTGCCTGCAATTGCAAATAAATGACCTCCAACACCAGAATACTTTTGTTTTTCAGTCAGTTTTTTATTATTCTGAGGGGCTGTACACATCCATTGAATATAAATTGCTTCTGCATTTGGATTATTTTGAATTGAAACTAATCCCTGTATATCGACTGTACCCTTTATTACAAGTGCATAAACTTCAGAATTTGTTGTTAGTTTTGCCCAATCGATATACCAACCGTTCTTTTTGTTATACTTTTCCAAAAAAGAACTTCGCTTTATACGGATTACTTCTGTGTCAATCAGTTCGCCTGTAGCATTATCTTTCAGGCATGGAGTAAAATCATCAATATAAACAGAAATAAATCCATATTCCATAATTCAATTATAACATAAAAATTAGCTTTTATATATAAAAAATATAATAATAATTTCGAAGCCGCAAAAAAAACGTTCGCCCTTTTATTAAGGACGAACGTAAACTGGACTTGTGGAGTGCAGAGTTTTTTACTGCGATTATAATGACTTAGATCCACTAACGCTAGTTGAACTCTCGGATACAGCAAACACAATAGAATCGTGAGTAGTATGACCTATCAATATCACACCATGTCTCCATGTTAAATTGCCAATCGTATACGGAAGAGGTGCCATTAAGGAACAATGAAGAAGACAAATATGGGTAATCTTTAAAAATATCTCCGCTAAGATATTGGCTTACGTTATCTATGTCAAAGCCGTTTATTTTATCTTTTCTACATGCGGAGATCTGGTAAAGTTCTGCTATACTTGGAAGATACCAGTTGTTCTCATAATCTGTTCCATTTACGTTACTTCCAGTGATATTCTTGTAATTCTTTGCAAAATAGAAGGCAGGGTAATTAGCTTCCGTATTAGTGTCATCTTCAGAATTTTCATCTGCCGCAAGGATCTCTGATATCTTAGCAAGGTTATCACTTCCATTCTTTTTACCTGTAAAAGTAAATGATGAAGCTGGAGGACGGTTTCCTACGCATACAATTGTATTAATTACCTTATCAGATGCTTGCGCGTCGGTACTGCACCATGCAAGACCTCTTTTGTGTTTCAAGCCTACGCCAAGAGTACGGACAGTTGTAGTATCGCTGTTTGTAACATTAATTCTATCATCCAAATATGTATTTGGATCACCATTATCAATTTCGAAGGTATCACTGTTCAAGCCTGTGCCTTTGTAGAAAATCAGTGCTATAGCTTTTGCTTTCTTTGTGTTTCTTTCAGCTTCATCCAGTGATAAAAAAGTTTTATATGGTATAGAACTACCGTCATTGAAGACAATATCACCTACCTCTTTAGCTGCAGTAGAGGCCTTTGTTCCTTCATAATCATATGGCCAGGATGTAAATGTCCACTGTGCTATAAGAGTAACGTTTGAATTGATTGTAAAAGTAGTTGTTCCACTGCTTGTATAGCTGGTAGTTCCGTCGGTCCAGCCGGCAAAGGTATAATAGTCACGGTCACCTACATCTGAAAACTTTACAGTTACAGTGTCACCTGCGTTATACTGGTTAGAATCACTTGGAACCGCTATCTCTAGTATATTAACGCCATCTAAGTAAGTTACGGTGTAAGTTTCTGGAACAGATTCTTCGACTTCACTATTTCCACTTGAACAGCCAGAAAAACATACAGCCAGTGCTGCTGCAAACAAAGCAAATAATAATTTTTTCATTTTTTTCATATTTCCTCCATAATGAATATGTTATTTAAGCAACGTCAAAAATTGTTTCCATGGTCTCAATTATGTTACAAATTTTATTTTTGTCTTGAGTGAAAAATCCTAAAAACATTCGGGAATTTTTCCCGAACCTAAGTAAAAGAAATATGCTATAATGTAGGAATGAAAATTAAAAATGTTTTCAAAATTGAATATCTGCTGATTTCTCTTTCGCTTATGATTTTTGCCTTTACGGCATTTTTAAAAATTGAATCACAACAAAAATATGACCAGTTAAACTCTCATATAAATAAACTTATTTCAGACAATAATCAGGAAATAAGCACTCTTCAAAACATGCTGTCACCTTTTACTTATTATAGTGAAGAAATAGAAAATCAGTTTAATACACTTTCTGCTCTTTTACAGAATAATAATTCTCCAAAGGAAATAGTTTTTACAGAAGGTCTGCTTCTGGGCAACTTAATCCGTCTGAACCAAAAATCAATTAACTTTGGTTATGACTGTCTTTTTATATCATCTTTTTTTCTTCTTTTGATTTCTGTTGTTCTTGTCTTATATAAAGCCCTAAGCAAAAAAAATGAACTTTTAAGGCAGCAGAGTCTTAATGACGCTAAAATAAAATTCAGTCAGGATTTGCATGATGGAGTTGCGCAGGATCTTGCAGCCTTAAAACTTTTTATCCAGAATGATGAAAAGGAAAAAGCTGTTTATTATTCAGAGCAGGCATTTAAGGAAGTTCGTTATTTAATTGATTCTACCCATCTGGATTTTAATAAAAACTTTGAAGAAATTCTTCAGCAGTCTTTAAAATCTTTTGAAGCCAATTTTGGAATAAAAACTGAGTTTTTGTGTGCCTCGCATTTAATCAAAAACTTTTCTTCTGAAAATCAAATGGAGCTCTTAAGGATTCTGCAGGAAACTTTAAGCAATTGTTCAAAACATTCACAGGCAACTTTACTTACAATAAAAATAACAGATATAGGTTCGCTTATTCGTTTTGTTATTGAAGATAATGGCAAGGGCTTTTCAGACGAGGAAATTAAAAGCAAAAAAGCAGATGGGAATAATCATTATGGATTTGCAAATATTCGTAACAGAGTAGAAAAACTTGGCGGGACTGTAGAAATCTCTGGAAAGGGAGGTGCAAGAATTGCAATCACAATTAAAAATATTGTTCGTTGATGACCATTCGGGCTTGCGTGATGGAATAAGCTTTTTATTGAGTAAAGAAAATGCAGGTCTGCAGTTTTATAATGCCTCGACAAAAGATGAAGCTCTGGAAATTCTCAAAAATAATAATGATATTAAAAATGCTATTCTCGATATAAACATCAATGGTGAAAGCGGTTTGAATTTTATTGATGAGTTTAGAATGCTTGTTCCGCAATTAAATATTATCATTTACACAATGTATTCTGATATGCTTCATATTGAAGCGGCCTTAAAGAAAAATATTCAGGGCTATATTACAAAAGATTGTGAAGTCCGCGAAATTGAAAAGGCCATAGAGTTTGTTTCTGGCGGAAGTATGTATTACAATAAAGCTGCTAAAGAAGTAATGCAGTCTATGTTATTTAAAAATAACAATCCAAAAGCTGATTATGAAGAACTTCGCGTTCAGGAGCTTTTTGAAAATTACAAAACCTTTACGCCAAAAGAGCAGGAGGTTTTTCTTCTTTTGGCTCAGGAAAAAAATACAGATGAAATAGCAGATCTGCTGGGTAAATCAGAAAAAACTGTAATAAATCAGAAATCAATCATATATCAGAAACTTGGAATAAAAGACAGACTTGAACTTTTACGTGCAGCCAGAAAACTTGGAGTTATATTATAAAATATGAAATCAGATTTAAGACAGGAATTATTTGGAATTGCCTCTTATGAAAGGGTCACTTTAAGGCGTGTGTTATTTATAATTATTGCAGCCTTCTTATGCATCTTTGTAAATTATGCTGGCTCTGTTCTTGCAGAAGTTGTAGTCTTTCCTTTATATCTTGATTCTCTGCTCACTATTGGTATTGCCTGTTTGTGTGGACTTATACCTGCTATTTCATGTGCTGTCTTATCAAATGTCGTACTTAGTCTCTTTACTCACTGTTCTATTTTATTTACGGTCTGTCATATTTGTACTGCAGTTTTTGCCTGGCTTGTTTTTTATCATTATAGAAGAAAATCTTTCCCTCAGCAGACTTCTTATACCTTTGATGCTTTTTTATGGGCAGGTTTCTGGGCTGCTATTACAAATGCAATTTTAGGTAATATTATTGCTGATTTAGTTTTTGCTGCAAATACCGGGCGACCCAGCGCAAATACTGTTGTGCAGGGAATGTATGTTGTAATTCCAAATCTTTTTCTGGTAAATAATATAGCAGGTCTTGTAGAAAATTTTGTAGATAAAATTCTAAGTGCTTTATTAAGTTTTTGTTTTTATAAAGCCGGAATGCGTCTTTTAAATAAGTTATAGATTGCCACGTCGCTGCGCTCCTCGTAATGACAAAGATTTGCGAGGCTGAAAAGCCCCCCGTCATTGCGAGGCTGAAAAGAACGTCCGTCATTGCGAGGCTGAAAGCCGAAGCAATCTATGCTATAATACAAGCATGAAAAAATCCCCCAGACTTTCCAGCCTCATAGACAAAGCTGTTTTTGACTACAACCTCATAGAAAAAGGCGACCGCATTTTGATTGGCGCCAGCGGTGGTAAGGATTCTACGGCTCTTATAAAATATTTTGCTGACAGGGCGAGGCGGCCTGCGAGAGTTGGTGCTGCTGACACAAGTTTTGAATATAAGACTCTTTTTATAAAATCTGATTTTGCACCGGATTTTCCTGAGGGGATTAGAGCTTTGTTCAGGCAGTGGGGCGTGCCCTTTGAGCAGCTTAATGTAAATGTTTTAGAGCGTGTAAAGCCAGGGCAGAAGATGAGCTGCTGGTGGTGTTCTACGCAGAGGCGGACTGAACTCTTAAATTATGCCATCGCAAACGGCTACAACAAAATTGCCCTTGGCCATCATATGGATGATATTCTGGAAACGCTTTTAATGAACATGCTGAACAAGGGGGAGATGGCCAGCATGCCTCCAAGGCTTAAGTATGACAACTTTCCTGTTACAGTAATCCGACCACTTTGTTATGTGAGCGAGGCTCGCCTGATAGAAGAGGCAAAGGCTGGTGGCTATGCGGGGTACACCTGCACCTGCGACTATCAGGATAATTCGGGGCGAAAAGAGGCGAGGGCCAAGCTTGAAGCTTTGACAGATGGCGACGAGGCAAAAAAAGAGCGGCTTTTTGCTTCTATGCGAAACATAGAGCCGCTGTATCTGCCGTAATGGATTGCCATGTCATGCTCGGGCTTAACCCGGGCATCTATTTTGTTCTGATTTGTGACTGTTTTTTCAATAATGTGTTCTGATTTGTGACTAATTCTTTTATAATTTGTTCTGATTTGAGACTAAAAATAGTTAGTTTTGTTCTGATTTGCCACTGATTTCTGTTCTGATACTGTACACCTCCTGTTGTAATATGAGCCTGTACTTAAAAACAAGGTTCATTCGAGGAGGTATAAAAGAATGAAAAAAATGGCAAAAGTCCTCACATTTTTAATGTGTGCAGCACTTGCTTTCACTTTCTGGAGTTGTGATAATCCAGCAAGTCTTGATGGCACAGATCAAGAAAATGAAGGAGCTACAGGTGGTGGAAAACCTGGTGACTCAAAAAAAGAATATCATGTTACATATTTAGATGGAGTTGATGGAGAAACAATCACAGTTCCAACAGATTCAAAGACCTATAAAACAGGTGAAACTGTAAATGTTATATTTTCTGGCATAGGTACTCGTACAGGCTATGAATTCAAGGGCTGGAAAAATGGTTCCAAAACTTATACAAGTAGTGGAACTAAATCATTTACAATGGGAACTGCAAATGTAGAACTTACAGCTCTATGGACTCAAGTTGCTCCAGTACCGGCTCCTACTTATACAATAACTATAGCAGAAGGAATTGAACATGGTACAGTAAGCTCTGATAAAGATAGTGCGGCAGAAGGAGATCTTATTACTCTCACTGCAAGTCCTGCAAGCGGATATAAGTTTAATTCCTGGAATGTAAAAGATTCTGATAATTCAGTAATCAATGTTTCAGCTGGCTCAACTTTTATAATGCCTGCAAAGCACGTAACTGTAAATGCAAGTTTTGAGGCACTCCCACCAGATACTTATTCAATTACAATAACTGGCGGTATTGCAGAACTTAGTAGTGGTGAAAGAGTAACAAGTGCAGCTGCAGGTACAATAATTTATATAGCAGCAAATTCACCTGACATTGGAAAAGAATTTACTTTGTGGGAGTCAGAATCATACAATCTAGGTAATTTTAATTGTCTTCAATCAAACGCAATGTTCACAATGCCAGCTGAAAATGTAATTATTACGGCTACTTATCATTTTATTGATTATTCAATTACAGTGGATAACGGAATTTCAAATGGTAGTATTTCTGTTCCATCTACAGCAAATTATGGTGAAACAGTAACAATTACTGCCAATCCTTCTGATGGTTATGCTCTCAACTCTATAAATGTAACAAATGGTGGAGCTTCCATTACCTTGTACGGAGAAGGTAACACTCGTACTTTCTTAATGCCTGCTGATAATGTAAATATTACAGCTTCTTTTGTAAAAATTGTAGCACCAACAAAAACAAGCCCTACCGCTGTTGGAGATATTGTTTTGAGTGATGGTACATATATTTCTCTTTCAGATGCAGACAAGATGAGTGCAGAACAGAAGCAGTCTGCTGTGGCTGTGATTTTTGATGTATCTAAGAAGGAAGGAGTGGGGCTTAAGGAAGGTGAAAATTTAAAATGGGCTTCAAGTGGAACAACCGGTACTACAATAAAATTTAATACAAGTGAAAATGATGGATCAGACAGCTGGGCTATAATTAAGAAAATTGATTCTGAAGGTGCTCTTGATGCTGCAACAAATTATCCTGCATTTAATTGGGCAAACTCTTATAGTGCTTCTGGTTTTACACGCGGCTGGTATCTTCCTGCAATTGACGAATTAAAAACAATTTACTCTGTAAAAGATACATTAAATAACGCAATTAATAAAATTGGAACAAGTACAAATGTTGTTCTTCTGGATGGAAATTATAGAGGATCAACAGATTCTTCTGCGAATGATGCATGTGTTGCAAATTTCGGATATTGTTTTATGGAAGATATGCGATTTGATGGTGTTTCTAAAGACAATAAGTCTAAGGTACGCGCTGTACGTGTTTTTGACAATTTTACAATAAGTGCTAATAACAGTACTTCAAGCAAAACAAGTGCAACATCCAGCGAACTTATTACAGTAAACGCAAATGTTCCAGAAAACAAAGTATTTGTAAAATGGACATCAAATCCAGAAGTTGTTTTCATTAATGAAAACGCTATAACAACACAATTTGCTATGCCAGCTGGCAATGTCATTATAACACCAATATTTAGAGATAAGACAATCGGAACAAAAAAGAGACCAACAGAAGTAGGGGATATTGTATTCAATGATGGAACTGCGCTTCCTGCATCAATATATAACACCCGAAACCTTACAGATAGAGAAAAGCAGAATGCGATTGCGGTTGTAGGATATGTGTATATGGTAGGTGGAAGCCCTGACAATTGTATTACAATTGGATTAAAGCAGGAATATACAGAATTGTGTACTTCAGCTTCGCAGGGAAATACAAATACAACTGACTTCAGTAATGTCGTAAATGGTTATGATGATAAATCTGCTTCAGAGGTTCGTGATAATATATGTAATGGATATGGAAGTATTACAGATTACAGTAAAGACTTATATCCGGCTTTCTGGTTTGCCCAGCATTATACAGGTTATGGTAATCTTGGAAAAATTACCAATGACTGGTTAGTTCCAAATCTTTCTGACTTTTTGTTTATTTATAATGGAAAAAATGAAATTGAAAATGCTATCAGTAAAATTGGTAGTGACTATTCAATGTCATTTATAAATCCAGATGATTCCGACTATTTTACTGTAACACAGCATAGTACGGCGAATATGGTATACCTGTTTAATCTGAACGATGGTTCTTATGGTGGAAACTACAAGGGTGGAAAATCTCCTGTCCTTGTCATCCGTTACTTCCAGTGTCATGACTAATTGAAAAGGAAAGATTCTTATCGAAAGAAATGAATATTAAAAAAATAATCATCCTGACGATACTTGGGATTATGCTGATTATGCAGTTGTTTCAGGTTATTCAGGTAGGGTGAAAGAAGAAAATGGAGTGGACAATGATGCTGGTCATGCTGAACTTGATTCAGCATCTATTGGCCGCTCTTTTTATTCCTGAACTTTTCTTTCAAGAAAAGAGATTCCTGCTTCTGCCCAGGAATACTGGCTCATAAACTCGCCGGCAAAAGCTTTTCTGGCAGCAGAGTCACCTGCAAGAAAATCATAATAATCACAGTGAACAGCTTCCGGGTTAATGCGGAAATTGTTATACTCAGTAATAAAGAAATTACGAATCTCAAGATCTGAAAGCGTGTGCTTTATGTCAGAAATAAGATTTCGAAGACTTGCACCGTAACGCGAGGAATCAGCATGGTCGCCATATAAAACTGTGAGCAGCTCCTTAGTCTGCACAGAACTTCCGTTTTTATAAATCAGATAGGCAATAAGCTCAATCGATTTTGATCGCTGAAATTTTACTACTTTGTTTTCATAGAGGAAGGTAAAATTTCCAAAGGTTTTTGCAAAAAGATTTTTCTTCTGCTTTCGGAGTTTGAGAAGCATTTTTTTTTCAGTACTTCTTTTATAATGAGCAAGAAAGATGAAAATAAAGGTTATAAGAACTGTGTTCATTAAGCCCGTTATGCCAAAACTTATATAGAGCTGAGGAAGCATAGGTATGAGTCCAACAAGTGCTGCAATAAAAAAGAAGATTGTTGAAATATAAAAAGAAGACAGGGCAATAATAAAAACAAGAAATAAAGTAAGTACTCCGTTATAGTATTGTTTTAAAATAAAAAAATTATAAAGTGATGAAAAGATTCCGCAGGAAAAGAGCAGATAGAATGAAATGTTTTTAACAATGTATGCTTTTTCCCTGGCAACACCTTTTACACAAATCGAATGGAAAAAGGCCAGAAGACTTGCAATTGTAAATATAGAAAAATATAAAAATGAAGCAATATGTTCCTGAGGATTTGAATGATATTTTATTAAAAGACCAGCTATACCTGTAAAGCCAAATATAAAAAATCCAATACTTACATAATTTGAATGAATTCGGTTTGTTTCTGCTGGATCTGCCAGATCCATTGGTGAAATATGATAGAGTTCTTTGTAGGCTTTAAATGGATTTTTCATTAAAGTGATTATAAAAGGATATTTTAATCTTTGTCAAATGGATTGATATGCCATTGCAAGTGTGTCGAAAGCAGCATTCGAGTTCTGCGGTGGTTTCGATACGACACTACGTGTCACTCAACCACCGGAAAACACGACACTTCGTGTCACTCAACCACCGCGGATTTCGTTAGCGGATATTCTTCTCAATAAAGTCTTTTTTCAATTCCATCAGCTTTTCTGTGAGCGAAACCTTGTAAATGTGTGGGTTTAAGATTCGCTTGTAAGATTCATCAAAGCTTTCAAGCTGACTCTGCATTGTAGTGCGGCTGATTTTGAGCTGTTCTGAATCTGGCAGACGTTCTGTTACACGCTGACCTTTTTCGAGACGCTTCTTCAAAAGCGGTTCAATTTTTGCGGCCTTGCAGGTGAACTGGCGGTAGTCTACCATAGGGTGGTGGTAGCGATATTCTTTGCCGGCCTCAATTGTCTCACCTTCGAGGGCGAGAATATCAGCAAGTGCCATTCCGTTTTCATCATAAAGGCGGAATACATTTTTGATTCCAGGGTTTGTAGTTTTTGCAGGGTTATCAGAAAACTTCATTGCAGGAACCATCTGATTTGTTGCCTTGTCGTGGCGGGCAGCAAGCTTGTAAACGCCAGTGAAAGAAGCTTCGTTTCCACCGGTAACCATGTGAGTTCCAACACCCCAGGAGTTGATTGGAGCACCACTTGCTACGAGAGTTGTAATGATTTCTTCTGTAAGCTCGTTAGATACGCTGATTTTTGCCTGAGGGTAGCCTGCGCGGTCCAGCTCTTTACGAACCTCGCGGGTCAGATAAGAAATGTCTCCGGAATCGAGGCGGACACCAAAGTTGTAACCTTTTTCTACAAGCTCTCCGCCTGCAATAATTGCGTTTTTAATACCGGAGTGAAGTGTATCATAAGTATCAATAAGGAATACAGAATTTGTCGGATAGATTTTTGCATACTCACGGAAGGCTTCGAGCTCAGAAGAGTGAGACATAATCCAGGAGTGAGCCATAGTACCCATAACAGGAATGCCGTATTCTTTTCCGGCAAGTGTGTTAGAAGTACCTGCAGCACCGCCAATGTAAGATGCACGTGTTGCACTCATTCCGCCGTCTGGTCCCTGGGCACGGCGAAGACCAAATTCCATAATCGGTGCCTTTTTAGAAGCCAGCCAGATGCGGGCAGTTTTAGTTGCGATAAGACTCTGGAAGTTTACGTGATTGAGAACAAGAGCTTCGAGAATCTGAGCTTCAATAAGATTTGCGTGAATGCGAACAAGCGGCTCCTGAGGGAAGATTACTGTTCCTTCATCCATTGTGTAAAGGTCGCCGGTGAAGTGGAAGTCTTTCAGATAATCAAGGAAGCCCTGTTCAAAAATCTTCTGCTCTGCAAGATATTTAATGTCATCTTCGCTGAAGCGGAAGTTTGTAATAACGTCCATCAGAGTTTCATTTCCTGCCAGAATAGAAAATCCGCCGTTGAATGGATTTCTTCGGAAGAACATATCAAAAACAACTTCCTGATTCATGTTCTCCTTCCAGTAGCCCTGAGCCATTGTCAGTTCATAGAAGTCTGTAAAAAGTGCACTTGTGATGTTATTCATAATCATTCCTTTTAATCTTTTATATATCAGTATCCGGGGTGCGTGGCCGCGGATTGTATTTGTAAGTATAGCGGGCGCCAAGATAGCGTCCTACGAAACGGCTCATAAAAGCTGTTATGCGCCACTTAGGTCTGTAAAGCGCCACAGTCTTTCCTTTGAAGGCACGTTTCAAACACTGAGCAACAACCTTCTGAGGGGGGAAGCCGCCCTTTACTTCCTTGCGGGCTCCGTTTGAAGCAACATTTGCAAACTCTGTGCTTACAGAACCCGGGCAGAGAGCACAGACCTTAATTCCCTTATCGTGAAGCTCTGCCGCAAGTGCGATAGAAAAACTTAAAACGTAAGACTTACTTGCTCCGTACACCGCAAAGTTTCCCAGCGGCAAAAAAGCTGCCAGCGAGGCGGTGTTGATGATTACAGAACCGGCCTTAAGGTAGGGCAGTGCAATTCCACAGATTCCCGTAACCGTGGTACAGTTGAGCTCAATCATGTCCATTTGGCGGTTAATTGAAGTTTCCGCAAAAGGACCATAAGTTCCAAAGCCTGCGTTATTTATAAGAAGCCCGATTTCAAGTTCGCCCTGGGCTTTACCTTCGTTTTCGATAAAAGTCTTAAGGCTTTCAACTCCGGCCTTGCCTGCCACGTCCATAACCACCGGGCGAACAAGCTGTCTGCCTTTTTCAGAATTCAGCTGGTCTGCAAGCTGTCTAAGTTTTTCTTCGCGTCGAGCAATAATCCAGATTTCGTCATAATCATATTTTGCACAAACCTGGCGGGTAAATTCTTCGCCAATACCTGAGCTGGCACCTGTAATTATCGCAATTCGCTTCATATCTTCTATTATATACAATTGCAGTAAATATTACAAATATATATACTGATGTTATTATGAGGACGAAAAGTTTTTGCATCTTAGGATTATCATTATTTTTGTTAACATCCTGTACCGATAAACAGACTAAAAAAGAAATAAAAACTCACGCTTCTGCCAGCGAAGTTCAAAGCTATATAAATCAGATAAATAATAAAAGTGATGAAGCTCTTACCCGCTATGTGGCCGCATTACCCCTGGAACAGAAAATTGCCCAGCTTTTTATTGAGAATCTCGAAGGTAATACAAGCTTCCGCTCTTACGAAACAGTCGGCGCAATGACTGGTATAAAAGATGACACACCACTGATTGCAGGCGGCTACATTTTCTTTTCATATAATATTGCAGACACCCGCGAACAGATGCAGGCATATATTAAATCTATCCGTGACTACTGTGAAAACAACAATAATATTCAGCCTTATCTTTGTGTAGACCAGGAAGGTGGCTGGGTTAGTCGTCTTAAGAAGTTGAATCCTAAACTGCCTTCTAACGAAGAAGTTGCACGTGATTTTGATATCGCCGGTACTTACCAGCTTTATACAGCTCAGGCGGTCGGCATGAAAGCCCTCGGTTTTGATATGAACCTTGCGCCTGTTGTTGAAGTCTGCACAGATGATAATAAAGATTTTCTTGACGGCCGCAGTTTTGGAGAGCTCGAGCAGGTTATAACATATGGACGTGCCTGCCTGAACGCTTACGAAAATAATGGAATTGCAACAGTCCTAAAGCATTTCCCGGGAAACACAAATACAGACCCTCATACAGGCCTGCCGGAAATCACACTGCCGGAAGAGGAACTCTTAAAGAGCATAGAATCCTTCCGCGAGTTAGTTTCATATAACCCGGCTGCGGTGCTTATGTCGCACGCCCGCACAAGCGCCATAGACAGCGGAGTTCCGGCCTGTCTTTCTAAAGTCTGGGTAACAGATCTCCTTCGCAAGGAATACGGCTACGAAGGTCTTATCTTTTCTGATGACATTTTTATGGGCGCTCTTGCAGATAACGGATATCCTCCGGAAGTGGCTGCAATTCGCGCTGTAGAAGCAGGTGTAGACTGCATTATGATTTCTGAGAAACGTTTTGCAAAGGCCGGAAAGGTTTTGTATAATCGTGCTAAAGAAGATGCTGCTTTTGAAGCAAAAATTAATCAGGCTGTAAGACGCATCATTAAATATAAACTCGAGGCAGGGCTTATTGATGAGCAAGAAATCCGCTAAGGTTAGAGGTTCTGGAAAAGACAAGCTTTTTGGAGCAGACGGATTTGAACAGTATTACGGAGAACTCTACGGCGACCGCTGGCAGGCCTTGAAAGAAGCTTTTGCAGGCGATGGTAGTGCAGTTGAATATCATGTGACTGGTGCAGAAGAATCTTACTTTTTAGACTCTGCCTCTGTGCTTGCAGCCCTCTGCCTCCCGCTTGCAGGTGCCGGTAATATCTTAGACCTTTGTGCAGCCCCCGGCGGTAAAACTCTCGTCCTTGCCAGCCGCATGGAGATAGAAGCAAAACTTTCTTCCAACGAACGTTCCCCGGAACGTAAGCACCGCCTTTCCACTGTTGTTCAAACCTGCCTTCCTGCAGAAATTTCCGAACGTGTTATAACCTCCTGCAGTGACGGAGCCACCTGGTGTACCCGTCAGAGTGAATGCTTTGACCGCATTCTCCTGGATGCTCCATGTTCTTCTGAACGTCATGTAATTGCAGACCCTAAATATCTTAACACCTGGTCTCCTTCGCGTATAAAAACCGTAACCACAGAACAGTGGGCCCTCTTGTCTTCGGCTTACCGCCTTCTGGAACCTGAAGGAATTCTTTTGTATTCTACCTGTGCCTTATGTCCCGAAGAAAACGATGGAATGATAGAGCGTCTTTATAAAAAGTTTAATAAAGATGGAACTGCCTTCAGCCTGCTTGAACCAAAACCAAACCTTGATGAAGTCTCTTCCTTTGCTCCGGCCCTTACTCTTCCGGGCTTTGAAAAAACACAATACGGTTATATGATTATGCCGGACAGACAAAATGGGGCAGGTCCAATTTATTTTTCAATCATAAAAAAGGATAAATCATTAATTATCTCTTGATTTTTTATAATTTTCATTCATAATAGAAATGATATGAGTGAAAATAACAACAATGACGATAAGCTTCAGCGTATTATCGAGATAGAGCGTGAACTTGGAGAAATTCAGGACGTTGACGTTCTCCTTGAACGAATCCTCACAGAAACCCGCAAAATTGTAAATGCGGATGCAGGTTCTATTTACGTAGTTGAGGGTGACAAGCTTAAAATCAAGTATGGACAGAATGATACTCATCTTAAAGAGCTTGCTCCTGGAGAAAAACTTCCTTATACAAGTTTCTCTTTTCCTATAAATGAAAAACAGATTTGTGGTTATGTAGCACTTTCTGGTAAACCGCTTAATATAAAAGACTGCTACAAAATACCGGAATCAAAGCCATATAAATTCAATAAAAATACTGACCTTACAACAGATTACCGTACAAAGTCTATGTATACCATTCCTCTTAAAATGGCAAATGGTAATCTTCTTGGTATTCTTCAGATTATCAACGCAAAGGATGATGACGGTAAAATCATCAATTTTGATGATGAAGCAGAAATGTTCATTGCTCACTTTGCCACTGCCGCTGTTCAGGCATTGCAGCACGCATATCTTACAGCAAATATGGTAAAACGTATGCTTAAGATGTCTGAGTTCCGCGATCCAAAAGAAACATATCCTCATATTGAACGTGTTTCTTCATATTCTCTTGAAATTTATGACCGCTGGGCATTTAATCACAATGTTCCGGAGGCAGAAATACACCGTTACCGTGATAACCTTAAGATTGCGGCAAAGTTCCACGATGTAGGAAAGGTTGGTATTTCTGATGTTATCTTAAAGAAAGCTTTCCCTCGTTTTACAGATGAGGAAAGAAATATCATGAAGGGCCATACCTGTATTGGTGCCCAGCTTTTTGAACCACCTGAGTCTCTGCTTGATGTAATGTCTCAGGAGGTTGCTCTTCATCACCACGACCGCTGGGATGGTGGACCTTCCGGTTATCCTGGAAAGATTTCTTTGAGTGATTTCTCTGTAAAAGATGGAATTGTTCCTCTTTCTGAGCCTTTAAGCGGCAAGGATATTCCGCTTTCTGCACGTATTGTTGCTGTAGCTGATGTTTTTGATGCTTTGAGTCACAAGCGCTGTTATAAGGAAGCCTGGACAATTGAAGATGCTTTCTCTGAAATTCTGAATAATTCCGGTACTCAGTTTGATCCTGAAGTTGTACTTGCCTTTATGCAGGTAAAAGACCGAATCTGTTCTATTCAGATGGCATACCCGGATGAGCCGGAAGATTAAATCGAAGTCGCCGGTGGTTTCGATACACCGCTTTGCGGCACTCAACCACCGGTGGTTGAGTAGTCCGAAGGACGTATCGAAACCACTTTCTTTAATAGTCTGTGTATAACCTTATCAAAAGAGTTCGCGAATGCCGCGAACTTTTTTTTGTCATAACCTTCGTGATGATGTTTTACAAGACCAATTTCTGCCAGCTGTAAATCAAAATCGCGGGTGCTGAGCCGTTCCTTAATCATTTCGCGGGTAAACTCTGTGCCCCGGTCATTTATACAGCAGATTCCTTTTTCAACCAGACGGTCTGCAAAAACAATGTCACGGGTAATAACAAGGTCTCCAGTCTTGCAGTTATCAAAAATATAATTATCGGCGGCATCTTTTTCTTCGGGGCAGACAATCATTTCAAAGTCGCCTGTATCGCAGGAGATTTTCTTGTTGGCCGCAAAGATAACTTTTATGCCGAGTTTATTTCCCATTTTTACTGTGTGATTTCTTACGAGAGAAGGGCAGGAATCCGCGTCCACCCAGATTGTGAGAGCCGCGCTTTCCATAAATTAAAGTACCTTATTGATTTTTTCAATCATGTTCTGGGTACGGCGTTCAATTTCCATTGTGTCCATGTCGTTTTCAACAGGTACGTATTCGCCGTTTTCCATTGCAACTTTTGCCTGCTTTTCTTTATAAAGTTCGTCGCAAATCATAATGCCCGAAAGAATTGCAGTTTGTAATGGATTTTTGATTGAGTCGATTTTATTTACGTCTTCGGTGATTCTTTTGTAATAGCCTAAAAGCTTTTCGAGATATTCGTTATCTTCGTTTGCCTGGATTGTAAAAGAAGTTCCAAGCATTTCAATTTTTAATTTTCCCATTAGAAAATATCAAAGCCTAAGCCGTCGTGATTATCATCTTCGGGAGCGTCTATGTCTTCTTCGCTCTCAAAGTTTTCTTCTACGTTTGTTTCTGTTGTTTCTGGAACTGTGTCCATTGTTTCAAAACTAGGTGCACTCTGAAGAGGTGCTTCTGGTTTTGGTGCTTCTGCCTGTGGGGCAGGTGCTGGCTCTGTAGCTGCTGCTTCTACTGGAGAAGGTGCAGACTGAACAGGGGCTGCAGCTTTTGGTTCCACTGCTGCCTGTACGGCAGGTTTAGCAGCTTGAGCCGCCTGAGTATTCTGAGAAGCAGTTTTTAAAACTGAGTTCTCGATTGAATTCAAGCGGTCAAGCGCCTTTTTGATTCCAGTCTCGATCTGGCTCTGATCTGACTCAAAATTAGAAAGCTGCTCCGACTTCGCAGAAAGCGCATTTGTGAGCTCGGTACATTTATTGCGCAGAGCATCGTTTTCTGCCTGTAGCTGCTGAATCTTTTCAACAGCGCTTTCAACCTTTTGTTCAAGAAGATATACCTGATCGAGTGAAATCATATTTCAAACTTCCTTAAGCCTGTACAGCTTTCTTAGCAGCTTCAACAACTGCCTTGAATGCAACTGGGTCTTCAATAGCCATATTAGAGAGAGCCTTGCGGTTCAACTTAATACCTGCTTTGTTAACTCCGTTGATAAACTGTGAGTATGTCATTCCTTCTTCACGAACAGCAGCGTTAATACGTGCAATCCAGAGAGTGCGGAATTCATGCTTTCTGTCACGGCGATCTACGTAAGCGTGACCGAGAGCCTTTGTTACAGCATCTTTAGCTGGTTTGTAGTTTGATTTTCTGTCGCCACGGAAACCCTTAGCAAGCTTGAGGATCTTTACACGGCGGTTCTTTCTTTTTGTTCCGTCTATTGCTCTTGACATATACTACTCCTATTAACCGTAAGGAAGCATCTGCTTTCTGATTTTCTTTGCATCTGCTTCTGCTACATAACCTGCAGCGCGAAGATTTCTCTTTCTCTTAGGAGAACGTTTTGTCAAAATATGACGAAGGTTCTGCTTCTTGTGCTTAACTTTGCCAGATCCAGTAAGAGAGTATCTCTTAGCTGCTGACTTCTTTGTCTTCATTTTAGGCATTTTATAACCCCTTATTTTGCGGCTTTTGCTGAGATTGTCATCGACATGTTTCTTCCGTCCATAGCGGCAGGCTTATCGATGTTGTACGCCGAGGTAAGTCGCTTTAACACCTCATTCAGAACGTCATAGCCGAGTTCAGTGTGGGCAAGCTCACGACCGCGGAAGCGGATTGTAACCTTAACCTTGTCACCCTCGTCAAGAAATTCCTGTATATGTTTGGCCTTAGTATCCAGATCTCCTGAGCCGATTTTTGGCTGCATGCGGATTTCCTTCAGCTTTAATACCTTCTGGTTCTTCTTGGAATCACGGAGCTTTTTTTCCTGTTCGAACTTGTATTTGCCATAATCAAGTATCTTACAAACCGGTGGGTTAGCATTTGGTGAAACTTCAACAAGATCCAGGTCACGGTCTTTAGCCATTCTGAGGGCTTCCTGTGTTGCAACGATGCCTAACTGATTTCCCTCGTCATCGATAAGACGAACCTCGCGAACACGAATCATTTCATTGATTCTCTGTCCATTGTTTTTGTTGTTATTGTTATTCACGTATGCCAATTTTCCTCCTGGAGTTATAAAAACTCGATTTAAACATATAGCGTGTATCTTTTTATTATATGGATTTTTATATTGTGTGTCTAGTATGAAAAAGCTATAATACGAGTCATGGCGGAATTCATTTCTACATTTATAACCGGCTTTCAGAGTGTGGTTGAAAGTGACCTTACACAGCGGTTTCCTAAAATTAAAATACTTGGGCTTTATGACGGACTCATTCATTACCGCTTTGACGGGGATTCGCGGGAGCTGGAAAAAATCATCTATTTTAATAATACATTTTTTGTGCTCAAGACAATGAAGGGGAAGGGGCTTAATTTTCCATCACTTGTGGGGGCTGTTACTTCTTCGAAAAATTATTTTCTGGTAAATAAAGGCAGCTTTAGAATCCGTTTTGTTCAGGAAAATCAGTTTGCAAAGGTTGATAAAGCTCTTAGCCGCCGGGCAGAAGATTACGTTCTTGCAAATTCAAAACTTAAATTAGACCGCCTTTCCCCAACAAACGAAATCTGGTTTTCTATCCGCCGTGAGGGCTTTGCTTTTTGCGGCGAGCTGATTTCTAAGCGGGAGTTTACAGAAAAGAATCTCAACAAGGGAGAACTCAGACCTGAAATTGCTTACTTTATCTGCTGCTTTGCTGATATCAGTCCTGAGGATACAATTCTTGAGCCCTTCTGCGGTTATGGCTCAATTCCAACCCAGCTTGCAAAAAAGTTCCGGTTTAAGAAGCTTTTTGTCAGTGATATAGAAAGTGAAAAAGTTGAACTCACAAAAGCCCGCAAACAGATTTCTGCCGCGTCAGAAGGACTTATAGACTGCCGTGTCGCTGACGCTTTGAACTTATCACATATAGAAGACAAATCAATCAGCCTGGTAATTACAGATCCGCCCTGGGGCTTTTATGAAGATATTGGCGATATAAATGATTTTTATTCAAAGATGTTTAACTCTTTTGACAGAATTCTATCTGACCATGGCCGCCTTGTAATCCTTTCTGCCCGCAAGGAAGAACTTGAGGCAAGTGCCGCCGCAGCAGGCTTTAAAATAAAAAAGAGCCTTCATACCCTTGTTAATGGTAAGAAGGCTGGTCTTTATTTACTTAGTCGATAAGGGTGGTTTCGATACGCCCTTTGGGCTACTCAACCACCGTGATTGTTATTAATAACCTGGTGCAAGATACATTGGAACAAAGCGGTCTGCGCTGTTCATTGATTTGATTACATCTGCTGGAACTCCCATTTGAGCTGCAGCCTTTGCTGTTTCAAGTTCAAGAGCCTTTCCTGTAAGTAAATCATACATTCCCTGCTTTTTCTGATACTTAAAAGTTTCAACCTTTATTCCAGGCTTTTTAAGTTCATTTTCTGCAAGGTCTCGCAGCATGTTATCCCAGGAATCAATTGCATCTACAAGGCGTTTTTCAAGAGCCTGCTTTGCTGAATAAAGTCTTCCGTCAGAAAGTTTGCAGCAGGTGTTGTACTGAATACCGCGGTTTTTTGCAACAATTGAAACAAACTGATCGTAACATTCGTCACACATTTTCTGCATGATTTCTCTCTGTTCGTCTGTGATAGGCTCGTTATAGTTGAGCATGTTTTTATTCTTACCCGAATGAATGGTTTCAGATTTGATTCCGAGTCTTTCAAATAAGCCGGTAAGATCAAAAGAAGAACCCATAATTACGCCGATACAGCCGGTGAGGGTATTGCGGTTTGCATAAATCTTATTGCCGGCACAGGAAATGTAATAACCACCCGAAGCAGCCATAGGCCCCTGGTATACATAAATTGGACGTCCTGTTGTTTTATAATCCTGAAGGGCGAGGTAAACTTCATCTGCCTGATAAACAGCTCCACCCGGAGAATTGATAAAGATTGCAAGAGCTGCATTTTTATCATTCTTTTTGAGGGAGTTTATTGTATTCATCAGCCACTTCTGGTTATAAGTCTGATTTGCTTCGGAAATGGTTCCTTCAATGTATAAAGCCGCAATAAATTCTCTTCTGTAAGCTTTTGCTTCTGCAGCATTGTAAGAGTCGGAATCTTCTGCTACACGATATGTGTCTGAAGATGATGCTGTTGTTGAAGAGCTGTTGCCCATGCCCTTAATTGTGTAAAAAGTATATGCACCAACTGCAATCAGGAAAATAATTAATACAATTAATCCAGATTTTGTAGTCTTTTTCATTCTGAAAAATCCTCCGGTTTAATTCTGCCAGATTCAATTGCTTCTTTTACGAGCGAATGATAAGCATTGATGTATGTCATGTTTTTGTAAGGAGCAAGCCACAATTGAAGAATTCCAAGTGTACAAAGAGAGAGAAGGTCCCATCCTAAGAAGCTGAGGTACATTACAAATAAATCCCATTTGTGGCCTTTTGTAATTTCCATACTTATACGCATTGCTTTTGTTACAGAAACATCTTTATATTCAACAATAATATAGTACATTTGTGAGTAGGCAATTGCTTTAATGATTCCAGGAATAATAAAGAGAAGGGTCCAGAGAGTAACCCAGAGCAGCTGCCACAATGTAGAAAGTATTGCACGGGCCCAGTTATTAAAGCCTTCTATAAAATCACTAAAACTTACCGGTTCTGGTGAACGTGACATTTTGAGATAAACATTAATTGAAGCCACAGTAAGAATTGCGTCAACAACAGTCTGAATGATGGTTGTAATTAGTGACGAATTTGAAGATTGAGATGCTGCGGCCAGTCCCTGCCAGTCAAGAGCGAAAAGAGCAGTAAAATAGCCGCTTCTAGACATCTGCAGCATGTCTGGAATACTAAAAATTCTAAGTATAATTGTTACAAAAAGAGTAACAAGGATTGGAACTCCCCAGCGACCAGAGAGCTGTGTTTTTGCAAAGTTCTTATACTTTTTTCGTTCAAACATAGTTTATATTTCTCCAATTATATTTTTTTATTCTATAATCATAATACTAAATGCAGGATATTTCAAAGAAATTTTGATATAATAATTTGTATATGAATAAGAAATTAATCTGTGGACCAATGGCAACAATATCTCATCCGGCCTTTAGAATTCTTGTAGAAGAGTTTGGAGCATGTGATGAATATTATAATGAAATGATTAATGCCGGTTCTCTTATAAACGATGGTCCCTTTGAAAAATATTATATAGATCCTTATCCAGTGCCGGAAAAACTTGTATGGCAGCTTACCGGCCATGATTGCGCCAGAATGGTTCAGGCGGCTCAGAGACTGCTTGAGCTTCCGGGAATTGGTCTTGATATTAATATGGGCTGCTCAGCTCCGGATGTTTATAAAACAGGGGCTGGAATTGGCTGGATGCTTCGTCCTGTAGAAGAAACCCGTGAGATGATTTGTGAGGTTGGAAAGGTTCTTGCTTCATATAATCAGAATTATCCGGAGAATAAAAAAAGATTTTCTGTAAAGCTCCGGCTTGGTGATGAAAACTTTACTGATGAAGGTTTTTATTCCTTTTGTGATATGCTTGTTGATGCCGGGGTAGAGCTTTTAACCCTGCATCCAAGAACAAAAAAAGAGAAACTTTCCAGACCTCCCCGTTATGCTTATTGCCAGAAACTTAGTGAAAGATATAAGAGTGCAGGAGTAAAAATCTATCTTAATGGAAATATAAAAGACAAGGCTTCTGCAGAATATGCACTTGCAGCTTGTCCGGATATAAGCGGTATTATGATTTCTCGGGCAAGCGTTCAAAAGCCCTGGATTTTTTATCAAATTAATTCAGAAAAAAGTAAAGAAATTAAGGTAGATATGGAAAAAATATGTTATGATTATATAAAGAATGTAGAAGAGTATCAGCCTGCAGAATTTTATAAAACCCGTCTGCAGAGATTTTTTACTTACTTTTGCATGAACTTTCAGTTTGCCCATTATGCCCAGACTCGTTTTGTAAATGCAGCAGAGAAGGGTAATGATGTACTGAGAGAAGAAATCAGGGATTTTTTTGAAAAATGTCCTGAAGAAAAAATTAAAATATATAAATAGGAAGATAATATAAAGATGAGCCAGGCTGATTTGTCAGAAAAAGAATCAGAAGAAAAAGAAAAGGCAGAAACTCAACAAACTCAGAATCCTCAGGAAGCTGAAGAAGCTCCAAAAGACGCTGAAGCTCAGAATGCAGGAGATGGTCAGGAGACAGAGACTGCTTCGGACAGTCAGGAAGTTCTGTCTACTGAAGAAATACAGGATAAAGCGGAAGAGAAGGTTGCGGCAGAACAGGAAGCTGCGGCAAAACCAGTTATTCAGGTTCCTCTTGCTCCCCGTTGTGTAAACCCGATTATTGGAAGAAAAGTATTTTTTGTAAATCCACCGCTGTATGTTGAAAACTATCTGCAGCCGGAATTAAAGCAGCATGAATATGAAGCCTATATCATAAAAGATTATAAATATACAAAGAATGCTCTGAGAATGTTCCCGGATGCTCTTTGTTTTATTTTTATAGATGATGAAATGAGCTATGACGGCTGGTTTAATTATATTCTTTCTTTTCAGCAGGATGAAAAGTTAAAAACTATTTTTGTAGGACTTATGTCTGCAATGATTCCCCAGCCTAAAAGAGAAAAGTTTATGATGAATCTTTCTCTGCCCGGCGGTTTCATAATGCTTAATGAAGTAAAGGGTGCTGAATTAATAAAGAATGTTATTGGAATTCTTGAATTGAACGGTGCAAAAGGAAAAAGAAAATATTTAAGGCTTGATTGCGATGAAAGTATTTCCATAAATGGTTATTTTGCAACTCAAACCCAGCTGCTTCAAGTTTCCATAGCAAATATTTCTTCTGTAGGTTTTACCTGCATTTTTCCAAAAAGTTATGGTGCAGTTCTTGCTAAAAAAACGGTTGTTCCAAGTTTTTCCATTACATTAGGAAGACGTTCTATTGCTACTCCTTCTATTGTTTTTGACGTAAAGTCTTATGATAATAATAATTATTTTGCAATGCTGCTCTTTCTAAGGCAGGTAGGGCCTGATGACAGAAAAGTAATTAAAAATTTCATTTTTGAACACATGGAAAAGCGCCTGGAAAATTTGATTTATGCAAATCCACCGGATATTGATGATTATCTGGGTAAAGCTGCCTTGCCGGAAGAAAAAGATAAAGAGACTGACGAAGCTGTGGATGAAGTTGAAGAAATTGAAGAAGCAGAAGAAGTAGAAGAGGCATCTGAAGAAAAGCCAGCTGATGAAAAGTCATCCGAAGAAAAAACTGATGAAGACAAGCCTGCTGAAGACAAACCTTCCGCAGAAAAGCCAGCAGAATAGTTTTTTGATTGTGGATTGCTCCTTGTCATTGCGAGGAGCGAAGCGACGAAGCAATCCATTTGCATACAATTTCTTTTTATGATAATCTCACATTTACAACTTAAATGCCTTTGGCCGCCTTTCCCGGTAGGTCAGGGCGAAAAAAAATCAAAACGGCCCACGCCAGAGTCGTAAGGAGATATAAATGGCAAAAACAGTAAACGCAGACGTACACGCATGTACCCTGGACAAAATCATCAGCTTGTGTAAAAGAAGAGGCTTTGTATATCAGGCTTCTGAAATCTATGGTGGCCAGGCAGGCGCTTGGGACTACGGTCCTCTCGGTGTAGAATTCAAGAGAAATATTCAGAACGAATGGTGGCACTACATGACTCAGCTGCACGACGATGTAGTTGGTCTTGATTCTGCTATCTTCCAGCATCATACAACATGGAAGGCTTCTGGTCACGTTGATCACTTCTCTGACCCAATGGTTGACTGTATTGAATGTAATGCACGTCACCGCGCAGATAAATTAATCGAAGACTTTGTTGCAGCTAATCCTGATGTAAATCCTGGAAAACCTGTTGATACAATGACACACGATGAAATGAAAGCTTTCATCGATGCAAACATCAACTGTCCAACTTGTGGAAGCAAGAACCGCAAATATACAGCCGTTCGCGAGTTCAACCTTATGTTCAAAACATATCAGGGACCAATCGCAGACGACAGCCATTTGATTTATCTCCGTCCTGAAACCTGTCAGGGTATTTTTACAGACTTTAAGAACATTGTTCAGTCTAACCGTATGAAGGTACCTTTTGGTGTTGCTCAGGTTGGTAAATCTTTCCGTAACGAAATCATCTTTAAGAACTTTATTTTCCGTACCTGCGAATTTGAGCAGATGGAAATGGAATATTTCTGTAAGCCTGGTACAGAAGATGAAACTTTTGACCGCTGGAGAAAAGACCGCTGGTCCTTCTACCTCAAGTATGGTATTCCTGAAAAGCAGCTCAAGTGGCACCACCACGACAAGCTTGCTCACTACGCAAAGGATGCTTACGATATTACTTATAACTTCCCAATCGGATTTGAAGAAATCGAAGGTATTCACAGCCGTACAGACTTTGATCTTTCACAGCATCAGACCTACTCAAAGAAGGATATGTCTTACATCGACCAGGAAGACGGCAACAAGAAGTACATTCCATACGTAATCGAAACTTCTGCCGGTCTTAACCGTAACTTCCTTATGTTCCTTTGTGAAGCTTACGAAGAGCAGAATGTTGCAAAGGCAGGAGAACCAGAAGACTACAGAACAGTACTTCACCTGGACCCACGTCTTGCACCTATCACAGTTGCAGTATTGCCTTTGATGAAGAAGGACGGACTTGCTGAAAAGGCTAAGGAAATTCAGCACATGCTCAAGGAAGATTTCGTAACTGACTACGATACTTCAGGAACAGTAGGTAAGCGCTACCGCCGCCAGGACGAAGTTGGTACTCCTTTCTGCGTAACAGTAGACTACGATACAATTCAGGAAAAGAAAGAAGACGGCACTCCAAACGAGCTTTACAACACAGTAACAGTTCGCTACCGCGACTCTATGGAGCAGGAAAGAGTTTCATTGGATGACCTTGTTTTCTATATTCAGAAAGCTATTAAGAATTACAAGCCGGTAATCCGCTAAGATATATGGAATACGTTCGTTTAGGAAAAACTGATTTATTGATTTCTCGTGTTGCTTTTGGTGCTATGAAACTGACCGAAGCCGGTGGCGACGAATCTGTTGCGCAGCTTGTACGAAAGGCTTATGAGGAAGGAATAAATCTCTTTGATACCTCGCGCAAAACTCCAGAAAGCGAAAAGCTTCTTGGGGATGCGCTTTATGATATCCGCCGTAACGTATTCCTTTCTACAACCACAGACGCAAAAACTTCTGAAGAAATCAAACGCGATATGGATACAAGTCTTATGACACTTCACTGCGACACTGTAGACTTGTATCAGCTTGAAACTGAGAAGTTTTTGCCGCTGCCGGGTGGGGCAGATAAAATCTACGATACTCTGGCTGACTTTAAAAAACAGAAGATGGCCGGCCACATTGGTATTGTAACCACTAATTTTGAAACTGCAAAGAAAGCCGTTCTTTCAGACTGTTATGAAACCCTTCAGTTCCCATTTAGTATGATTTCCAGTGATGATACAATTGAACTGGTGAAAATGTGCGAAGAGCATGATGTAGGTTTTATTGCCATGCAGCCTCTATGCGGTGGTGTAATTGAAAATATACCTCTAGCTTTTGGCTTCCTCCATCAATATGAAAATGTCCTTCCTATCTGGGGAATTAAAAATCAGGACGAATTAAATCAGATTTTATACTTCAACGAACATCCTCCGGTAATAGATGAAAAGTTTCACGAGGATGTAGAAAAAATCAGGATGTTCTTTAACTGAAAATACTGATGTCGACTTCTTCAGTGCCGTCTGCAGAAGTTGAAACAGAATCTGAGGCTTCAGGAACCGCCTGCTCTGATGGCTGAACCGGATTTTCAGGAGAACTTGTATCAGCAGTATCAGCACTTTCTTCTTCAAGAATTTCTTCTGTATTCTCTGTATCTTTTTTAGCTTCTTCGGAATTATATTTTTCTTTTATAAGTTTAATAATATCTTCTTTTTCCTGTTTTGTAAGAATACGAAGAATATTGATATTATTTTCACCAATCTGAAGGGTCTTTAGAGAGCCATCTGCTTCTTTTTCTGTAAGCAGCTGGACAACAGGTGTTTTAGGATTATCAGGATTAGTATCAATAACTTCAGCAACCTTGCGGTTTGAAAGGTATACAAAGGTTCCGATAGGGTAGAGAGAAACCGTATAGAGAAGGGCCTTAATTACAGAACCATCATAAGCATGTTCTTTATTCTGAATAAGTTCCAGTAAAGCATCAAATGTAGATTTTTCATCTTTATAACTTCGTGGAGAAGAGATTGCTTCGTATGTACAGGCAACTGCAATAATTTTGGCGTTTGAAGAAATTTTATCACCTGTAAGGCGGCGCGGATAACCTGTGCCGTTTTCTTTTTCATGATGCTCAAGAACGCCAAGCTGAACGGAAAGACCAAAATTTAAATCTTTGATAATTGTATAACCAAGAAGTGTATGTTTAGAAATCTGTGCCTTTTCGCGGACAGAAAGTTTCTTTGAGGTCATGTAGAGCTGAGGTGGAAGACGGAGCATGCCAATTTCATGGAGAATACTTGTTACACCCAGTTCAATCATCTTTGTTAAATTAAGATGCAGCTGAAGAGCAATTGCAAGACACAAAACTGTTGTACGCATTGTGTGAATGATAAGAAAGTTGCGGTTTTCAGCTTCAATAGTTGCATTTACTCTGAGGATGTAGCGTTTATGTTCCTTAATGAAAATGCAGAGGTCCTGAACAGTATCAGAAAGTTCTTCCTGGTCAATTTCCTTATGGGTAGCATAATGTGTGAATACAGATTCAATATAATTCATGTATTCTTCGTAAACTGAATGAACAAGTTCCATTCTGGCCATGTCACTGTTACCGACAGCAGTGTGCTTTGAATCCTCAATGGCCTTTTTTACGTTTACACCAATTTTTTCTTTCTGCTGTTCAGGTTCAACTTCTTCAATACCTTTAGAAACACCAATATCACCACCAAGACTTATTGAGCCGTCGCTGATAACATTTTCAAAACCCCATTGTCTCAAGGCCTTGATAAGATTATCAGTCATTTCTGCAGTTTTTGGCAAAATGAGGAATGAGCTGTCTACCATAAGGTCGCTGGTGTAGGTTATGCCTGCACGAAGCGTACTGATATTAATTGTTTCCATTTTTTTCGATACTATTCCATTTATTATATCGGCAATTATACGAAAATTCTTTAATTTAATATAGAAGGATATTGAAAAAGATTTAAATAAAAAAAAGATGAAAAGTCTCACACACTTTTCATCTTTTTTAAGCAAACATAGGAGTTAATTATCAGATGTCTGGATGTCGTTACCCACCCGATATTATCACCAACACTATTATTATCGGATAATGTATTTTTGACTTTAGTTTTTTTCTAAAAAAAGATTGACACTAATCAATTTTTTTTAGATTATGTTGTAATTATGAATGAAGATACTATAAATCGTGCTTCGCTTGAAAAACTTTCATTTTCAGACCTTGTGCAGCTTGCAGATGAATATGGCGTTGATGTACCAGAAGATCTGGACCGACGCTTTCTTATAGCAGAACTTCTTGAACTTGCAGAAGAATCACATAACAGGGAAGACGAAATGATTATCGCTTCTGAAAGCGATGACCAGCAGCCTCTTGTCCTGAACGGAAACTTTAATGAAACACAGGTTTCATGTGTTTTAAGAAATCCAGCCTGGCTCTTTGTGTTCTGGAATCTTAATGCAAATGATTTAGCAAAAATTGAAGATGATCCTTCATGCAGTTTAAGGCTTAGAATATGTTCTCTTTCAGATCCTAAAGATCTTAAACCGGAAGAAGCTTTTGAAGTACAGACTCCAAGTCAGAGTCAGGAACAATATGTTCTTCTTCCTAAGGGAAAAAAATATATAAAAGTTGAACTTGTTTGTGTAACAGGCGGAGCAGGGGAAGTTATAGCATTTTCACCAGTAGTTACAATTCCGCAGGGAGCCTCTGTTGTAAATGATTTACAGCCTGGCCGTGAAGAAGATTTTTCACCTGTAGTTGAACTTTCAGGAATCAGAGAACTTCTTACAGAACAGTATAAAAATCACAGACATTCTTTTTCATGATCGGGCGGGAGATAAATTATGCAGAAAATATTGAGTATAGTAATAAAGGCTAGTCAGGATTTTATACGACATACAGATGAGGATTTACACGACAATGCACCTGTCCTCAATAATTTTTTTGAATCAATTTCAAATGTGTATATTCCTCTTTTGAGAATGATAGAAAAACTGGAAGAAGATAAAATTCAGTATAGATTTAATCTTGTTCTTCCTCCGGTACTCTGCAACATGCTTTCTGATACAGCTTTGCAGGATGAATACATAAGCTGGCTTGAAAAGCGTAATAATCTTGGAAAGGCAGAGCTTAGAAGAAATAAGGCAGACGAAAAACTCTGTCAGATAATTAACTCAACAATTGACGAAAATAAAAAGCTCATCGCAGATTTTAAGGATAAATACCACAAAAATCTTATATCTGTATTTGCAGAATATATGAATAAAGGCTACATAGAAATAATGGGTACCTGTGGTACTGATATTTTTATGCCTCACTATGCAGATATGAAGGAAATTATTTCTGCACAGATTGAATGCGGCCTTCACGCTTACCGTCAGTACTTTGGAATTATGCCTGAAGGTTTCTGGCTGCCTGCTATGGGCTATACTCCTGGAATTGAAAAACTTATCCGCGCTTACGGCTATACATATACAATCCTTGATTCAAGAAGTATTCTCTTTTCTGAAAAGGTTCCGGAAACTGGTATTTTCTATCCATGCCGTACAGATAATTCTCTTGTAGTATTTGCCAGAAACCGTGTTATTGATTGTGAACTTTTTGGAGAAAATGGAATTATTTTCTCTGAATGCTATAGAAATCAGAACAGGGATATCGGTTACGAGCTTCCTATGGAAAAGCTTTCTTCTTTAATTGATAAAGATGGAATCCGCTATTCTACAGGTTTTAAGTACTGGAACAGATGTTTTAAAGACAGTGGATGTCTTTATGATAAGGAATGTGCCCTCGAACAGGTAGAAAAAGATGCACAGGCCTTTATTGACAAGAGACTTGAAACTCTTACAAAAGCAGAAGAGCTGCTTCCAAAAAACAACTTTGTTTCAGAAATCTGTACACTCGATATTTCAAAATTAAGTAAAACCTGGAATGAATGCATTATGTGGCTTGAAGCTGTAATCAGAAAAGCCGATGCTGCAGGACTTTCTGTTCTTTCATGTGATAAAATGTGTGATGAGCAGTACAATCTTGAAAAAATTGAACCATATTTTTCTGCAGGAAGTGGTGCCGGTTATGGAGAAAATCTTCTTTCAAGCAAAAACTGCTGGATGATGCGCTATATCCGCAAAAGCTGCGAGCGTATGATTGACCTTGCAGGCCGTTTTCCAATGGATACAGGACTTAAAACCCGTCTTTTGAATCTTGGTGCAAAGGAACTTATGCTTGCTCAGAGCCTTAATCTTGCAAAAATGATAAACCGAAGTGAATTCCCTCAGTTTGCAGAAAAGCGTTTTAAGGAATCTATTGCAGCCTTTACTTCTGTTTTTGATTCTCTTGGTTCAAATACAGTAAGTACAGAATGGCTTACAAGACTTGAAGCACGAGATTCTGTATTCCCATGGATGAACTATAGAATTTTCTGTAAGAA
>Ga0247608_10000362_pt1 | contig 77186 bp, 62 predicted proteins | sample 176DNAGHGlowgp2_FD_193490 | JGI IMG/M metagenome (GOLD analysis project Ga0247608, IMG submission 193490) | Sheep rumen microbial communities from Palmerston North, Manawatu-Wanganui, New Zealand - 1766 DNA GHGlow gp2 | ecosystem: Host-associated > Mammals > Digestive system > Stomach > Rumen ... | reverse complement strand
TAGAAATACTGATCCTTTCCGATACCGTTTTGCTGGCAGTACTCTTTGGCTGATAAGCCACTTGCTGCCTTATCTTCAAAGACTTTCTTCCATTCACGGATCCTCATCTGGCGAACTTCATCTCTTGCATTCATAGCTGCCTCCAAGTGTGTAAAGTTGAAAAAGTGTAATCAGTTGACCAACTTTTTCCATTTATTACGATTTTCACACTCGACCGGCTTTTATTCGAGGTACCGATGGTTTACCGTTTACGTCTTTTCCAATCAATACACATATGCATCATGTGTAGTTCTCATCTAGATACAGAACTATCCTCGACCTCATTGAATGAGCAATATCTTTAATATCTCTCTTCTGCAGATAATATGAATTGATCTCTTCAACAATGATGTTATATAACCCCCAATCATTTATCATGACCGTATCCACTGATTCCGTTGCCTGACGGTACGCCTCGATATCCTCACTGCTGCAATCAACGGCATTTGCATATTCTTCGTCACCTCTGAACAATTGGCTGTAATACATATCATTTCCTATCTTTGAGCGATCCTGAGCTATATCGAGAACTTCATCGTATATCGCTTTCTTAACTGGGATCTGATTGTTTGCAAGGACAGCTTTCTGAACTTCATCAGAGAACAGTATCTCGATAAATTTCATGCATTCTTCGGGATACTTTGTGCCTGCCGATACTGCAACAAGTCCTGCCGGATAAGCTACATGCGATGAACCGTTAAGTGTCGGGAACCCGACAAACCTCAGCTTATCCTTCATATAATACTGATTATTCAGGAATACATTTATGTTCCCTATATAGGACAGATAAACAGAGTTTTTCTTCTCAGCAACGCTGCCATTGCTTGCAGGATTATTTAACTCCTGATCCGGCGCATTGCCATTGTCTATAGCAAACCTTATTATCTTCTCCAATTCGGATTCACTGATAAAGTCGCCATTGTCGATCAATCTCCTTATCGGGTATCTGATGGCAAAATCAGCAATATCACAGGCATAGTGATCTCCGAATATCTTTGAACTGTATGTTGACGCACTCATATCATCCAATGACATATTCGTATTATTAGCCGTAAACGTCTCGTTACTCCACAGACCGAACATGTTATAGCTTGGGAACAGCTTATAACAATGACCGTCCTTAAAGTAGAGGTTGTAGATATTCGAGCTGATCGTATTCCCGTTTATAACCTGATTATCCTGCAAATAATCTGACAGATCCATGACCAGTCCTGATGTGCCCATCTGATCGTAATCGAAGTTATTACCATAGAAGATATCAGGTGCATTCCCGCTGCTGAAGTCTTTGAGCAGCTTCAGTTTGCTTTCCTGTGCTTCGACTGCAGTATTATAACCATATTGTTTGCTGTCGTAATTCTCGACAGTTATCAGGAACTTATCCTGAGAGGTATTATACTTATAGGCGGCATAGTTCAATGCCACATCATCACGTGCACCATATCCTTTGATCGCAAGCTTAGTCCTTTGAGGAAGATTGGATGTTGTATCAGGAGTTAACAAAACGATCTCAGACATATCGGATGAATACCGGTAATATACAGCATATTCGTGTTCGCCCAATATATACCATCTGGGATCAGAATTGGCAGCGTATTTCATCGGCCTTATCAACATATTATTGAGGTACGATACTTCCTTCTTTGTTTTGCTGACAGGATCAAGCTCATAGATAATGCCTGTGTCCTGATCGAATGCATAACCTGCTGTTCTATAAACAGTTGAGAAATCAAGTCCGAGTTCTTTACTGTTACACAAATAAGATACATTACCGGAATCGTAATCCACCTCATAATACTGCATTACCGGACAATTATCCAATGCCAGGTAATCTTTCCCGTTGCGACTAAAAAATGACACATCCTCAGCAAGTTCAGAATCGGCGGAATAATCAACAGATGCTAACAGTTCTCCTGTCTCAGAGATCTTATAAATGCAATCAGAAGTAACAACAACAAAACCGTCGTCCCGGCTTGCCGCCTGCGGGAAGGATCCGTCAATATACACGAACAGATCATCGTTACGGCTCACTTCCTTACCTGTGTCAGGGTCAAAGATGACAAAGCCCGAATACGTAGTAGCGGCTATCTTGTTCTCACCCACACGGCAAAAGGATCCAAGAACAATGCCATTGGAATCCAGTGACACTATATTATCCCATGTCTCTTCTCCATCTTTGTGTGTACAGACAACATATTCGCATTGGTTTTGTTCAAGCCACTTGTGATAGATCGCCGCTTTCTTGTCTTTTAGATTAACAATGGAACTAAAAGAATAATCCGGCACTTCTAACGTGAACACTTCAGATGAGAAATACAGATCCTTTGGATCAGTAATTACCGTCTCTTCCGCTTCCTCTTTACTGTTGCACCCGATGGCAAGTGATGTACACATAATGACACTAACGATGAATAATGTGACTGTTTTTTTTAATGATCTCATTTTTACTTCTCCGGCTTCTTATTTATAACCCATTCACGTCCAAAAAGAGTTTAACTACCTTATTATTTCTAACAGTTATTTCACACCAACAAAATGATCTTCCTGATGTAATATATTCATCAAAAACAGATGATAATTGTTCCTTCGTAAAATTGCGCACATCTCTTTCCCCGTCTATACGTAAAGAAAACTTACAATTATTGGAGTATTCTACTAGTTTTACGCTGTCAACAACACAAATTAGGCAATCACTTCCATCTATATCATCTTTATGCATTAACACCCATTTCTTGGAATCTTCGTCACTTATTATGGTATGATTTTTGCCGTAATCGATAGTTCCATGACGAAGAGCGTACTCATCATTAAGATGTATTATTCCATTAGGGATTAACGGGTAATCCGGATCGTTGTTCTTATAAGTCCAATCTTCTATTTCAAGAGATTCAATCTTGAACCTGATATCGCGATCATAAACAAATTCATCTCCGACCTTTAGTTTTTCTAAGTCTTCGTCTGAATACTGAACAAAGCAATCGTTCAACTCCCCATAATCTGTAAACTGCTTTGCGGAATAATTACCGACAGCTATATATTCTTTACCATCTGAATGCAATATCAACTGATCTTTATAAGCTCTACAAGGATACTCTCCGTCAGGGATGACAGCATCCCTGATGTAATCATCAGGGATAATGTCATCCGGTATGCTTGCCGAAGTTGATTCTTGACTCGAATTAGCATCAATTCCTCTGTCAGAATCACATCCAACGACACATATCGTTAAAGCAAAAAAGCAAAGAAAAGATACATAGCTTTTTATACGTTTATGTACAGAAATACCACTCAACACTTACTGTTGCTCCTACAGACTCACCTGAATTTGATGACATTACAAAATTATTTTGACTTGTATGACAATATGCATTCTTAAGCATCGTTAACATCTAACACCAGCTTAACGACTTTATTGTCCTTTATGAAGATCCTGCATTGACAGAAGGATCTGTCCGGTGTTACATACTCTTCAAAGACTGAAGATAACTGGTCTTTATTGATCTTCATAACACCATTTTTCGTATTCAACTTACCATTAAACAGCAACTCAAACTTACACTTATCCGAATATTCGATCAGCTTTACATTATCAACGATATAAAGTCTTGTATCCTGTATTTCATTACTTACTTTCTCATCTGCGAGGATCCACTTTTTGCCTTCAGTGACAATTCCACTGTCGTATTCATCAGCATCCAGCAAGTCATGAATAAGCGAGTAATTATCTCCTATACGTATCTTCCCGTTAAGATACGAGGGATCGTCTTTATCATCGTCTTTGTGATACCATTCTTCATCAATATCCAGGGATTTAATTACAAATCTGATATCTCTGTCATACACAAATTCGTCACCGATATTAAGATTCTTCAGATCATCATCTGTATATGTAATAATACCGTCAGATAATTCTCCAATGTCCATATACTTCTTTTGGGAGTAATCACCAACAGCGATATACTCCTTGCCATTCTGATGAAGAATCAACTGATCCTTATAAGCTCTAAATCCATAATCTCCGTCAGGAATGACAGCATCCCTGATGTAATCATCCGGGATACTGTCGTCCGGTATGCTGACGGAAGTGGATTCTCCTTGGGAATGTGAATCCACATCATCGCCAGCGATTCTACTACACGAAGATAACAAGTTGCTCAAAAGAATTAGAATCAACACTATTGAACTTATTCTATTACTAGACACTAATCAAGCACTCACTTTCAATTCATTTTTCCTTGATTAACAAGCATACAAAACTATATGTAAATCAAGTAGTAAAATTCCATTTTACACTTACAGTTGCCCCCATGGATTCTCCTGAGTTTGAGACCATCACAAATTGGTTTTGACTTGTATGGCTTATGCCAGACAAAAATGAATCATACTTCCATGTGCCGTTAACATAATGCGTATAGGTATGGAAATTATAATTTGTTGCTTGAACGCTTTGATCATAAGCTTTATATAATCGAAAATAAACCGTTGCGCCACTTGGCATAGTACCAGAAGGTAATCCTATGTAATTTACATCAATCAACTTGGTCCTAAATCGATCTTTATCAGCTTCTCCGGGGCGATAATAAGAAGCATACCCTTTTACATAATTAGCGCCGAATGATATAGTTTCAGTGTATGTGTATGCATTTACAAAGCAACCAAAAACAGACAAGCATACAATTGTCATAGCAACAGCAATGGTTTTCTTAATCATTGACTTCTTCATTTTCAATACCTCCAATAAAAATTCTTGCTCCTATCATCTTTCCATGCTACACTCTGTTCATAGGAGCAATTGAGCAGAGTGCGCCTGACGACGTGTTCTCCAAGTATCACCTCCTTGTTACTGCAGTCAGATTTCTCAGGTCCCGGCTGCAGTTTTTTATGTACCGCTGAATGTGCTGCTCAGCGTTCCACTCGATGTGCAATATAACCTAAGATCGTACGTTCTACTTACAAATCCTGCACATGTAGCGGTTCCGCTAACCTTCACATAAGCCTTAGTTGCTGATACAAATCCTTGTGTTACTGACGGAGTACTCGTCCACAAACTCCCTGCAGGTTTACTGAAACTCCCGCTTTTGCTGACAACGCTGCAATAACCAGTCCCATATCTGAATTTACCTTCCGCAGTAATAGTGTATATATGCAAACCGGCATCAGAGTAGACATCGTGAGATACTTTTCCTGTCTTTGATCCTTTAGGATCATTCTCACCCTCATATATTGTATCAAGGATTATCAGGTCATCCTCGTAAGATATATTGAATTGGATCTCTCTTAGTCCTTCGACTTCTGCCAGTAATTCCTCGTCACCTGCAGATCTGAGAAACTCTTCTCTGCTGCTGATATTCTCATATTGTCTGTCGGCAAAACATTCAAACGGCAGTATGAATATCATTGCCATACAAACGATCATGCAAACAAATTTTCTAATCATGTTTCCTCCTCCAATACTTCTATAGCATCTGTTATATCATCATATTCATAATGTCTGTTTTTATAATTCAGAGCAAAAAGAACTCCAAAAGCTACAAAGGCTGTAAGGATTATCAGTATCGCTGCAGCAATGATGATCTTTTTGAGTCTTCTGTCATATAAAGCTCGCTCTTCCATTAATCGCGAATTGAATTCTTCCTGTATCCTTGCTTGATCTGTCAATGCGGCTTCTAATTCACTCTTAAGTGTTAAATGCACATCATTGATCTGACGGGAAATATCGTTGCAGTCCCAATCGTTCGAATCAGACTCGTTCTTGCTTTCTCTATCTTTATCAAGTGCTTGCTTTATCTCATCCGCAGTCAACTCAAAAATACTTGCCAAGCCTTGTATCTGCTCAGAAGACGGGTATGAGATTCCGTTCTCCCATCTGGACACTGCCTGTCTCGATACTTTCAATGCAAAGGCAATTTCTTTTTGTGTAATGCCTCTCTGTATTCTGATATCTTGAAGATTATTGCATATCATCGTTCATTTCCTCCGGTTTGACAATAGCACTGTACCAGGCCATATTCAACTCTTTACGGCAAAAATGAGCAAAATTGAGCACGAGTGAGCAAAATTGAGCACGAGTGAGCAAAATTGAGCACGTATTCGCTTGCTTTTTAGGCAAAGTAGTGATTTTAAGCTACGCATAAAAACCATAGATCAGACAATAATTCACCTTAATGTAATGATTATTACACCTCATTTTCATTTATTTCTACAGCCGAAACAGGCAGATTATTTACAACCTCTCCCGGTAACGTATTAAAAAATAATAACAAGCCTAACACTAGCAAAGGGATCATGATTAACAAAGCTATTACTATGGTCACAAAAGCCCGTGTCATTCTTTTGGCATGCTTACGTTCTTCCTCCAGAGAATCTTCAAGGCGCTCCATCTGTGATTTTTGAACTGTTATTATCTGCTTAAATTGATCAAACTTGGCACTATTATTCTTGTTGTTCTCCTCTAATTCGGCTGTTATAGAGAGACGAAGATCATCGATCATTGAAGTATCTGTCACGATATTTTTATCTACTGATTCAGGCTTAGGCAGATTGATCGTTTTTTGTAATTCCTCTTCATCCACTTCAAAAGCCTTACACATCAGGACAAAGGTGTCATCACTAACCGCCTGAAGATCGTTCTCTATCCTTGATACCTGAGAACGGCTGAGATTGATCATGTTTCCCAGTTCTTTCTGGGAAAGGCCGCGCCTGACACGCATCTGCATTAAATGATAGCCTGACATATAACACTTTCCCTCCCTTTACATCATTATAAGATTGTCAACTGCCATTTCAACCGAATGAGCGATATTTGCACACGTGTGCATGACTCAAACGCCGGAAAGGCCCGTAAACACTGCATTTGTTATTTAAAATTTGCACACGTGTGCATGGATTATATAAGCAAAAATGAAGCTGTCTTAAGTAAATAAACCAAGACAGCTTCATAAGCACAACTCATCCGTACGAATGAACAGTTGTTGATACTATTTCCTACCCTTCTTCCTGTCCTTTCGCGGGGCAGTCGGAGTAACGCCTTTGGCAGCAAGAGCTTCAGGCTGCTTCTTGTTATCGAATTCAGAAGCATCTGCCACAAGCTTGCCGTTGTTTACGATGAGGTTGGTAACAATACCGAAGATGAGTGCAACTGCAAGTGATGTAACGGTAAGGATGGCGCCGCCGGTCATCTCATTATGACCGAACTGCAAAGTCAGTCCGCCGATACCCGTCACAAGAATACTCGATACTATGAACAGATTCTTGCTGTTATTGAGATCAACCTTGCGGAGCATCTGAAGTCCCGACACGGCTATAAATCCATACAATGCTACGCAGGCACCGCCCATTACACATTTGGGAATGGAATTTATCAAGGCAACGAAAGGAGTAAAGAAAGACAGTATCATACAACCCAGTGCAGCAACAGCGATGGAGATAATTGAAGCATTACCCGTGATGGCAACACAGCCTATAGACTCACCGTATGTAGTGTTTGCTGCGCCACCGAAGAATGAACCGACGATCGATCCTACACCGTCTCCGAGCAGGGTGTTGTCAAGGCCGGGATCGCTGATAAGGTCTTTGTTGATAATGTTACCGAGATTCTTGTGGTCTGCTATGTGCTGGGCAAGCTCTACGATACCGATAGGCACATAAATAAGTGCGATGCTTCCTATATCTGCCCAGGACAGGATCTCCCAACCCTTCTCATGAATGGCCTTTACAAAAAAGAAATCAGGGACCTTGATAAATGAAGACAAGGATATAGTACTGAAAGCCTGATCGAATGAATCAAAGCTCATGATCTTCATTTCCTCAATACCGGCAGCTCCGCCAATAAGAGTGATGGCAAGAGCAATTCCGTAACCCACGGCAATGCCGACGATAAATGGAATAAGCTTGATATTCTCTGACCCTTTGACAGAAGAGATAACAATAGCAAAGAAAGTAACTGAACCTACCAGGATAGTAACGAGACTGTAGTCTGTTCCGCCGTTATTGGCCATCCAGTCGGTTGCAGTTCCGGACAGCGACAGACCGATAAGCGCAACGATCGGTCCGATGATGACAGCGGGCATGAGTTTATTAACCCAAGAAGACCCTGCCGCTTTTATGATAAGACCTATGATCACATATACCATTCCGGCAAAGAATACGCCGACGATAATTCCGAGATAACCGAAATTCTGACCTATTGATGCAGCGTATGCTCCAAGGAAAGTAAAAGAGCTACCGAGGAATACAGGGCTCTTTTTCTTAGTGAACATAATATATACAAGAGTACCGATACCTGCACCGAACAATGCGGCAGCAGGATCTGCTTCAAGTCCGAACGAAGACACAAGCATCGGAACAAGAAGCGTAGCAGCCATGATAGCGATCATCTGCTGCAGAGCAAAAACGACAGTCTTGCCGAAAGGCGGTCTATCGCTTACCTCATAAACCAACTTCATAGAATAACCCCCTCATCAATGTATCAAATACTTATTGCGGCTTATAGCTTACTGTTCCGCAGACTCTGTCACCTGCGTCACCGGCAGCATCAACGATATATCCGTGTGAATTCAAAGGTAATGTAGAATGATACGCGGCATAGATCGGCACATCCGGATGATTTTTGGCTACAAGCTCAATTCCCTGATCGTTTGCAAAGATACACATGAACTTGATGCGCTTACATCCTGCTTCCTTGAGGAGTGTGATAGCTGCATCAGCACTCACACCAGTTGCAAATGCGGGATCAACTACGATTACCTCACCCTGAGCAACATCAACAGGCATCTTATAGTAGTACTGAACAGGTTGCAATGTCTTCTCATCACGGTAAAGACCTACATGCCCGACTTTTGCCGTCGGCAAGAGATTACGAAGTCCGTCTACCATTCCAAGGCCTGCTCTGAGAATAGGCACAATCGTAAAATCCTCCGCGAGAACAGGAGATTCAAACTTGGATAAGGGGGCCTGGATCTCAACCATCTTAGTCGGCAGATCCTTAAGAACTTCATATCCCATAAGCATCGTAATCTCGGAAACGATCTCACAGAATTCTTTCGATCCGGTATTGATGTCGCAAAGATGGGTAACTTTGTGCCTGATCAAAGGGTGATCGAATACAGTGACATTCTTCATGTACTTGCTGTCCATAAATAACACCTCACATATTATATTTGCCAAATGCACACTATTGAAATTATAATAAATAAGTCGGATTTAATAAATAGGTAACGTAAAATAAATGTAATACTTTTTCGGGAGGTTTGAATTATGGCAAGGATTTTGGTCAGTGCATGTCTTCTCGGCGTGGAATGCAGATACAAAGGAGATTCCTGCCCGTGCCGGAAGGTTATTGATCTGATCGACGGCAATGAATTGATACCTGTTTGTCCCGAACAGGCCGGCGGACTTCCCACCCCGCGAACACCTTCAGAACGTGTCGGAGATAAAGTTATTATGAGAGACGGCACCGATGTAACCATCGAATACAAAAAAGGCGCAGAAACGGCTCTCTACCTTGCCGGGAAATTTAATATCGATTATGCGGTCCTCAAAGCCAACAGTCCGTCATGCGGTAAAGGCATGATCTATGACGGAACCTTTACCGGAAGCAAATGCGAAGGCAACGGAGTAACTGCAGAACTCCTGATCAGAAACGGATATAAAGTCTATACCGAAGACGAGATCTGATATTACTGTCCCAGCCTTCTCTTCAGGACATCTTCAGATGCAACGGAATAACCGAAGAATCCAATCTTCTCGCCTAACAGGAAATATTCGCCGTGATTATATGCAACCAGTTTTGCCTTATCAAGGCACAGTCTGCCTTTGTCATCAAGAAGGTATGAATCAGCCGTAACGCCCACTATCTCCGCAAGATACATATCATGCGAACCGAGTTCCGTGACACTTATCACTTTGCATGAGATGCTTACCGGAGCCTCTTTGACGGCAACAGCATACCGGAGGTTCCTGCCTCCAACGTGAGTAAGACCGCATGTTCTGAACTTATCCTCTTCCCTTCCTGACTTAACACCGCACCGGTCACAGGATTTTGCCAGCGCTTTGTTAACCAGATTGATAACGAATTCACCTGTCTCATCAACATAATCATGTGTAAGTCTCGATTTACGCAGTGATATCGATACGACAGGCGGCTCGGAATTGACAGTTCCTGCCCACGCGACGGTACAGATATTATGCTCTCCCGCTTTATTCGCCGTTGACACCATTACAACCGGTACCGGATTGAGTATTGTGGATATTCCTATATCAGTCTTATCATGTTTTGCCATATATCACCTATTTGATCGAAGTAACATAAGTAAATGCTTCTAATGTAAGGAGATAATCCTGAACTTCCACGCCCGCAGAGAATCCTGCAAGCTTACCGTCCTTACCTATGATCCTGTGACACGGAACAGCAAGCATTACGGGGTTCTCAGAACATGCATTACCAACGGCCCTCGTAAGATTCTTAGCCTTTCTGATATCACCTCCGGAGATCAGGAGAGCAATGTCTTCGTAGCTTTTTGTACTGCCGTAACGCACACCGGACAGCTGCGCCCAAACGCTCTTCTGGAATTCGGTGCCCTTGTCCAGATTAAGATTGAGATCAAATGAAGAAGAAGTCTTCGAGAAATAATTGGAAACCTGATAAAAAGCTTTGCTCACCTCGGCCGGAAGCATGTCCAGTTCTTCTTCAACCATATCATACTTACCGTCGGAATTATCCAGGAAACAGCCTTCCCTGTCTACAAGGCGGAGCTGCTTGGCCACATTCAGCACAAACCCCTTGCCGAGCTTGTCACCAAAGCGGTACAGCTTAATGCCGTCAATATGATCACGTGAACCTGTAATGACCGCAACGCCCATTTCGAAAGGCACAAAGCAGCAGTTGTAGTTCCTGTAATCACCCGACAACACCCTGAACAACCCTGCATCTTCATAAAGTCCGTTGTTATCGATCTCGTCAGCCAGAACTGATTCCTGAATATAACCTATGGCTGTGCATGGTTCTTCCATATACATGTTACCTGATGATATGGTAACGGTAACCTTGTGATACGCCTGCTCAACAAGACAGTAGTAAGTTATCTTATCTATAAGCTCATATGTCACATCGTCGCTCAGTATCTCTTCAATTACAATATTCAGAAGAACCCTGCAATTCTTCCTGTCAAGCAGGTGTATCTTGATCATAGCTATCGGAACATCCTCCTCGTATGCCACAAGGACATTGATCTGCCTGAAATCAATGAAAGACCTTATCTCGTCTTCAATAGAAGCAATAGACCCGCTGACCAGACCTGAATCGCGCAGTCTGCGCGCATCGCCGATCCTGATCTTATCAAGTCGTACCATAACAGGCCTCCGGGTCAAATGCACCGCCTTTGTATGATGCCAGATAATCGCTTACGCTGATAAAGAGTTTATCATTAACCCACGGACAAAATACCGCTTTATCAAGATGCCTGTAATAGAATCCTGCCACCTGCCCGAAAACAGGATCATTCGTTATCGTATCCCACACTTCAGAAGAGTTGATGCTCGGCAGGAATCCGTTAAGGTACTCAAGTCTGTCCGTCAGCATCCTGGCATCACTGTCAAGCGCTATAAATGCGGCAAAATCAGCTGCAAAATCCTTGTTTGCGGTGTTCTTATTGACACAGAAGGAATAAAGCGTAGTCATGGGGAACACGTTACCGGAATCACTTGCCGAAGGCAATGAAGCAAGATAGATCCCGGCAGGATAATATCTGTCCCAATCTGTAATTTCTGAAGAAGATGCTGCCCAGATTCCCGCACTGCGCGAGAATACAGGATTGGATCCCTCGGCAGTATAATCGGCAGTGAGCTCTTTGTCATAAAGCCCGTTGATATAATCCAGTGTCTTGCCTATTACCGCCAACGCGTTTTCCTTGTTGATCCTGTATTCGTCATAGAGCATAAATGATGACGATCTGTCATCGTTGAAAGCGGAATTGATATACGGGATCAGATCACGTCCTGATGACAGCGGTATGCAGTCATACTCCCGGGCTATCTCTTCGAGGTAAGTTCTTAACTGCAGGATATCGGGTCTATAAGGAAGCTTGCCCGAAGAAGGTATGTATTCCGTATTACCTACAAGAAGCACGACAGACGAATAATAAGGAACCGCATACATAAGACCGTCATAAATATCCTGCTCTACTGTACTGAAAAAGACGTTCCCTGATGAGAGCAGCGGATTATCTGCCAGATAATCATTAATCGGAATTATCAGATCATTGTTCTTCATCTCGGTAACCTGTGAAGTTAGGAATACATCAGGTGCGTTATTGTCATTATTCCACTGTATCACCGTATCGACCGAGGCACCTTCTACAGGCGTAAGAACAGAATGAACTATAAAATCAGGATCGATCCCGTCAAGATAATCCAGTGATATCGTATTGCCGGTATTCTCTCCCATCATATCATGTGTCTTGCAGTAATAGAGTTTGGCAAGATACCGGACGGTAGTGTCAGAATAAGGCGATGCTACAGTTATAGTATAGATATCTGCCTCGGGAACTGAAGTTGTTGTTGCAACAGACGAAGAATTGGAGGCGGAAGTATCCTCGGGGAAAGCCACTGACGGGAACTCGTCCCCCCCTTTTTTACAACCTGACAAAGCACTGCACAGAGCAATTGCGACAGCAAGTATATAAACGGATAATCGGCGTTGGTTCTTCTTCATCGCATATCCTCTCGAAATTTTATAAATAAATTATATCATTTATCTTGGCTTGACATTATCTTTCTTTATAAGTAAAATTCATATGCTGATTTGCCAATGTGGCTCAGGGGTAGAGCAATTCACTCGTAATGAATAGGTCGTGGGTTCGATTCCCACCATTGGCTCCAGAGTATGTAAACCTCTTTCTTGTATGGGAAGAGGTTTTTTGATTGTTCCCGTAAGAAGTTCAAAGCCTTGTCCGGGAACTCAGTCGCTGCTTGATCAGATCAACTGCTCCATTAACGACCCTTGAAAAAATAAATGCGATAAGAGACAACACAAAGAACATGATCAGATTGCGCGGGATGCCCCAAATATCATACGACCTTATGAAATAATGAAGCTGCGCATCGAACAGACGCTGGACAATGTACAGTTCGAAGCAGAAAGATCCCCAGAAAGACAACACCTTATGAAGCATTTTGGCCTTGATAAGGTCAAGAATGAATGCGCAGATATAGACAGTTGACAGTCCTAGGGCAAAAGTCGGCAGGAAATTGAGATAGACACCGAACAACTCGAGATAACCGTAATAATTATTTGAATAGGACAGAACCCAGCCCAGCACAAGGAGTGATACCATAACAAGCCAGAACACCGAACGGTATTTGATCTTGTACCCGTTCTTTATGAGATTACCGATCATCATGCCGGTAACAAAAGTAGGTATCCTGTTGATCAGATAATAGAGATCCCCCCTGATGTACGGCCTAAGGCAAATTGATAAGATATACCATATAACCAGCGCGATTATGCACGTAATGACAGGATGACCGGTTTTGTCCAGTAATTTCTGGAACCAGGGAGCTGCAAGATAGAAGATGATTATGGCCGTTACAAACCAAAGATAAGAATTAACGCTTGTTGTAAAGAACCTGATGCCCGTTATATTCAGCAGATAATCCACAAATGTCCAGTGCTCGGTAAATATCATCACGATCCCTGACAGAAGATATACCGGAAGGATCCTCAGTGCCCTGCGGCCGTAAAATTGCAGTACCGAACCATTCTTCTTCAGAGAGAATACTACTGACATACCCGACAGGATCAGAAACACATCGACCCCGTAGAAAGACACTCTAAGCACAAACTCTTCAATATCAAACATTGCCGTTCCGCTCGGAAATACAGGCAGGAATTCGTGAAAGATGCAGATGATAACGGCCGCAATACCCATAAGAGCATTGCGGTGCTTTGAGATCAGGGCAAGATCCCCGGTCAACAATTGTTTATCATCTCTGTTGTCCATATGCTTATTTTATCATTCTGTTGTATGCACTGATAATGGCTCTTACCGATGATTTTGTAACAGAACTCGATACGCCGGCACCGAGATAAATCTTGCCGCTATCATGATTCTTCAATTCAATGTATGTAATAGCGGCAGAATCCGAACCTGATTTCATAGCGTGCTCACTATACATTGCAATATGGAATCCTACCCCGGTCATATCCGAGAATGCTTTGGTGAAAGCATCAAGGAGACCGTTACCTTCCGAAGATATCTCATGCCGCATTCCGTTATAGGATATGACAGCATCTACGCGGCTTGTCTTATCGCTGGTAGCATGCTCCGTGAAGCTCTCAAGACTGTACGGTGTCATGACGTTTATGTAATTGTCATCAAAGAGGTCGAAAACCTGTTGCGGCAGAAGTTCCTTGCCGCCGTGATCTGTCTCTTCCTTGATAACTGTGAGGAAATCACGCTGGAACGATCTGGGCAGTATGACGCCGTAGTACTGTTCCATAACATAGGATATTCCGCCTCTGCCCGACTGGCTGTTTATCCTTATGATAGGCTCATAATCTCTGCCGACATCGGCCGGATCTATGGGAAGATACGGAACTTTCCATATGTCGGAACCGGTCTCTTCCATCTTCTTCATTCCTTTGTTGATCGCATCCTGATGCGAGCCGGAGAACGCGGTAAATACGAGCTTGCCGGACCACGGATGTCTCGGTTCAACTCGCATGCCGGTGCACTCCTCATATATATCAACACACTCATTGATATTGGAAAAATCCAGCACAGGATCTACCCCCTGCATCATCATATTGACCGCCAACGTAATGATATCCACATTACCGGTCCTCTCACCATTGCCGAATAACGTACCCTCTACCCTGTCCGCACCTGCGAGAAGTCCCATCTCTGAGGCGGCTACGCCGGTACCTCTGTCATTATGTGTGTGAAGAGACACGATTATCTGATCTCTCCACCTTGTATGTGTACAGAAATACTCGATCATGTCGGCATACACATTGGGCAGAGTATACTCTACAGTCTCCGGCAGATTGATGATGACTTTATTATCTTCTGCCGGCTTCCAGATATCGAGCACGGCATCACATATCTCCACGGCGAAATCAGGTTCCGTTGAAGAATAACTCTCCGGCGAATACTCAAGTATCCAATTGGTATCGCTGATATCCTCATCTATGTATTCCTTGATCATCCTGGCGCCTTCTTCTGCAAGCTCAATGCACTCCTTGCGGCCAAATCCGAACACCACGTCTCTCTGGAGAGCAGACGTTGAATTATACAGGTGGATAATAACATTGGGCGCACCGTAAACGGCTTCCATAGTCTTATCGATGATGTGCTTTCGCGATTGAGTGAGAACCTGTATAGCAACATCGCCGGGGATAAGGTCATTATCTATGAGATAGCGGCAGAAGTTGAAATCAGTCTCGGATGCTGCCGGGAAACCGATCTCGATCTCCTTAAATCCGCACTTCACAAGGAACTCAAAGAACTTGACCTTCTGATCAAGATTCATGGGAACAACCAAAGCCTGATTGCCGTCCCTCAGATCTACCGAGCACCATACGGGAGCTCTATCGATCGTCCTCGACGGCCATCTGCGCTCTGCCAGATTCACTTCGGGAATCTTCACATACCTCTTGTAATTCATATGTACCTCCAATATATAAGCCCCTTCTCTCTTATTCATAGAGACGAAGGGGCGTTCGCGGTACCACTCTACTTCACCCGTGACGGGTGCACTTTGCGGATACGGGATGAACTCCGATATCCTGTCCCTGTAACGTGGGGCTCATACGTTCCGGTCTACTGGTATGTTCAACCGGACAGCTCCGGGGTGAGTTCTTCGGCTTCATATCTTATTGTCTCGCACCGGCCGACAATTCTCTGTAAGCCTTAAAACCGAATACTATTCCTCTTCAACGCCTTTGGCTATTAATCGAAATATAACAAAAAGCGAACAAAAGGTCAATATCAGTAATCCGTAAAGAAGAAATAATTGCCGTCGACCAGAACCGCTTCAGTGTGAGGACGATGCGTGTAATAATTAGATTTAATCAGATAGACAGTTGCATCCGGATGCGACCGTTCCATATCGCCCAAATATATTTCCAGCCCTCTCATGCTGTTGCCGGGTTCTTCTTCACGTATCTTTCTGTCCATAATGTCGATACTGCTCAGCTTGAAAACATGTTCTGCGGCGTTCTCAAGTTCAATCGTCTTCTGCTTCGTATATTCCTCCGGAGCCGTGAAACCGACTGTAAAATGGCCTTGTCCCTGCAAAAAGGAGGGAAGAAAATCGAGCTTATAATCAGTAACGCCGTCCGGTATAGTCACAGGAAAAGAATCCGGTGCCTTATGAGATCTATAACAATAGAAGACCTGATACCTGTATCTCCACTCCGAACTGCTCCTGAACGGCAGTCCCATGGACAGAAGAAACAGTGAGATCAATCCGCCGGTAACAGAAGTTATAACAGAAGCTGCGATAAGTGACGATCTTTTCTTGATCTTCCTGCGCTTTGCGATAATAACAGTAAGGATGACCGATATGATAAGCGAGAATGCGGCAGACAGGATAAAATTGAAAGAAGTCACCAGAATAAAGCAGATGACACTAAATCCGAAGATCAGGTAGAACAGGACACAAAGAATGGCAGATAACACCATAATTATGCCTTCCTGTGCAGTTTGTTCTTGATCCAGTTAACCCAGTATGTGGCTTCGTCCATCTTGAACAGGAACGCGACGGCAAAATATACTGCAACGGCAGCAATGCCTTTGGCGGCAATTATTCCGATTTGAACGATCTTAGTTCCGTTACCCGGAAGAAGCCTGTCGAATACAGCGATCACGGCACACATAACAATCGTACAGAACAAACTCTGTCTGACAGTCTTTGATACGCCGACAGGTGCAATATCCTTGTTCCTGTTATATACAATACATAGTATCAGCATCTGAAGAATGCTTGTAACTGAATATGCGATAGTAAGGGACATTGGACCGGCACCGAGACGGATAAGTATAATGCAGATGATCGGATTGGAGATAAGGCCGATACAGCCTGCAAACAAAGGAACCTTGGTATGACCTATCGCATTGAAAGCGTGGTTGAACAGATATACCACGGAATGAGTGATGATCGCTATGCTGTATCCTACAAGGAACACGCTGGCAGTCCACGCATTATTATCAGTGAAATGTGATGACCATTGATACACCACCCTAACCACATCGTAACTCAAAAGCGCCATAAATCCTGCACATGGGAAAGCAATGAACAATGCACTCTTAAGGCTGGAAGAGAGATAACCGGACGTATCACTGTATCTTTTTGCCTCGAAGGAAGCAGCGATATTAGGTGTCATAATAGTTCCGATTCCTACAGTGAAGATTCCGTAAGGGATCTGCCATAATGTAGATGCATTGCGGAGAGCATATATGATACCTTCACCAAAATCGCCTGCGAAGTAATTAAGAACAATAACATTGATCTGAACTACCGACGTGGAGAACATGATCGGAAGGGCTCTCTTAAGGAGTTTGTGGAACTCCTTATCGCGCGGCAGGAAAATAAACCTGAACTGCTTCAGCTTATCAAATCCTACAAAGTACTGATAGAGGAAATAAAGCATGGATGCAACAAGAACACCGCCTGTTGTGAGCATCAGCTTACTCTCTGAGTTGCCTGCCAGCACGTAGATCGCGAGAATAACTATAACGTTATAGAAGAACGGAGCGAGCGCCGTCTGATTGAACCTTCTGTAGGCATTCAGTATCGCCATGGACAATGCGGCGAGCATCATGAAGAATATCTGCGGGAAAAGGAGCCTGGACGCAGATGCCGCAAGAGACAGTGTCTCAGGTGTTATCTTGCTGTTGTTCATCGCATAAACGTTATATATCGGCTCGGCAAAGACAGTTCCCAATATGCAGACAATGATCATAACTACGGAGATGACAGAGACGAATATGCTGATCGTCCGGACGCCCCTTTTCTCTTCCTTGACAGCAAGTGCACCCGACATATATGGTGCAATCGAAGAATAGATGGCTCCGCCTATGATCAGATTATAAAAAAGGTCCGGGATAGTAAAGGCAAGCGTGAAAGCATCACGGTAAGTATCATTAAACCTGTGGCTTACCACGATATCCCTGATGAATCCTGATGTCTTTGACAACAGAAGACCAGCCATAACGATTACTGCGGCGACTTTTGCAGATGTTATACCGCTCATGCGGCGTTCTTTGTATGACTTACCGGATTCACTCATTTATAAGGCCCAAAACCATCCTGTATGCTTCAATAACCGTCTGCTCGCGCACGGATTCTCTGTCTCCCTCAAAAATGAAGTGATCGGCAAAGCATTTATCTTCGCAGCTCAATCCGATATACACCGTCCCCACCGGCTTACTGTCAGATCCTCCGGAGGGGCCGGCAATGCCGGTTGCCGATACGGCAATGTCAGTACCTGTAAGTCTCCTTACTCCGGAAGCCATCTGCTTGGCACAAAGCTCTGATACCGCACCAAAATTCCTTATAACATCTTCCGACACATTGAGAAGCTTGATCTTAATATCGTTGGAATAAGATACAACACTTCCTTCAAAGCAGGCCGACGCTCCGGATACTGACACTATCTCTGATGAGATCATACCGCCGGTTAGGCTCTCAGCAAAACTGATAGTCATACCCTTACCTGTCAGGATACGGACAATATCGGATGCAAGAATAGCTGTGTCGCCGTTCATTTGTTATCTCCTTTGGCCTTCATCTCAAGCCAGTCTATCTGAGTTACCAGCACCTTACGGGGCTTACTGCCCTCAAATGGTCCGATTATACCCTTTCTCTCCAACAAGTCAATAAGTCTTGATGCCCTGGGATAACCGACACCTAACCTTCTCTGAAGTATTGACGAACTGGCTGAACCATATTCGATAACTATATCTACTGCCTGTTCAAAGAGATCATCCTCTCCCGAGCCGCCTCCGTTACCGTCGGAAGAACCGCCGTCAGAATCGGAAGAAGCAACACCTTTCTGAACGATATCAATGATCTCGTCATCATATCTGGCACCGTACTGGTTCTTAAGATAATTGACGACCGTCTCCACCTCGCTGTCCGAGACAAATGCGCCCTGCCCTCTTATAGGCTTATTCGCACTGCCGGGATAGTAAAGCATATCACCTTTACCGAGGAGCTTCTCTGCACCTACCTGATCGAGGATGGTCCTGCTGTCGACGCCCGATGCCACCGAGAAAGCGATCCTCGAAGGCAGGTTCGCCTTGATAACACCCGTAATGACATCAACGGAAGGACGTTGGGTTGCTATTATGAGATGGATTCCGGCAGCTCTTGCCTTAGCCGCCAGTCTCGATATCTGAGTCTCGACATCCTTGCCCGCAACTGTCATAAGATCGGCAAGCTCATCAATGATCAGGAGTATCAACGGAAGTCTCTTTTCACCGTTGTAACTAAGGTATTCATTATATCCGTCAAGATTTCTTACGTTGGATTCTGAGAACAGTCTGTATCGTCTCTCCATCTCGACAACGGCCCATTTGAGGATATTGGATACCATCTTAGGTTCAGTAACGACAGGCATTATAAGGTGCGGAATGCCGTTATATATCGACAATTCGACGACCTTGGGATCCACCATGATAAGCCTTACGTCATCAGGCGAGGATTTGCAGAGGATACTGAGGAGTATAGTATTGATACAGACTGATTTACCTGAACCTGTCTGGCCTGCTATGAGAAGGTGTGGCATCTTTGCCAGATCACAGAATATCGGCTTACCGGGAATATCCCTGCCAAGCGCGACGGTAAGAGGCGAAGAATTGCGGAATTTAGGATCGTCTATCAAACCTCGTAAGTGAACTGCCTGCGTCTTATCGTTAGGTATCTCGATACCGATGGCGCTCTTACCCGGGATCGGAGCTTCGATCCTTACGGAGAAAGCCGCCATGGCCATCTGTATATCATCCTGCAGAGAGAGGACCCTGTTAACTTTGGTACCTGTAGCAAGCGTCAACTCGAAGCGGGTAATCGCCGGACCGTGTGTGATATTAACTACATGAGCCTCTACTCCGAAGCTTCTGAGAGACTCCTCAAGAGTCTCTGCTTTCGCCTTGAGCTCGGCATTCGTATTGGAGGTCATGCCATTCTTATCATCCTGTGATAAGAGATTGGCAGGAGCCGGCTTGTAAACCATATTCTTCCGTGCCGGCTGTCTCTTTGCCTGAGGAACGTCAACCGTACGGTTGGAATCGGCCTTGCTCGTATCGATTATCCTGCCCTCTGTCGCACTGAAACCTGTCTGCTTCTCAGGCTTATTGATCGTTACCCTCTCTGCTGCGCCTGCGGCTGTATTAGAGTGCTTCTGCTGTACAGGAGGTTCGATCTCATCCGGCTCGTCAACCTCATATGGAGCATCAATATGTTCTTCATAATGATCACTGTAGCCTCCCGTGTGCGTCTCGGAATACGGCTCGTCAATAATCTCGCCGACCATACCGGAATCGACTCTCGGACGTCTGATAGACGTCGTTGACGCTGATGTTACCTCATATGGCAGCATATCATCATTGTTCGGAGCTTCAGGACCGGCGCCGCCCGACAGATCGAAGAAATCCTGCTGAGGCTTCTTGGCAAGGAAAGACAGTTCATCAGGCTTCTTCCTCTGATGAAGCGGCGGATTCTTAGGCATCGGCGTATAAGAGAAATCAGCACCGTGTGCTTCTCCTGTCACATTGTATGCCTTCTCGCCGTAATTTAGTCTGTCAGGATGAGGTGACGTATCGGCTCCGAATTCCTGTGCAGAAACATCGATAAAGCCTGATCTGCCATCAACGGGCATCCTGGAATTGAACGGATCATATTCTCTGCGCGGGACAGTTACATCCGTCCTGCCTGATGTCGGATCGAAAGGAGGGTTATTAACAAAAGGAGATTGTCCTGCGAAGTCTGCGAAATACCCGCCCTTGGGCTTGGAAGCTCTCTGCGCCCTGGCGCGATTAACATTCTCGTACACGCGGTTCGTCCCTGTTCTGATTGCTTTGGCTGTGCGCTGAGCAGATCTCTTGATGGATACATGGAATACCAGTATTAACTGAGACACAAAGAATATAACGATCGCCAAACTGCTGATCAGCTTACCCAGCACAATGTTAAGAGCAGTCGCGATGCCGCCGCCGAGGATGCCGCCCGTGATGCAATTGGAAGAATTTGCGGCAGGGGTAACAAGACTGCCGTCGAGTCCGGAATCCCACAGAAGCGCTATTGCCTTGAAAGCAGATTCTTTACCGCTGTCATTTACGGACAACTTGCGGAAATACTCGAAATCCATCGAGATGACGGCAAGAAATGCGGAAATGCAGATTATCAGAAGAAGCACGGATCTGATCCTTATCTTGGATACACCGGCACGCTTCTCGATAAAGTAGTCTACACCCATATAAACGAGCATCAGAGGGATACAGTATGCCATTACGCCGAGAAGGCCAAATCCAAACCTCTTGATTATATCCCCAAGTGTGCCTGTTACGTCCGAAGGAAGATAGAACATCAGCATCAGAGCAATACCAAGGAAGAACAGGAGCACACCCTTCGCTTCGTGCTTATTGTCATAAGTCTTACTGCTCATACATTAAGCCTCCGGGATGCTTTGTAAATACATGCCACTGTCTTGGCGTCCTCGATCTCGCCGGAATCGCACATCTTTATCAGTTCTGTGAGAGGATACTTCTCAACACGGAGGAATTCACCGGAATCAGGAGAGCCGCCCACATAAGATAACCCTGTTGCCAAATAAAGGTGGATCTTCTCAGAGCAATAGGCCGGGGTAGCATAGATATAACCCAAAGATTCTATCTTCCCGGCTGTAAAGCCTGTCTCTTCCCTGATCTCCCTGCTTACACATTCAGCAGGAGATTCACCCGGCTCGATCTTGCCTGCCGGAACTTCCGTCAGTACTCTCTCTGCGCCGCTCCTGAACTGTCTTACCAGGTAACAGTTAAGCTCATCATCAACCGGCAGGACGCAGGCACCGCCTGTATGCTTTATGACCTCTCTTGTCGCCATCCTGCCGTCAGACAATCTGACAGTCCTTACATCGCACTCAAAAACGCGTCCCTTGAACACAAACTCTTCAGTAAGCGTCATCTCAAACAATTCGTTATCTTTACAATCAATACTGCCCATTAATACTCCGTTGATTTATTTAAACTCACGCGAACACCTGACAGCAAGTTCATCACACCTGTTATTGTACTCATTATCAGCATGCCCCTTAACTTTTATGAAATTAACCTTATGCACTGAAGACAAAGCATACAGTTCTTTCCACAGGTCAGAATTGGCGACGGGCGCCTTGGCGCTGTTACGCCAGCCGTTCCTGACCCATTTGCCGATCCAGTCCTGCACGAAAGCATTGATGACGTAAGCACTGTCGGAATACAGATCGACTTCGCAAGGCCTCTTCAAAGCTTTAAGACCATTGATAACGGCCAGAAGTTCCATTCTGTTATTTGTTGTTGATTCTTCTCCGCCGCACAGCTCCTTGGTTGCTCCGCCGGCCATGAGGATAGCGGCCCAGCCACCGGGACCGGGATTGCCCGAACAGGCTCCGTCGGTATAGATAACAACCTTGGTAAGCTTCGCTTCTGCCATTATTACTTACCGCTCTTCATCTGCTTAGTTCTCTCGGCAGCAGCATCCACGGCCTTGATGACACTATTGCGGAGGCCATTCTCCTCAAGCGCCTTAACACCGGCAATCGTCGTTCCTCCGGGAGAACATACCATATCCTTAAGAACTGCGGGATTGTCCCCGGTCTCAAGGCAAAGCTTGCCTGAACCCATAACTGTAGCAGCAGCGATCTTGAGCGCATCTGCTCTCTTAATGCCGAGTCCGACTGCGGCATCAGCCATCGCTTCAATAAAAAGCATTACGTATGCTGGGCCTGTTCCGGACACGCAGCCAATGTTATCAAGAGTATTCTCATCGCAGATGATCACTTCACCGCATGTTGACAGGAGCTTATGTACGGTCGCGGTCTGTTCTTCAGTCAGATTAACGGGACAAACAGCAGACACACCGCAGCCCACCTGTGCAGGCGTGTTTGGCATGATCCTGACGAAAGCTCTGTCACCGCCTATGATGCCTGCGATCCTGCCGGTAGTTACAGCAGCTGCTATCGACAGAATGACAGCCTTGCCGCTCATATATCCGGCAACGTCCTTGAGAGTATCATCGAAATTGACCGGCTTGACCGCAATCAGGATATAATCCGCATCTTTAACGCATTCTTCAATGCTTCCGCAAGCTCTTGCACCTGTCAGCTCAGCAGCTCTCCTGAGAGAAGGCTCATAAATATCATAGAGACTGATATCTATATCACCGTCATATCTCGAGGCAAATCCCATTGCCAGCGCCCTTCCCATATTACCTGTGCCGATAACTGCTATATTCATTCAGATTATCCTCCAATATAATTATTAAATTATTATAATATAAAAAGTCGAAAATCAAGATAACAATTACTTGACATATATCGAACTCTCAATTAAACTACACAATGTTGATTTAGGGGAGTGGCTCAATGGTAGAGCAGTGGTCTCCAAAACCACCGGTTGCGAGTTCGAATCTTGTCTCCCCTGCCAATCGATAACAAGAGGCTGTCTCTGAAGTGATCTGATTCACATAGAGACAGCCTCTGATATTTTGGCTAATTATGGCTCATCATTGAATATGTGGTAATAAGCGATGATACTGTGCTGACAGGCATCACAATACATGACACAATATCCCGATGCATTGTCAGACGACTTTAACTGTTGCTTTCTTCTGTTTGTTATAGGCAGGCGCCAGAATGAAGAGGATTATAACGATACTGGACGCAAGGTGAAGCGGTATCTGGCTCCACGATATAGACTGATTCTGCAGAGCATCAACAGTTCCACCTGCAAGAATGGCTGCCAGCTGATTGTTGAGGTAATGCATTATAACAGGGACCCAGATATTCTCAGTCTTCATATAAGCATAGCCGAAGAATATAGCAATACTGACACATGTAATGATCTGTGACACAAAAGCCTGCGGTCCGGAATCCTTTGTGTAGTACATGAAATCAATGTTAATATGCCACAGTCCCCAGACAAGCCCGAGCAGGAACACTCCGAGACGTTTGCCGAATCTATTCTGCATTACCGGCTGCAGATAGTACCTCCAGCCATACTCTTCACCAAAGAAAATTATAAAGGTAAACACAAAATTAATCGGAAGAAGAACTACATTAACCCAGAATTGCATGCTTTGTAAAACACTGAGAAGTGACGTCACACCTGAATTCGTATTGCCAAGATAATCATAGATGGTTATTGACAGGAGTGTTCTTCCGAAGAAAAGTACAATAAAGACTGCAATAAGAATAACGCTTGCCGCGATGTTCTTACGTTCGACCCCCGCACTGATCTTACGCTCTCTGTCAGTAGTCCAGAAAAGAATGTATGTAATGAGGCTTCCTCCTATAACGGTCAGCTGAGAAAAGAGATTCCAGGCATCAATCTTACCTGCACTTCCCAGATTGATTGCGGGAATCTGTATAAAGACAGACGTAATGCTCAAGCAGATCATCACCGCAGCAGTGACGAGGAAAGTAATGTAGGCTGCCATCGGCAGTCTCTCCTTCCTGTCGCCTGCTATCAGCTTGCCCAGTATAACACCGCATGCAGGATACATCATTTGAGCATTAACAAAGGCAGACAGATCCAGCCCCTTACGGTATCCCAGAATCATAAGCACACTCATCAGTGCGGTAAATCCATATGCAGCCGCAATGAATATCCATATTTTCTTTCTGCCGTTTGTCTCCATAAATGCCTCCAAACCGTTATATCTTACACAGGAGATCCGTTTATTCCGGCCGGATACTCCGAACGTAATATATCACTGAATTGTTCTTGTTGTTCTCCACTGGTGCAAACGGAATAATATCTGTCGTGAAATGCAAAAAATACGGGGCGTCTCCACCTCAGCATCAGTGCTGTAAATCGATACGCTAATCAATTCACTTATTACGCGGGATCATAACAGACAGCGCGAAAACACTATCTTCAAACTCAGTCTTAACGATGCAGTTATATCTCTCAGCAGCACTTCTGATATTACTGAGTCCGAATCCGTGATGCTCCTTATCAGGCTTTGATGTGTAGCCGTTCGAAGACATTATGAGTTTAACATCAACTTTGTCACGGCATGAATTTGATATCTTGATAACAAAGAACTTGGAAGTTCTCTTGATAGTCATATTGACATAAGGATCGCTGCTGCCGGCGGCCGCCTCGATCGAATTATCAAGAGCATTGGCGAAGATACTGCAGCAATCTGTAGGCTTCATATCAAGTCCGCCGTCCACAATGCCGTCACAGGCAAATCTGATATTATGCTCCCGCATCTTATCCGCTTTAAGCGACACTATCATATCCAGCATCTCATCACCGGTCACAAATTGTGGTGACAATGCTTTGACTTCTCCCAAAAGATCAGAAATATGAGCTTTTGCCTCATCGATCCTGCCTTCATCAAGCATCATCTTGGCAAGGGAAAGATTATTGATGATATCATGGCGGAAAGCCCTTGTCTCGGTCTGGCTTCTCTTGTACTGCTCGATATACTCTAACTCGGCATTTAGATAGTTCGCCTGATATTCGTTTTGTTCCCTGAGATATCTCTCAGCCGCTATCGTAACTATTACGATAGGTGCAACAATACAAACAACCGGTATGATAATGCCAAAAGAAATGCTCAGAAAATAATGATTTGTCTCAACCTGTGATTCAGCCATCGGAATGACTATCAGCAGAGATGACAGTATTACCCACAGTACGAACAGAATCCTGAACGGGACTCTGATAATATACCGCCTTTGCTTGCGGTAAAATCCGAGATACAGAAGCAGGATAAGGAATACGTCAATGACAAAATCAGCAATGATCGTGACAGTGTATATCAGTCCGATACCCGAAGAAGCAATATCATTCTGAATGAAATTGACAGAGCCTCCTGCTATAAAGACAATACTTCCCTGTATCATATTCTGAATGTAAAAATAGTAAACATACAGGCAGATCGTAGCCTCAAGGGCTCTCAGGAATCTGTGTTCCTTGAAAGCGACCATATAGAAAACGAATGCAAACAGGAAAGCAACAACATTGACTACCATTTCGGTTATCATAGTGATAACGGCATCAACATCGATACCACTACCAACGTAAACGGGGTTATCGGCAATCTCATACGCCATTTGCTTGAGCTGTTCGGAATTAAGACTGAGAAGAAGAGTGACGGCAAGTTCAAAAACAATAAGTATGCACGCCGATATCACCATTCCGCGCGTTATCTTCACATTTCTTCCCAAGAAACAATATGCAATGAGTATCACGACAAACATCGCGAGAATGAAATCTATGTAGGACATCCCGACCATTATGATATTAACTGCTTCCATGATCAGAATGCTTCACTTTCGACATAAGCGTACAATGCATCTTTGAGAGCTTTAACGTTATTCCTGCTGACCGGAACCGGCACCTCGCCGCTTCCGCCTTCCATTATCACATCGTTCTTAACGAGCTTCTTAACTCTGGGTAATGATACAAGGTATCCTCTATGTGTCCTGAAGAATCCTTCGTTCCTGAGATCGTTCTCAAAATCACCGATATTATAACGGATAAGATGATCACCTTTTATTGTGCAGATCCTCACATACTGGTTCTGCGCCTCCATAAAAATGATGTCAGCAAGATCGATAAGAAGCTGCTCGCCATCCTCTCTTATGATAAGCTGCCTTTTGTTCTTTTGGCGCGATGTAACATGCTGCAGCACTTCTCTGAGCTTATCCACACGGACTGGCTTCGTAAGATACCTCAGCGCATTCACTTCATAACCTTCAATGGCATATTCCACGTGCCCCGTGAGAAAAACGATATTAAGCTCCTCATGCTTTGCACGGAGCTTTCTGGCAAGCGATATGCCGTCGATCTCGGGCATCTCAATATCCAGGAATACAAGATCATACGGATCCTTCTCACATTCACGCAGAAGCCAGTTGCCGTTCGAGAAAGTATCGATATCATAATCATAGGCAGAACCGAGCCGGTCAAGCAGACTCTTAAGCTCAACCCTGTATTTCTCTTCATCGTCACAGACCGCTATTCTCATAGACTGTTAACAAGCTCCTTGAAAAGATCTCCCCTATGCTCGAAATGCCTGAAATGATCATATGACGTTCCCACGCTTGACATTATCACAACATCGCCTGCCTTAGCGACAGACTTAGCCTTCTTAACGGCTTCTGTCATCCTGGCAAGTGCGATTTCGCGTGTCTTCGGCAGTTCATACACCTCATCCCCGCCTTCTATAACATACACCTTGTACTTGCGTCCGTTCGCCTCTTTGGCAAGTATCTGCTCGATAAGTCCGGCATTGCTTCCGTAAATAACGATCCTGTCCGAGAACTTAAGGATCGCATCGCCAAGTCCTTCATAGACACACTGCTTATCCTTGCCTCCGCAGAGAAGCACGCCGTGCATTCCCCTGTCTGTCAATGCATTCATGGTATTGATCGTTCTGTTGGGAGATGTGTCAATCGACGAATTGTACCACCTGACACCGTCAAGTTCTCTTACAAGTTCGATCCTGTGCGGAACGCCCTTAAATGTTTTTGCAACAGTAGCAATATCTTCTGTTCCCACAAGATCAGAAGTAAGCGCGATTGCCGCGAGATAATTCTGCACGTTATGTGCCCCTGGTATGAGTATCTCCCCTTTACGTATGATCCTCGTAATGCCTGCAGGGGTCTGAAGACACAGATAACCTTCCTCATCAACGAAAGCAATATCTGCGCCGGGGTATGTATTTCTAAGATTTACACACGTATCGCCTGCAAAATACGACACCCTTCCTCCTGCAATATTGCGCATGTCATATGTCAGATCGTTTGCTGCGTTGAGAACGAGCTTACCAGTTGCCCCCTGCGAGGCAAAAATATTGGTCTTGGCGCTGATATACTCCTGATAATCGTAGTGGAAGTCAAGATGATTAGGAGTGATATTCGTGATCACCGCATTATCAACGCTGCGCCTCATTCCAAGAAGCTGGAAAGATGACAATTCAAGCACGACCTTGTCTTCGGGAGTAATCTTCCCGATCCGGTCCAGAAGCGGAGTACCGATATTGCCTCCAAGATAACAGTTGTATCCCGCTGTCTTTAATATCTCATACACAAGAGTGGTTGTGGTAGTCTTGCCGTCCGATCCGGTAATTCCGAACGTCTCAGCCGGACAAAGATCCAGGAAAAGCTCCATTTCGGTAGTAAGAACCGCCCCCTTGCGCCTTTGCGCTTCAAGTCCGTCCACAGTAAATCTCATCTTGGGAGTCTTGAACACAATGTCGAACCTATCCTCGAACAACGGCTTAAGGTAACCCTCTCCCAGTGACCACTTAACAACTATTCCCTGTTCCTTGAAATCGCTTACTACCTTCGCAATGGCAGGTTCCGATTCATCATGCATATCGAAAGCAGTAATGTCGGCACCCAGCCCGTACAGCCATTTGATAAGCGGGGTATTTGATATGCCGACACCGCATACCGCCGCCTTACGGCCTTTTATATAATTCTTAAATCTGTCCAGTTTTATATTACTCAACGCCTAATCCTCCATATGCTTCGAACAGATTAGAATAGAAACCACCCCTTCCGATCAGCTCGTCATGGGTGCCGGTCTCTGTTATCCGTCCTTTATCGATCACAATAATCTTATCACAATCTACTATAGTTGAAAGTCTGTGTGCGATTATTATGCCTGTTCTGCCGTTCAGGACTTCCTTAACGGCCTTTTGGATCTTAACCTCGGTAAGGATATCTACGGATGATGTTGCCTCATCCAGAATGATCACAGACGGGTCATAGGCCATGATCCTTGTTATACTGAGCAGCTGCTTCTGCCCCTCAGATATATCTTCCCTGTCACCGCCTATCTGCTCATCATATCTCCCGGGGAGATTATCAATAAATGTATCTGCTCCAGTCTTAGCCGCTGCCCTCCGGCATCTGTCCTCATCAAGTCCGGGAACACCGTATCTGATATTATCCATGACAGTACCGATGCTGAACCAGTTATCCTGCGCAACAAGTCCGATCATCCGCCTTAATTCTTTACGCGGTATCTGATAAATGCTGATACCGTTGATCAGTATGTCTCCGGAGTCCGCTTTATAATACCTGAGAAGGAGATTGATCACAGTCGATTTACCTCCACCAGTAGGACCGACTATTGCAGCTTTTTGGCCGGGTTCTATAACAAACGAGATATTCTTCAGAACAGGAGATCCGGGAATATACGAGAATGTGACATCCCGGAATTCGATCCTGATATTATCCCTGTCTTCAATAACATCGGGTATATCATCTTCATGAACTGTCTCATCCTCATCTATAAACTTATAGATCCTGTCGAGGCAGGCAAAACTGTCAGACAATTCGGTAAATACCGAGGAAAGATCATTGAAAGGCTTCATAAACTGATTTGCATACATAAGAAGCGAACTCATAATGCCGACCGTCATATTGCCTGATATTACGCTCAGTGCGCCGATGAGAGCTACACCGGCATAGATAAGGGCATTAATGAATCTGGTGGAAGGGTTTGTTATTGACGACAGGAATGTCGCTTTGGATGATGTCCTGCGGTAATTGTCGTTAAGCTTAGTAAAGCCCGCAACAGTTCCTGATCTGAGGTTATATATCTTGGCCTCCCGGAATCTGGCACATGATTCGCCTATGTAGGATGTCTGCTCGGCTCTGATATCCGAGGCAGCTTTGAAAGACTTATACGACTTTCTCGATATAAGGTAGGCAACTACAAATGACACCGGCGTGAACAGCAGGACATACAACGCGATCCTCCAGTTCAGCAACAGCATGATAACAAGTGTTACACCAATAGATACAATGCCGCTGAAGAACTGACTAAGGAACAGGATCATGCCGTCACCAACAGTCTCACAATCGTTGATGACGAGACTCTGGATAGATCCGGGCTCACTCCTGTCTATATAGGATATAGGGAGCTTCCTGATCTTGCCGTATGTTTCATCTTTGAGACGGGTAATGAGATCATAGGCCAGTTTATTATTGATCCTGAGCATTATCAGCTGGGCCAGGGCTCCTGATACGGCAATGGAAGCTATGAGGATCACTCCTTTCAGGATGCTGTTCATATTGTCTGCGGCATTTCCGTCTATGAGATCGATCGTTCTGCCCGAGTAGTACGGGATCAGCATTGATAAAGCAGCATATACACATGCAAGGATGAAAGACAGTATAACAAGCCCTTTAAACTTACCCATATACAGGGTGATGCGCCTTATGTTCATCATCTTATTCATCACCAGTCACCCCCTGCAGCCTGCAAAGCTCTCTGTAGCTGCCGGACTTCTTCAGAAGCTCGGAGTGCGGTGCAAAATGACTGATCTTACCATCCTCAAGAAGCATGATCCTGTCGCAATCCTTAACCGTATTAATCTTCTGCGATATCATGATAACGGTCGGATGATTGCTGAGCCTGTTAAGATTATCAAGGAACTGACGTTCCGTCTTAGCATCCAGAGCAGAAGTGGAATCATCGAGTATCAGCACGCCGGGTCTGCCCGCAATAGTTCTTGCAATGTTTATCCTCTGCTTCTGACCGCCTGACAACCCGCTCCCGAGAGAATAGACCTTATGATCAAAGCCCTCTTCCTTGGAATTAATGAATTCCGTACACATGGAAATATCCGCTGCTTCCGTCATCATTTGATCGGTAATATATTCTCTTCCGAGCTTAATATTGTATCTGATACTTCCGGTAAACATTCCCGCTTTCTGGATGCACATTGATACGGCTCTTGATCTGCTTGTGCCTGTAAAACTGCCTATATCTTTGTCATCCACCAGTATCACACCCTCGGTGGGTTTAAGAATGCCTGAGGCAAGAGCTGCCAATGTGGACTTGCCCGAGCCTGTCCTGCCTATAATGCCGATCTTCTCGCCGGCAGCCACCTCGAAATCAATACCTGACAGTGAATAATTATTGGAATCAGGATACTTGAAGGACACATTGTCGAAGCTGATCCGGTGTGCCTCTGATACGTTAACGGGAGAATCTGTACCATATTCTTCCTTACTAAGTGACAGGAAGCGCTCCACCCTGCCTGCACAGACAATCGACCTGCTGACATTAACAATAAGATTAGCGAATTTGATGAGCTCCACAAGTATCTGGGACATATAGTTGTAAAGCGCTACAACCTGTCCCTGAGTAAGGTCACCGTATGAGACATTAACAGCGCCACGGTAGATAAGAAGACATATGCTCAGATTCACTATGACAAAAGTGACGGGATTCAGGAGAGAAGATACCGCACCTGTCTTTTTCTGAAGAGAATTGAGAACACTGCTCTTTGAAGTAAAGTCTTCATAATCGTCATCCTGTCTGTTAAAGCCTCTGATAACTTTAGAACCGGATATGCCGTTTGCCGATCTTGATACAAGCTCTTCCATGGATTCTCTTGTTCGTGTATTCAAAGGAATGAGCATCCTCATATTAATGACGATAAAGACTGTAAGCACTGCAAGCATTATAACAAATATGACAGACATCTTATGGCTTACGGTAAAAGCCATGACAGCCGCGCCCAGAACGATAAAAGGAGACCTGAGCAGAAGTCTCAGAGTCAGGTTGATACCTGAAGAGATCTGGTTGCAGTCCGCAGTAAGCCCGGTGATTATCCGCGATGAACCTGTCTTCTCAAATGTTCCGACGGACAGCGAAGTAATATGATCAAACAAGTCCCCTCTGAGGCTGCAGGTGATGCCGTTCGCAGCATATGCCGCGAAATACTGTGCGGTTATGGCACATCCGAAGCCGACAACGGCAAACACGACAAGAAGAATGATCCTCGATATGATATAATAATTATCACTCTGTGCTATACCCTTGTCGATTATCCCGGCAACAACCAGAGGAACGATCAACTCGAATATCGCCTCAAGCAATTTGAATACGGGGCTGAAGATGATCTCTTTAAGATACGATCTGCAATAACGCGCGAGTGTCCTCATACGAGTTCGGACAGCATCCTGTTACAGTTCTTGATGACCTCATCAATATCTACGGTGGTATACTCACCGTTCTCGTAGAGTATCTTGCCGTTAATCATTGTCATCTTAACGCATGAATTATCAGCACTGTAGACGATGTTGCGCACAATGTTATTCTCGGGCTGCATGGAAGGCTTCTTCATGTCTATCATGACAATGTCCGCCTTCTTGCCTGCGGCGAGCACGTCACAGTCGTTAAGGCCCATGCAGAGTGCACCGCCTGATGTTCCTGCCTTCAGGATCCTTAACGGATCGACTGATGCCGCATCACCGGTCTCGGCATTAGAAAGAACAGTATCAAGATACATCTCACGAAGCATCGACAGGCTGTTATTAGAGCCGGCCCCGTCAGTACCGATGGCGACCTTCATATCGGAATTCATGAACTTATATACGGGAGTTATGCCGCTGCCGAGCTTCAGATTGGAACATGCATTGAATACTGACCACAGTCCCTTGCTCCTGAACAGCTCTCGGTCTTCATCAGTAAACCATACGCAGTGGAATCCGCCTCCGCCGTAATCGAAGATACCAAGCCTGTCTATCAATACGGCAGGAGTTACGCCGTACCTCTGCCTGCATCCTTCGACCTCATCTCTTGTCTCGCTGATATGCGTAAATACAGGAGCCTCATACTTGTGTGCAAGTTCCGAGACATACTTCATGTTCTTCTCGCTTGTCGTATATTCCGCATGGAATCCGAGCCTGAATGACACAAGAGGATCAAAAGAATTGAATGTGTTGTAATTGTCTTCCAGCTCATCAATACCGCCGAAGTCATTTGCCGAATCACAGAAAACAAGTCTGAACCCTGTCTCAACCGCCGCTCTGGCCGATTCATTAAGATGGAAATACATATCAAAGCAGGATGTTATGCCGCCTGCAAGGTATTCGGCATATGCAAGCTTTGAATACCAGTATACATGCTCAGGGGTCAGCTTGGCTTCCCTCGGGAATATAGCCTTGAACAGCCAGTCATTAAGTGAATATTCATCTGCCAGAGATCTTGAGAATGTCATCGCGGAATGAGTATGAGCATTCTTCAGTCCGGGCATAAGAACATTGCGTTTGCAGTCTATCTGACGGTCCCAGCTGATATCATTCGGTTTCCCCGCGCCTACGTATATTATCCTGTCGTCTTCGGTCCACAATTCGCCTTCAACAAAATCATTATCCGCCATTGTAATTATTCTGGCATTATAAAACCTGATCCTCATGCGTTATCTCCTTTCAGATCACAGCATCGGCGCGACAAGCCTAAGTATCGTACGTCCCAGACGTATAAATACATTCGGTCTTCGCGAGAACTTCTCTGTGACATCCTCACATCTTGTAATGATTTTATCAAACTCCGTCTTTATGTCACTTATGCAATCTGTTTTGAACATGAGAACCGCATCCTCAAAGTGATGATAGAATGAACGGTAATCAAGATTGATCGTACCGACAACTGCAATCTTGTCATCGGCGATGCACATTTTCGCATGGATAAAGCCGGGGGTAAATTCATAAATCATGCAGCCTGCCTCGATAAGTGAAGCATAATATGATTTAGTGAGCTTGTTAACAGATTTCTTATCAGGAATGCCCGGAGTTATTATCCTCACATCCACACCGCGCTTGGAAGCAAGGCTGATCGCTCTCCTAAGACTCTCGGATATAACGAGATACGGGGTAGTGAACCAGCAGTATTTCTTAGAATTATAGAGAATGTTGATATATACATTCTCACCTGTCAATTCCTCATCCAGCGGGCTGTCTGCATAAGGTACGATGAAGCCCGAACCATGGCATGGCTCTATGCTCCTGCAGAACAGATCCCTGTCCTTGTCGATAAGCGATTCATCATAGAGTTCCCACATGGAGAGGAACATGGCCGTAAAGTTCTTGACCGCAGGTCCCTCCAGCCTTACGCCCGTATCGTACCACTCACCGAAAGGATGAGTAATGTTGAAATACTCGTTAGCGATATTGAAGCCGCCCGTATAGCCTATCCTTCCGTCGATCACACAGATCTTGCGGTGGTCACGGTTATTCATGAAGACGTCGAATAACGGACTCATAGGGTTGAAGATGCAGCACTTGATACCGACACTCTCCAGCATCTTCTTGAAGTCGGAATTAACAAATACAAATGATCCGATATCATCGTAAATGATCCGTACATCAACGCCGACACCTGCCTTGGCGGTGAGGCATTCAAGAAGAGGTTCAAAAGCTTCCTTGTTCTCTATCGCATGGTATTCAAGGAATATGAATTCCCTGGCCTCTCTCATATCTTCGATCATTGACCGGTAGCATTCTGTCGCGTTGCCGTAAAACTTCGTCGACGTGGCAGTATAGAATGGATAAAATGCATAATCCTTAAGGTATTTGAACATCGTGAATTCATGAGGTGCCGATGACTCGAACGTCCTTAACGTATCCTCATCCTGAACAAGATTCTCCATCATGAAGTTGTCCGCGTGCTTTATCTTCTTCTTGATCACGTGCATTGCAGGCGAGTAATGGAACAACAGATATATAATGATCCCTACGAAAGGAAATGCCATTATTATGATTATCCATACGACCTTGATGTCATCCGTTCTGTCCTTGGCATTGATACCGATAACGAACAGAAAGCCGACAATGTACACAACATAGAGCATCATGGGCATCTTCGAGAATAAGAAGAGGAAACCCCAAGCCAGAAGAACGATCTGTAGCAATAGAAGGAAAGATATTATTACTATCCTTCCAACACTGTTCTTTATTGCGAACTTGCGTTCGACAGTGCTTCTGCTCTTCCCGTTAGTCTCGGAACTCATCTGATATTCTCTATAAACGCCTTATATGCAAGATACAGGTAATAAAGATCTATTTTGGATATGAGTTCAACGGGAGCATGCATTGACCATACGGGCACGCCGCAGTCTACAACATCCATTCCGGTCTTAGCCATATATGCGGAGATAGTTCCGCCGCCTCCGGCATCGATCTTACCAAGTTCGCCGGTCTGCCACGGTATGGAATTCTTCGCAAAGATGTCGGTTATCTGAGCAACAAAATCGCCGTTGGCTTCACTGCTGCCCGATTTGCCTCTGGCACCTGTATATTTCTCGATCTTAATCCCGTGAGACATGAACGCGGTATTGCGCGACTCATATACACTTGCATACTTAGGATCATAGCCTGTAGTAACGTCTGTAGAGAGCATCTTTGTATTCTCCATTGCCTTACGGAAAGTAAGCATGTTGAATTTATCGATACCGCCTTCATTCTTGGCAAGAAGCTCCATCAGGAAATTCTCGTAAATAACAGACTGTGCGCCGGAATTGGAATAAGAACCGATCTCCTCCTTGTCTGTAAGGAGAGTCACACATGTTCTCTTCGGCTTCTCCTGAGCGAGGAGTGACATAAGGGCAGGATAGGCACAAACTTTATCATCATGACCGTATGCGGCAATATAAGACCTGTCGAATCCGACATCACGTGCCTTGGCAGCAGGAACGATCTCGATCTCAGCTGAGACGAAATCCTTCTCCACTATTCCATACTTCTCGTTCAGTATCTTAAGTATCGCTTCTTTGTACGGTTCCTTGGAATCCTTATTGTCCCGCACCGGAATACCGCCGACTACAACATTGAGATCTTCTGCAGGTATAAATTCAGAGGCCTTTTTGCCCATCTGCTCATTCCCGAGATGAGGAAGAAGATCAGTAATATAGAATACGGGATCATCATTATCCTCACCGACGCAGATCTCGTGCTCCTTTCCATCTTTGGTAAATACAACTCCGTGGATTGCCAGCGGGATCGTAGTCCACTGATACTTCTTGATTCCGCCATAGTAATGAGTCTTGAAATATACAGTCTCATGATCCTCATAGAGAGGATTGGGCTTAAGGTCAAGGCGAGGCGAATCAACATGAGCACCGAGAATATTATATCCGTTGGCACAAGGCTCAACACCTATAACTGCACAGGCAAAACCCTTGCCTTTGACGGACTTATAGACTTTGTCGCCTGCTTTAAGCGTCTTCTTGCTGTCTATGTCGACAAATCCGAGTTCCTTGCAAGCATCGAGACTGTTCTTAACAAATTCTCTCTCAGTCTTAGAGATATCAAGGAAAGACTTGTAGTCCTCTGCAAAATCCATAGCTGCCTTGATGTCAGCCTTACTGCATTCCTTGTAAAGATTAGGGAAATCTGCTGCCAGCTTGATTCCCTTTGATTTGGATGATTTCTTCTCAGCCATAATATATTTACCTCTTATATTATTTTTTGTTATCGTCGTCGAGGAATTCGCCGAAATCCTCAAATGTCTCCTCATCGGTAGAAATAACACCTGTAGCATCGATATCGATCTCAGGTTCGACAACAGCAGGTTTGAGTTCAACTACTGCTTCGTCGCCTGATTCTTCAACTTCCCCGGATATTGTATCAGGTTCGGTATCAGGCGTTGTATCAACCGGATCGTCTTTTGCAATAGAATCGTCAATAAGAACATCACCTTCGAGACATACCGGTTCATCGGCCGTATTCTCTGCTGACACTATGCCGAGATCAGCCCCTTCAGCAACAACTGCTTCAACAACTGCTGTGATCGGCTCGACGGCAGAATCTTCTGTCCCTGCATCGGTTGAAGCACCTTCTTCATCCGCGGAAGCAGCCTCAGCAGCTGCAGCAGACCTGGCACGTGCATCTTCAAGTTGCTTGCGCTGCATGGCTCTTCTCTCTTCACGCATACGCTTCTTCTCTTCTTCAGCAGCAATACGCGCTTCCTCTTCCTGATTACGCTTCTCGATCTCTGCGAGCTTCTCCCCGCTTGCCTGTCTGATCGCAGTCTGCTTAAGGTCATCAAGTGAAGCTGATTTTGTAACTGCATTCTGCATGATCGCCTGCATCTTCTTACGGCTCTCCTCAGTCGCCCTCTGTTCAGACTCGGCAACTTCATCGCCAAGCTCCTGAAGCCTCTTGATCTCCTCAAGAGTAGCTCTGTCAGGCACGCCTTTCTCATCAGTAATATATCCGACACTCCTGATATTTATATCTTCAACTCCGGTATCGTCGAAGTTGGAAGACGCCTCTTTGAGGGTCTTATAATCAGGGAGTTTTACTCCGGGCAATATCTCATATTTACGTTCGTCTTCAGCCATATTTCCCTCCCGAATTCTATTTTCTCATAAACAAAACGATCACAAGTGCAACTATTATCAGCAGTTCGAAGATCATTGCACCTACATAAAGCATCGTCTTCTTCTTAACGGATTCCTTGATATCTTCGATCTTATTCTCAGTCTCCTGAGCCTGCTTCTCATTATCGGAAGCTTTAGCCTTGGCGACATGATCATCTTCTTTATCAGGATCCGGCGTAACATTCTTGTTGATGTTAGCCTCTACGATTATATTACGCGCCTTCTTGACACGCGGAACCATCTCCTCCTGAAGCTTCTTGAAGGTGTCCTCGGATCTGGGAAAGGCGTCGGCACCATTCTTAGAAGATGATGTGTCAGGCGCTTGCGTACCGTCGAAATACAACACTCCAAATGACGAGTCGTCACTGTTATTGCTTCCGCCGACGATGAATTTGTCGATGATGCCGCCGATCTCTTTCTCTCCGTTCTCACGACCCGAAGAGAATGTCTCAGCCATCCTGGCAACAACAGGCTTAACAAAGCCGGAATTCTCATCATAGACGGAATCCTGTACTCCGTCAGTCATAAGACAGACTGCATGGATATTATCAGTCGTAGTCTTAACGATCCTGAGATAATCAGCAGCGTGATTGGCAGTAACAAAGTAAGTATGACCCATAGAATCATTCTGGGGCATTGTAAGAGGCGACAATCCGTCTGAAGATACCCTGACCATGAGCCCGTCACCGATATGGCCGGCGAGGATCCTTCTGTCCTTCACGGCGCAGAACAATAAAGTACAGGACAGCTGCTCAATGGACTCAAGTTCCATTTCCTTCATGATATCGGCAAATGCAATATGAACGCGGGCAATGACCAGACTTCTTATAGCAGCCTCACGGTTCTCATTATACAGCGCATCGAAATGCTCCGTCAGGAGCTCGGCGATCGCTTCAGTACATGCTTTCGATCCGAATCTTGCATGCGTATACTGCTTGGAACCGGCGCCGTCTGCGATTACAACGCAGCTTACACCATTCTTCTGTACCGCAAGAGAAGCATCCTCACAAGGAACGCCTCTGCTGACATGCTTTTGTCCTGTCTGTGTTACGCAACCTACGGTAATACTCATTATTCCCCATCCTCAACAAAACTGAAGAAATCATCAACTCCGACAGACTCGCCTTCGGGTTCTGTGGAAATATTGTAGAGAGCATCATCATTCATTCCCGAGGATACAACGGAAGAACTTGAAGATCCGAGGAATTCGAACAGCTTACCGAAATCAGCAGAGTTTACCGAGATAGGCTCGGGGCGCTTAACGGAAAGCTTCTTGAGCAGATCGAAATCAACGCCGTTACCTACACCGATGTTAAATACCACGAGCTTATCATTCTGCTCAAGCTCATTACAAGCCTTAACAGCAAGATTGTAGTTAGCCATCGCGTTAGGGCCCTGAGGCGCACCGTCAGTAATAACGACGAGCCAGGGCTGGTAATACTTGATACCCATCTCCTTATACCCCTTCTTACGGAGATCAAGAAGCTCAAGAGCTGTCAGAACACCTTCTCCGATAGGAGTCAGCGTTGTTGATGCCGAGATCTCGGGAAGCCCCTTATCCTTGGATATCTTACCGAAAGGCATTACGACCTCTACGGCAGATCCGAAAGTAATAATAGCTATGTCGGTAGCAGATCTCGTATCATCGTTGGCCTTGATCGACGCAAGAAAATTGGACAGACCCTGATTAAGCTGCTTGATGGGATTACCCATCATTGAACCTGATGTATCCAGGCAAAAGCAGATGGGCAATCTTCTTTTTGTACTGTTACCAAAATCAGAACTACTGAAACTCTCAGACATAATAACCTCCAAATAAATTATCAGAATAATCCGAATTTCTTCTTTTTGGGCTCAGGCTCCGTATTAACGGGCTGCTGAGGCACATTGCCTGCGGCTTTGGGAACGAAAGGCGCTTTGGGGGCTGCCGGCTTCTCAAAACCTGAAGGTCTTGCAAAAGCACTTCCGCTCAACCCCGGATTGCTGCTGCCTGCGGCGGCTGCGAACGGATTGTGCAGACTTGATGAATATTTCGCTGCTTCGGCAAGAGAAGAGAAACGCTTCTTAGCACCCGGAGCAACGCTGTTACGGTCTCCCGGTGTATTCTCTTCAGCTTCTGCGGTCGCATGATAATCCATCTTAGGAAACACTTTATATGCTTCTGGGTCCTCGAATTTATGACCTGCAAGTTCATCGCGGTACTCAAGAATCGTCTCGTACCACTGTATCGCCTCATAGGACCTGCCCAGCTTGAATGTGTTATAGAGCATCGTACGGATCTTAGCAGGCAGATACTGCCAGATGTAGTTATATCCTCCAAGCGGAATATGTTCCTCGTCGCTGTTGTCAAGCGTATAAGGGAAGTTCTTCTCGAGTATCTCTTCCCTCAAGGTCTCCGCACCGTTACGTGTTGCATAAGGGTGCAAACCGCAGAACAGTATGGAGAATACAAGCATTGCGATCGAGTAATCCTCATCCTCAAGCTTCCTGACAAATCCTGCGAAATCCTTACCCCACAGCCTCGGGTCAGTAAATTCCTCTGTTCCTACAGGGCAAGGAAGGTTACCGACTTGTACGGAATCCATGTCGATCAGATATACCGCATTGGATGAATAAAGCAGAGCATTCTTAAGCTGGATATCTCCTGCCACGATATTATGCATATGGAGATACAGATATTTCTCTATGAGGTTGATCAGCGTTGTGGCAACATCCTCCCTCTTCCATTCAGGGAAGTTATTGACCATAGCATCCGGTCCGTCAAAGATATTACCAAGAGTCTTGCCTTTACCCAGGAACATGGTGTAGCCGACCGGCACACCTTTATAGAAAAGGAGATCCTGCGGCCAGCATATTCCTGCACTCTTGATACCCATTGATACCATCTTCGTAAGCTTGCTCCATCTGAGCGGAGTAATAACATTCTTGTGATAGATCTTGGCCACCTTAAGCCTGTTGTCTGTAAGGAATACCATTCCCTCAGCACCTGAACTGATCCTCTTGGTCAATTCAAGCTGCTTGTCACCGCCTGTAGTTACCTTATCTCCTACATTGCAAAATGCATTGGAATCAAGATATGCCTTCTTAAGAGCCACAGGGTTGACGTTGGGGACCGATACCGATTCCAGGAATTCCACGGAGCCGTGATAAATACTGTAATCCGTTGCAGACAATATGCAGATATCGCCCTGGAAAGCGATCTGCTTCTCAACAAGGCGCTTTGTGAATATTCCGCTCTTCGCAGTAACAATACAATAGTTACCCACCTGAGATATCGACTTGATAAACTCGGCTGTGTCTGAAGTCTGAACTGAATGAAGCTTACGCAAAGGAAGGAGCACAGAACAAAGCTCCTTCATGGCGGAGGCTGAAGCATCGTCCTTAGCATCTCCCTGATGAACAAGACAGTAATGCAGGAGCTTAAAGGAAGAACTCACATACACATCAGGGGACTTGTTGACGACAACATCCATAAACTCAAAAAAGAGCGACGTGCCGCCAAACTCCCTGATAACAGAGTAGTCAAGAATAAGATTGTCGTAATTTAATAAATATTCCAGTGCCATTTTAAACGTCCTTTACATCTAGAATATTATAAATTACTTTATAAAAAGAGGCAACCAAATTTGACAAAATTGTGGCAAAATTGTATTAATTCTTAAAATTATTGTCAAAACTCAAAGTTCCTGAACAGATCCTCGTAAGTATCTCTTCTCCTGATGAGCTTAGCATCACCGGAGCTTGTTATAAGCACTTCCGCCGGACGGAGTCTCATATTATAGTTGGATGCCATCGAATATCCGTAAGCACCTGCATCGAGAACGCATGCTATATCATTTGTCCTGATCTCGGGAAGGAGTCTCTCTTTGGCAATGATATCACCGCTCTCACAGATATTACCTGTCACAGTGACATATTCGGGATTATCCGTCACGACCTTGCCGTTCCTGATGACTTCGATATCATGCCAGGAACCGTAAAGAGAAGGCCTTGTAAGGATATTCATTCCGATATCAGTACCTGCATATTTGCGGCCCGCATTGTATTTGACGGCATAAACTCTGCCCAGCAGAACACCACCCTCGCAGAAAGCATATCTTCCGGGCTCCGTCTTGAACAGCGGAACATATCCGGCTTCTTCAACAAACGAATCAAGCACCTTCTCAAATTCAGCCTCAAATCTATCAAAATCGAAAGGCTTCTCATCCTCAGATACCTTGTGATAAGGAACACCGTAGCCACCGCCGAAATCAATGAATTCGAGCTTGCCGAACCTCTTAGCCATCGTAAGAAGATTCTTTACAGATTCAAGGAACGGAGTGGGATTCATGAACAAAGAGCCGATATGCTGATTGATCCCGACGATCTTAAGATCATGCTTAGCTGCTACCTCAAAAAGAGTATCGAGCTGATCGTCTGTTATGGCAAACTTAGTGTTCTTGCCTGCAGTAATGACCTTCTCATGATGACCTGCACCGACACCGGGATTGAGTCTTACGGCACATCTTCCTCCGGGATTGATCTGACCGTACAGATCAAGCTGATCGATACTGTCGAGACTTGTCATGATATTGTTATCCACGGCAAACTGAAGTTCCTCACGGGATACATTGTTAGGAACATAGAAGATCCTGTCAGGTGTAAACCCTGCCTTCATCAGCAAGCGGATCTCACCTTCACTCATTGCATCACAGTTAAGACCTTCTTCAAGTGCGATCTTCAGCAGGCTGAGATTTGAATTGGCCTTAATGGAATAATTGGTTGTGTAAGGATACTTGGTTATAAGACCGGCAAGTCTCTTGAGATTACCTCTGATTATGTCCTCGTTATATACATAAAGAGGTGAACCGAACTCTTCCAAAAGACGCTCGGCGTCGCAATTACCAAAGAAATTTACACTTCTGACAAATGATTCCATTATTATTCTTCTCCTTTATCGATACCGACAAGTCTCATCAAATATGCGGCATTCGACGTCCTTGAGATACCTTGCTTTAATTTATAATCAAATGTAATGCCTTTATCATCATACTTCTCACTGAAATAATAGTAAACAACATTCTTCAATTGATTCTCGGTTTTATCGACCAAAGCGTAGTCGTGCGTAGTCATCATACCACAAATAAACGGTTTTGAAAGGTTGCGGAGAACAGTATACGCTCCGGCAGTCCTGTCATCGGAATTCGTCCCTCTGAAAATCTCGTCAATAAGGAACAATAGCGGACGCCCTTCCTTACCGGCATTTACGATTCCGGAAATCCTCACGAGCTCGGCTTTGAAAGTGCTCATATTCTCTTCAAGGCTGTCAACGATCCTCATGGAGGACATTATGCGCATCTTCCCCAATGTAAGTTCTGAAGCCGGCACCGGGCCGCCCATGTATGCCAAGAGTGCACAGATACCGACAGTTCTGATAAGGGTTGTCTTACCTGACATGTTAGAACCTGTAATAAGAGCAATATCAGAATTGAGCGTAACTGAATTTGCCACTCTTGTTTCAGGATACAGGATCGGATGACAGATATCCTTCCCGTCAAAGTAGGCATTATCTTCAGGACTTATGCTGTCTACAAACGACGGGAAAACATACTTATCTGCCGTAAATACGATCTGTGACTGTGATGCAAGACATTCAAATTCACCGATATTATCGAGAACTTTCCCAAGTGAACCGCCGTATTGCGCATTCCATCCGGACATAAGATCGGATACGAGATAATCAACCGGAAACACCAAATTCAGCAAAAGGGCAAAAAGCGGCTGGCTTCTCATATCTGCTATTGTAAGGATCCTGCAAAGACTGTTCATGATATCAGACACTCTTCCATGTTCTCTCAACCCGCCGGATGTCAGTTCCTTAAGGTAAGGAGCCTTATAATCAGCACTCTGGAGAACAGCATAAAGATCCCTTACAGTCTTACACTTGCGTATGGTAAGAGATGAAGGAAGAAGATCCCGGTTCCTGAACAGACCTATTCCCCAGATGATGAGGTTGATTATCATGACACCAAGGAAAGCAGCCCTCACATAGGATATATCAACAAAGATCATTATCACCGGTATCAGCCACAGCACCGGGACGAATTTATACAGGATCCTGCCCGCTTTGCTCATCGGAGTCCTTCCCTCGAACAGATGACGGAGGTCCTCATCAGAATACCTCAAATACCCGAGGCCGGCAGTTGCCTGGAAATCCTGGAGCTTATCCGTATCCGCTGCAATCTCGGCACATGCCTCCTGAACAAGCTTCAAGCCGGCGTTATTAGACTCCTCTACTGAAGCATTAAGCAGTTTATGAGCGAAAGCGTTGCGGCCCATAACAGTCTCAGCTGTATTTAACAGCGTAAATACGGAACGTTTACCGAACAGTCCCAAGTCCTGACAGTAATCATGATCATTGTTATAATATTCTTCGCCGGTAAATATCACGGTATTGAGGGATTTCTCATCCGCCTTGGTAATACCGTGAAGTGCATTCTGCATAAGGCCGTCAAAATCACCTGTTATCCTGTAGATATAATCAGAATTAACGGAGTACAGAGAGCTTGTAAATCTGAGTCTGTATGTAACTTTACCATGAGAAATGCAAAGCAGAACAAAACCGCACAAAAAAAATGCCGATGCAATATATAACGGCAATAGAGAGTTAATATAACCGAGCACAATGCATAAAATGAACAGAATAAACGTTACAAAACGCAGAATACTGAAAACAATGCTTTTATGCTCAAGATCAGATATCTGCGCTGCGAGGACTCTGCCGCGCTCCTCAAACTTCTCAACTCTTGAATTCATCTATAACAGTATCATTCCTTGCTCTTTTTGCTTGTTGAAGACTTTTTGGAAGCTGAAGGCTTCTTGGCAGAAGTTGTCTTCTTTGCTGCAGACGTCTTCTTGGAAGAGACTCGCTTGGGGATAGCACTGTCAAGCACCTCACCGATACTGTCATGTATTGTCAGTAATGCCTGAAGGTCAAGATAAGTGGAACTCTTATTGATTATGACGACCTTGTCGTGCTTAAGGAACTGTGCAAATGTTGCTGCAGGATATACTGTCAACGACGTTCCTCCAATAATGAGGAGGTCTGCCTTCTTGATTGCCTTAATGGCACCGTCCACATTCTGATGTTCAAGATTCTCTTCGTAAAGGACTATGTCAGGTCTTATCATTCCTCCGCATTTATCGCAATGAGGAACACCTTCATGATTGATAATATAATCGATCTTGAACTTCTTACCGCATTCCATACAGTAATTGCGGAAAACAGATCCGTGGAGCTCTATCGTTGTCTTGGAACCTGCTTCCTGATGCAGATTATCAATATTCTGAGTGATAGTAGCCTTGAGCTTGCCCTGCTTCTCAAGTCTTACAAGTGCTTTGTGAGCCTTGTTGGGCTTGGCATCCGGATAGAGAAGCTTCCTCTTGTAGAAATCATAGAATTCTTCGGGATGCTCCATAAAGAAAGAATGCGAGATAATATCAACAGGTCTGTACTTGAGACCGCTCTCCTGATTATATATACCCTCACCGCTTCTGAAATCAGGGATTCCGCTCTCCGTGGACACGCCGGCACCGCCGAGGAATACGATATTCTCAGAAGATTCAATCAGCATGCGAAGCTGATTGATCTTATTCTCCTTAGCTCCTTCATATCTGTCAAGTCTGGTTTCCATAATAGCCTCGTATTATAAATTATCTATCCCGCCGAAATGATCAACACCCATATCAACGCCACCGTCATCAAATCCGGCTGCACCGAACATCTCTTTACCGAGAACTCTCTTCTCATTACGCTCTTTCTCAACGATATTGCTGAGCGCTCTGTAAACTCTCTCTGAATCTTTGACGCTCTCGACCCTCATTACGGGCAAAGTTTGATCTGCCGTAGTCAGAACTATAGTACCGACTCCGAACAACCTCTGTCCGAGAGTGCGGCTCATTGTTACGTCCAAGACGCGGTAAAGCAAAATCTCGTCACTTACGATATTGAGGAATCCCTTCTTAAGATAAAACCTATTCTCATCAAAACTATATCTCGTAAATGATAATGGAAGACCAAGATATCTCTTACGGTCATGCCAAAGGATCTCATCTTCCTGCGCAAATTGAGTAAGTCTGTCCGGTTTTTTTGCCATAATGACCTCCGCAAAAAACTTTATTATTCTCTACTATTATTGCATAAATCGGATAATAATAGAATTATTATAATGCATTAATGAGAAAATTACACAAAAAATTGAACACTATGAATGATCTTCAACGATCTTGTCAGCATCAAAAAGCCTTGCCAGATCGCTGTTTTTCAGAGTTTTGCCGGTAATAAGCGTCCTGTCATAATACAGATAGTTATCACCATATGTGTAATACGGTCTGGGTCCGAGCCCGAAGAATATCCTGAAACCGTTGTTCTTAAGCCACACAGCCCTCGGATCGGTACCGTAAATGTAATCGCCGTTAGGATAAACGATCATATGTGTATCGCCGAGAAGCGGCTCGATCTGCTCCATCCATTTGTTCATGTCAGCCTGGAGTTCTTCCATCTTAGCCTGCTTTGCATTGATAAAATCGTATGTGGATGATGCGAATTTCCATCCGTTATCCTTAAGCACATCGGCGATGGAACGAACTGCATCCATATTGGACTGTAGCTCAGAATCGCTGAAGTTCACATTGGGAAGACCTGCCTGGGCAAGGGATGTGTTACGGTCATCTATCTCATCTCTGGATACGACATAACCGAAGCAAGACTCATAACCCGCAATGGAGATTACACCCTTTGCACCGTCAAAAGTAAAATCATGATGCTCTTCAACAAACTTATCGAGAATTCCGATAGCTTCTCTTGTCCTGCTGACGACTGCATCCCCGTTGATATCAACGTATTCACTGCAAACCTGGCCCTGATCATTCAGAAGAAGACGTCTGTTGTAACCCTGTCCGTAATTGAGGGCACTGTAATCAAGTGCTTCAACAACGATGATAAGCGGCTTCTTGCCTACGGGAACAACCAGGTCTTTCTCAACCAGGAATGTCTCATTGCTCAGATCGGTAAGTGCTTCCGCATCGACGAGGCAGAAGTTATTGTTATACAGTTCTCCCAGCATCTTCTCAAATTCGCCGCATGTAAGTGTCTTATCGAATACAACATTCCCCAAGGATTTTGCAATCTCTTCGTCAGCGATGAGATTACGGACACAGAGAACCTCGATCTTGCCGTTATAAACTGCTGTCTCTGTCGTATTAGTTGTAGCAACAAGAAGATCATTTGCCGTTCTGGTATCACTCGGAAAGATAGCTGCCATATCCGACAATATCTCTTCTGCAGTGTAATACCTGAACGTATCGAGAAGGTGTTCACATCTGATGATCATAGGTTCGTACATTATTCCTTTGATCTCCTCAAGGCGCTGCGAACTGTAATCATGTACGAATCCGGTATTGCGTTCAATGACGGACTGATATGTCTTCACTGATGTAATGTAATCACCCGAGTCGAAATGCCTTTCGGCGTTCTGAACATCGCCCGTAGCCTTCTCAATGATGTCAAGTTCGCCGTAGAGCGGCTTTACCGTAGCGGCGAAATTGCTAATGGGCGACATCTGATTGAATACGAAAGTAATATCCGGCTTCTCTATCTTACCGAGCAGGAATTCCCTGCAAAGGTCATTCAGCCACGATGAGACTGTAGCAGTCGTAAGTTCCTGCATTCCGCTGAGGAAGGCGGCATCTGTGGCAGATGGCTGATATCTCTCATTACGCACTTTGCTGCATATATCATCAACACGGACGCTTACAAGTCTCTCCATCTCCGCAAGCTGGGCATTCTCATTCTCAAACTTGGACACCTGATCAGGGGGAGCGGACAGAACAGTATCCTGCACCTGACGGTATATCTCAAGTGCCTTATTGTAATCGCCGTCGGTCAAGGCTCTCTCGAATTGAGGAACAACACTGTTATCATTCTTGGAGAATCCCTTTATGTAAAAATAAGATGCTGCCAGCGCAATGACAGTAAAGATACACACTATGGCAAAAACCCTATCTGCCATGCCTCGTCCTTTTGCCTTATCGCTGATATATGTATTATCGTTAATAAAGCCCGTCAATTCAAATCCTCGAACCCGATCTGTTTGTCCGCAAAAGAATCTTCCTTGATGTAATACCCGATTGCAGGTATCTTGCGAATCCTGTAGTATTCGGCGTCAAGCAATCCGACATCAGACAACCGCTTGATCTCGATCATTTTTGAGCCGCGCTTGGATGCCAGGAGTTGAACGCCCTGTGTGGTCCTTGTTGACTTAAGAGATATAAGCGAAGCCTTGAATACAACTGCTTTCTTAAGATCAGATCTTGCAACAAGGTCAGGATCCTCGTCATCCTCAAGATGGATAAAGGAAATGGCTCTCGACAGATCGGAATATCCGTTGAGGAGCTTTTTGCGGTTCTGCTTTGTCTCATAAACAGATAAGGGGAACAACGCCGCCTTACCGTTCTCAAAACCAATCAGGAGCCTGCCCTTATAATCAGTCGTTGGGATCATAAAGACTACATTCTCCCCGTCTTCCATATCGAGTTCTGAAGGCAGATAGTAACCGAACTCGCCCGGCTTGGTATCTGCAAAGTCATAAGTCTTTGCTTTGTAAACATTGCACTTATCGGTAAAAAACAATATCTCACTTTTATTCTCAGTCTCGTATCCGAGGAAGATCTCGTCGTCTTCTTTTGTCTTAAGTTCTCCTGCATTGCGCATGGAGGCAAGAGAATGCTTCTTAAGATAACCGTGCCTTGTCAGCATCAAATGGAGTCTGTAATCGGCAATCTCTGCATTGGGAGTAAATACTTCCACCGTCTCATTGGCGATAAGTTCTGTCCTTCTGGGCTGACCGAACTTGGCGGCAACATCCTTAAGCGTCTTTGCTATTAGTGTGTTGATCCTCCTGGGACTGTTCAGGAGGTCCTCCGTATCGGCTATATCGTCCTTGAGCTTATCTCTGTCGGCAATACGGTTGATGATATACTGCTTATTGATATTGCGGAGCTTGATCTCTGCTACATATTCAGCCTGTTCCCTGTCAATGTCGAAGCCTTTCATCAAATTAGGCACAACATCTTCCTCAAGTTCAGTATTGCGGATGATCTTTATCGCCTTATCTATATCGAGCAGAATCGCAGCAAGACCGTCGAGGAGATGGAGATTCTTCTTCATCTTGTTCAGGTTGAACTCAAGCTCACGGGTGATACATGTTCTTCTCCACTGAAGCCACTCGTCAATGATCTCCCTGACACCCATAACGCGAGGAGATCCGTTGATAAGAATATTGAAATTGCATGCAAAGGTATCCTGAAGCTTTGTAAATCTGAACAGCTTTGTCATCAATGCTTCATGATCTGTCCCTCTCTTGCAGTCGATCGTAATCTTAAGACCGTCAAGATCTGTCTCATCTCTTATGTCTGCTATCTCCTTGGCCTTGCCTGCCTTTACAAGATCGGCGATATTGTCGATTATTGCCTCGGAACTCGTGGAATAAGGGATCTCCGTGATCTCGATCAGGTTATTCTTCTTATCGATCGTATATTTACTCCTGATCGGAATAGAGCCCTTGCCGGTCTCATATATCTGACGCATCTGTTCCTTATCATAAAGTATCATACCGCCTCCGGAGAAATCAGGGGCCGGCATGTAGTCGAGCAGATCGCAGTTCTTATCCTTGAGATAAGCCTCTGTAGCTTCACACACCTCTTTGAGATTGAACGAACAGATATTGGAAGCCATACCTACGGCAATGCCCTGATTGCTGTTGACCAGTATCGCAGGGAATGTCGTGGGAAGAAGTACCGGTTCCTTCAAAGTGCCGTCGTAATTATCTACGAGGTCTACTGCATTCCTGTCGATCCCTTTGAAAATCTCACTGCAGATCTTCTCAAGCCTTACCTCGGTATAACGGGGAGCTGCACACTGCATGTCCCTTGAATACTGCTTACCGAAATTCCCCTTCGAATCAACATACGGATGCAGAAGAGCGGCATTACCGCGGGTCATTCTAACCATCGTATCATAGATCGCCTGATCACCGTGGGGATTGAGCTTCATCGTCTGACCTACAACATTCGCAGATTTGGTGCGGTTGCCGTTGAGAAGTCCCATCTTATACATTGTATACAGGAGTTTACGGTGAGACGGCTTGAATCCGTCGATCTCGGGAATTGCACGGGATACGATTACGCTCATGGCGTAAGGCATGTAATTGACCTCGAGCATCTCTGTTATAGGCTGATCAACTGCCGGCATATCGGCAGCATTTACGTCAGTCAGCCTTGCTTTGAGTGAATCACTCTTAATATCTTCTGTTTTCTTTCTCTTACCAGCCATACAATTCTCCGTTATTATCCGATATCAAGCATATCAAGGTACAGATGACCATCCTGCTCGATATGGAGCTTACGTCCCGCAAGGTTATCACCCAGCAGCAGATCAAATATCTCCGCCGTCTTCTTAGCTTCCTCGGGACAGACCTTGATAAGTCTTCTTGTCTTGGGATTCATAGTCGTCTGCCACATCATCTCCGGCTCATTCTCACCGAGACCCTTCGATCTCTGGATATTGAGCTGTGAATTATCATATTTTGCAAGGATCTCAGCCTTCTCCTTCTCATTGAAAGCAAAGAATGTCTCTTCCTGATCTGATTTCCTGCCCTTCGGCCTGTATGTGATCTCAAATAGAGGCGATTCGGCAATATACACATGACCTGTCTCAATAAGCGTAGGGGTCAGTCTGTAGATCATTGCCAGTATAAGTGTTCTTATCTGGAATCCGTCAACATCGGCATCGGTACAGATGATGATCTTATTCCATCTGAGATTATCGATATTGAAAGCACTTATGTCCTTATTGTGCCTGTCGTTGATCTCAACCCCGCATCCCAGGACTTTGAGAAGATCGGTTATGATCTCACTCTTGAATATGGTCGCATAGTCTGCCTTAAGGCAGTTCAATATCTTACCTCTGACCGGCATGACCGCCTGAAATTCAGCGTCTCTTCCCATCTTGACAGAACCCAAAGCCGAATCACCCTCAACTATGTAAAGCTCTCTGAGGTTGGCATCCCTGCTCCTGCAGTCAACAAACTTCTTGATCCTGTTGTTGATATCGATCGTGCCCATCAGCTTCTTCTTGATGTTGACCCTTGTCTTCTCGGCATTCTCTCTGGAGCGCTTATTGACAAGGATCTGATCGACCACCTTATCCGCCGCCTGCTTATTCTCAATGAACCATATCTCAAGATTATTCCTGATCAGAGATGTCATGTAATCCTGGATAAACTTATTATTGATCGCCTTCTTGGTCTGATTGGCATAGGAAGTCTGTGTTGAGAATGTATTCGTGATAACTATAAGAGAATCGGCTATATCCTGGAAGGTGATCTTAGCTTCATTGGCCTTATACTTGTCACGGGCTTTGATCTGCTTGTCGATCTCACTGAGGAAAGCCGAGCGCACTGCCTTATCCGGAGAACCTCCGTGCTCAAGGAAACTGGAGTTGTGATAATACTCCATTACATTGATCTCATTATTGAAACAGAATGCAACTTCCGCCTTGACCTTGTATTCATCCCTGTCATCCGAATCTCTGCCTTTGCCTTCACCTGTAAAGAAATATGACTCCGTAATCCCTCTCATATCGGACAGTTCGTCACAATAGCCCTTGATTCCCTCACTGTAAAGATAGTGGAATTCCTCACCGGAATACTCATCCTTCAGAATGAATTCTATACCGCTGTTGACAACAGACTGGCGCTTGATGATCTCCTTGAAATTATCAAGAGGTATAAAAGTCTCTGTAAAGACCTCGGAATCAGGCTTCCAGCGCTGTATCGTACCTGTCCTCTTGAACCTGTATGGTTCCTTCATGAGTTCCGTGACAGGTTCACCCTTACGGAATGACATGGTGTACTTGGTGTGGTCACGCATAACGGTAACATCAAAGTACTCTGATGCATACTGCGTGGCACAGGCACCCAAACCGTTAAGGCCCAGTGAATACTCGTAATCGCCTGCACTGTTGTTAAGATACTTGCCGCCGGCATAAAGCTCACAATATACAAGCTCCCAGTTGTATCTGTTCTCTTTGGTATTGAAATCAAGCGGAATGCCTCTTCCGAAGTCCTCCACCTCGATCGAACCATCCTTGAACCTGGTGATTATTATCTGATTGCCGTAGCCCTCGCGAGCCTCATCTATGGAGTTCGACAGGATCTCAAAAAATGAATGGATACATCCTTCAAGATTATCAGAACCAAAAATAACCGCAGGGCGCTTCCTTACACGGTCAGCACCCTTGAGCATAGATATACTCTCATTACCGTAGGCTTTTTTACCTGCCATGAGTCAATAGTCCCCCGTAAGATATACAAATCTAAAAGTAATTATAACATAACCTTCCCAAAGTAAAGGTCCGTAGAATAGGACAGAAGAAGTGGTATTCGTCAGAATTTGATCGCTTTGGTCAATGGTTTGTTGTTGCCGCCAATGCTTACGGAAGCCCATGCCGACTGACCGCCGGAATATGTGGCCGTAGTAAGATTCGAACAACCGTCGAAGGCGGAATTACCTATACTTGTCACTCCGGAACCGATACTGATAGAAGTAAGACCTGTGCATCCCATGAAAGCGAAGTCTCCGATATTGATGACTGAATCGGGAATGCTGACGGCGTTAAGCGATGTACATCCGTTAAATGCTGCATATCCGATCGTTGTTACCGAATCCGGAATAACGATCTCGGTTAATGATGTGCACTGATTGAAAGTGTAGTTGGCAATAGTCTCGAGAGTTGAAGGAAGCGTTACCGAAGCCAGCTTGCTGCATCCGCCGAAAGCATTGTTCCCCAGTGTCAGAACTGCATCAGGGATCGTAACAGAAGTAACCGAAGTAAGAGCAAATGCACCTTCACCTATCTCAGCAACCCCTTCAGGGATCTCAATAGAACTGATCGACCGGCAGCCCCAGAACAGATTGGAAGGGATCCTGGTAATGCCAGCCGGAATCTTGGATGAGGTAAGTGCCGGACACTCTGCAAAGGCACTTGTTCCTATTGCACCCACGCTGTCGGGCATTTCGGCATAAACAAGAGAATTACATCTGTAGAAAGCAAAATTGCCGATGACTATCAAGCCCTCCGGAATCGTTACGGACGTAAGGTGATTACAGCCTTCGAATGCGCCTGCCCCGATCTTACGCACAGACTGCGCCAGAGTATACTCGGTGCGTGTATCTGCAGGGCAGAATCTTATTATCTCTGTACCGGTACCATCCAAAAGTATTCCGTCATCGACCTTGAAGGAAGTGTTCGTCTCATCAACCGTAAACCCTGCCAGTGAAGGACAATCGATAAAAGCAATGGAATCGATCATCTGAAGTTGACCGCTTAAGCTGATATTCTGGAGATTCTTAGATGATTCAAAGGCCTGAGGTCCGATAGATACAACGCTGTCAGGCACGGTGTAAGAAGTATCGGGTTTACCTGAAGCATAAGCTATAAGCAAAGTCTGATCCTTCGTATAGAGATCCCCGTTCAAAGAAGAAAAATAGGCATTGCCTTCAGCTACTGCGATCTCGGCAAGAGAAGATGATCTGTTGAAAGCACCCCTGCCGATAGACGCAACAGTGGACGGGATAGTTACCTTGGTAAGGCCGGTCATTCCCGCTGTAAAGTTCTCGGGGATGTCCGTAACACCTTCATTAATTACGACTTCTTTGATCGAATCAGGCGATGGCCTGCCGATGCCGAACGTCTGGGCATATTCACCTGCAGTGCTGCCGTTACCGGATATCGTCAGAACCCCTTTGCTGTCAAGCGTCCATGTGCACTGACCATAATTACCCTTGAAGCCCTGGGCTCTAATGTAGAAATATGCACCCGTCAAAGCGGCTGCGACTACCAGCACCATGACTAAACAGATAACGAAAGCCTTCTTGCCGCTCTTGTGCTTAGCCTTCTTAACTCTCTTAACATCTATCGGCCTTCCCTGAGCAGATGCACCGCCCTTAACGGGTGCCTTGCCCTTCTGCACAGCAGGACGTCTCTGAGGGGCAGGGCGTCTGACTTCTCCTGAAGCGTTCTTCAACGGTCCGTCCGGCGCGCGCCTTACCTGCGGCCTTTGTTCGCGGACAATATGCTCTTCCTTATCAGCCTCAGGGCGGGCCTTACGAACAACAAAAGGATTATCTTCCTCATCGTCGTCATCGTCATCTTCAGCCCTGTCAAGAGACTCAAGAACTTTTGCATTATCTGTCTGGACAACATTAAACTTAAATTGTCCCGGGATCACTTCCGTCTTTTCTGCAGGTTCTTTACGCGTATCAACATCAGACTTGTTATCAGGAAGCTTAACAAACAAGGAAGCGGTGTCTTCGCTCTTGATCACTTCGTTGCCCGGCCTTCTGTCTTTGTCGCTTATCTCATTATCTATAATTTCCACCTTATCAAGCGGAATCCTCTTATGTTCATGTCCCTGATCAGATTCAGGGATCCTGTTACCTGATTTCTTCATAAAATACCTCTATCATATTACTGCAACTGTCTTATTCACTTAAGCAATTCCACTTTATCCTTGATATTATAACGCAATATGCGTTCGTATTTGGGAACCGTCGCATTCAAATTCTCAATTATTTTATCCCAATTCTTGTCTTTGTCCAACTTATTTACGTAAATATCACATGTCAGATACTCGTTCTGTATGTACACCTTGACATGAACTATACTGTCGTCAAGGCCTTTTACACGGTCTGATATCAATGAGGAGGATATATTTTCGCCATTAATGAGGGTCAGGCGCGTGTCTTTGCGGCCACGCACATAGACATGATTATTAATAATTTTACCAATATCGCCTGTCAGGAAGTAACCGTCATCGGAGAAGCTTCTGCGTGTTGCCTCCTCATCTTTATAATAACCCTTGAAAACGTTATCTCCCTTGATCGCCAGTTCTCCCCAGCCTTCTGCGTCCGGATCCTTTACGCAGGCATCAACATCCTCAAACAGGGTGCCGGCACTGTCAAGCACCTCATCTCCCGGGTAATCAATAGAGAATCCCGACGAGGTCTCGGACAGGGCATATGCATTCATCAGATAGAAGCCTTCCGCCATATACTGATCCCTTATCTCGGGAGAAAGCCTCGCTCCGCCGCAGAAAGTATACCTCATCCTTCCTCCGAGGATCTGCTTCAGGCTTATCCCCATGGCTTTGGCTCCCTCGTAAAATTTCATATATACAAGAGGTACGGCAGAGAACACAGTAGGCCTTACCGTCATGATCTCCTGTGGCATCTTAGACGTATCGCGGGCCAGATATATCTCATAACCGTAAACCAGCGAATAGATGAAGTTATAGATCGATCCGTAAGTGTGATTAAGCGGCAGAAAAAGATAACATATGTCTTCAGGCAGGATCCGGACTCTTCTGCCCAGGCTTTTATAACCGGAGAATACATTGTTGACCGACAGCATCACGGCCTTCGGGAACGATGTTGTTCCGCTTGTAAAAACTATCTTTGCGGGATCATCGCCGTCCTGCGGCTCGAGCGAGACATCAACGGCCTTTGCCCTGCCTTCCTCAAGACACTTATCCCACCGGTCCTCGATGCAGATAAATTCGGTTCCCGGGAATTCACCCTTAACAGAATTGACCTTATCTTCAAGCGCCTTACCGTAAAAAAGGCAGACAATATCGCACTTATCAATAGCATAACGAAGATTATCTGACGTCCACTCCTTCGACAGACCGACACTTCTTCCCACAAAATTCATTACGGCAATATCAAATATACACCAAGCCACATTATTGGGACTATATATCCCGATGTTCTTACCTTTATACCCCTTATCCAGGAGGTAAGAAGCAAAATAATGCACCCTGTCAATAAACTGAACGAAAGTAATGCTGTTATAAGTGCCATTAACAAGTTCATGAAGATACGGCCTGTCGCCCCACTTCACATAGTCGTTCCTCAGGAAATCATTCAGCTGATTATTCATTTTTGGCTCTCCCTCTCCAGTCTTCAATGGTCATAAGGGTAACGTGTCCCTTTCGTTTCTCGTTCATAGCAGGAACGTCGACATCATCGCTTGTCCACTGATACTTAAACCCGATCTTCTCCTGGCAGCGTTTTGATTTTGTATTACCTTCGTAGTAGCCTGCCCAGACCTTATTCATGCCGATGTCCTCAAATCCGTGCCGCAGCAATTCTACTGCAGCTTCCGGCATGATCCCGCGTCCCCAGTAATCCTTACCGAGCCAGAAGCCCATCTCACACTCGTCGTCAGAATTACACAGTTCAGTTCCAAGCTTCAATTCTATGCATCCGACCGGAAGATCAGATTCCCTCATGCATATTGCATATGCTTCCGGGCCCTGAAGCACATTCTCTATAATATATTTGCTGTCATCAACACTTTTATGGGGCGGCCATCCCGTTATCGGGCCAACATCAGGATCCTTGCAGAGAGAATACATCTGTTCCGCATCACTTGATCTCCATCTGCGCAGATACAGACGTTCTGTCAGCAGACATTCACGTTTCTTAAACTTCTCAAGCCTGTACAGGTGTTCCTCATCGATCTTGTCATTACCGTCCTTAAAGTCATATCCCATCTTCTTATAGAACGGGAGCCCTGTGATGGATGCCGGTATCTCGATCCTGACTGCTCTCAGTGCATATTCATCCTTCTCAAGTGTCTCAACAATAAGTCTTCCGACACCCTTGCCCTGATACTCGGGAAGTACAAAAATCGTAAACAGGGAGCTCTCATCTTCCCTGCCCCAGAAAGGTCCGATAGAGCCGCAGCCTATTATTATTCCGTCTTCCTCCACTACATAGAAATGGGTCCACGAAGCTCTGCCCGACACATTCTCAGGGGTCTCTGACTTAACCAGTTCCTCCATAAGATCAGCAGGATAGTCCTTTGTATTTGATATCCTTATGGTTTTGATTATTAACTCCGATACCTCTGTGGAATCTTCTTTCCTGAATCGTCGTATCCTCATATAGTCCTTTCCAACAACACGTATTCATAAACATCAGTAACGTCATCATGTGCATATTCCTGCGTAACCTTACCATCCCTGGCAAGGGCACCGATACTCGGGAGACCCGATGCCATCAGTTCCTTCATTATCGCGTAGACGATCGCCTTTCCGAGTCCCCTGTGGTTTTGATCCACCCCCATATAAAGCATCACATACTTCTTGGGATGCTTGCGGAGCTTAAGGATCCTCGCAATATTTACGGGATTAAGATGATAGACCTTATTGCCGTAATCAGGAACACTGACATAGAATCCTACGGCTTTGCCTTTATAGTACGCGATCTTCGTCATGCTCATATTCATGATCGTCTTATAGCTTTTGAATACCTCACGGAAATCTTCGATATTCACATCCTTGAAGATCGGGAAATCGCTGTACAGCTCCGTCACCATCCTGTACACATCATCAATCGTCTTGTCAAAATCCTGAACCTTAGGGCTCTCTATCGTATAGCCCATATCGAGAAATTCTTTGTATCTGTTCTCGAACTTCTCATTCACATAAGTCTCATCTACAGAACGGAATTCATTAGAGATGTAATGCTCTTTAACCACAAATCCGTTATCCTTGAACTGCTTGAAATAATAGTCCTTATTATAAGGTTCTCCTGTATAAGGAAGCACATCGAACCTGTTGATCTTAAGCCTGTATTTGATCCAGAAGGAAGCATCGACCGGCCCGGTTATCTTGTCATATCCGGCTTCCCGTGCAAATTCATATGCACTGTCAAAAAGGAACTTTGCATATCCGTCATTATCAAGACACTCATAAAAACCGAGATAAGCTGTCCTGTCATTGTCATATGTGGTTATGGCAAATCTTCCGACAGCTGTATCATCATCATCATATATCAGGAACTTATCCAGCTTGAAATACTTGGACAGCGGATGTGTTCCCAGTAATATGCTCTTCATAGAATCCGGATCTTCCATATTATCCCGGGAAGTATATATCTTACACGGAAGGCCGCAAAATGCCTTTATGTACTCATTCTCATCCGTAAATCTAACCAGTCTCACTTATCTGCTCCTTTGCAAAATCTCTATCTTACCGCAGCTTCCATCTATCCTGATCCTGTCGCCTGTACTTATCGTGTCCAGAAGCCCTGTGACGCCGACTATCGACGGAACTTTAAGTTCTCTGGATATTATAGCAGTATGCGACAGGAGCGAACCTTTCTCGGATACCACTCCTTTGGCTCTGGCGAGAAGGAATACCCAGCCGGGATCTGTCATCTTGGTAACAAGTATCTTATCATCAATGTCAGTCACATCCTCAAGGTTTCTGATAACTACAGCCTCTCCTTCCGCAATACCTGAAGAACAGGGTGTTCCCGTCAGCATTGTCTCATCAGATGATCTTACAAATGAATTAACTGACTTATGGTGCTTGTCGAACTCTTCTCCTGCAAAGATCAGTCTGGAATACGCAGGAAGATGCCTGAAGAGCTCGTAATCTTCCTTGCGTGCATTGATCTTATCTCTCATATCCGCGGAACTTGTTATCAGATCCCACATCTCATCAACAGTCAGGTAATAGATATCAGATTCTTCCGCTATGATACCTCTTGTCTTGTAGCTTTTTGCCACCGTGTCTACAATAAGCCTTACCATACCGTAGATACGGCTTCTGTTAAGTCTGGAGATCTCCCTGTTGGCAATACCCAGAGATGCCCGTTTAAGCAACGCTCCGGTAAGGCCTTTCGGATGTCCTTTTGTATCTCTCGGCTTCATAATGCTATTATATGTCTCTTCGAGTTTTCCCATATCCTTGCGGTATGACTCGATCATCTCATCCAGCAGATGGGGATCGGACCTGTAAGTCCTGCTCTCCAGCTTAAGTTCTTCAAGGCTTCTGTCACCATATGTATCAATATATCTGGAACGGAGCTTAGCATATTCTTCCTCTGTCAGATTATCCTTGATATATGCCATCATCAGCATTGTCTTGATGGGCATCATACTGTGGATATCAGTAATCCCGCTGATGAGGTTATTGATCTCTTCGTCTGTACTGCCCTTCTTCTTGAGCCTGGACTTGACGAGACCGGTGAAGATAAAAGAATACATATCATTAAGGAGTGTAACATCCCAGCAGTCAAAGAGCTTTGCTTTGACCTCGTCAAAAAGATCCTTCAGCTCCTGAGGTGTCATATCATCACGGTAGGTGCCATAGAAGAATTCGTTGACCTTCATAAAGGTATTGTTGAGCTTTCTCATATTCCGCGGCACTCGTATCAGTTCGTAGACAGAATTAAAATAAGTAGCCACACGTGTAAAGAATGGTATCTCCACGTCCTTGTCATTGTAATTCCTGTTCTTTACTCCAAGCATCTCCTGCCACACAGGGATTATCTTCTTATTGAAAGGAAGGAACTTCAGCACTGTGTACCAGTTGCTTATTTTATAGTACACTCTTCCGTTCGCATGACCTGTCATGTTAAGGAATACATCCGTGTGTTTGTTCAGTTCCCTGTCGTTCTTGAGAACACGGCCTGATACCCCTCTGAATACTCCGCTATATACAAGATCCACAAATGATATGGTCAGCGGAAGTGATATACCGGGATAGCTCTCTACTATATTACTGTTATCAAGAACGAGTGGGTCATCTGTCCTGAGTGTTGTGATCGGCCTCGCCTGAAGAATAAACAATCTGCCTTCTTCTATGGCAAATTCGATATCGAGGTATTCACCAAGAACCTCCTTGATATTCGATGATACTTCTATAAGTTCCTCAACTGACGAACTGCTGAGCAGATCCTCATTACCTTCGTAATAATAGATCCTGTCGGTAAGGTTATAGTAGTAAGATGTTGTTTCCGTCTTATCAGATACCACGCCTTCACCAAGACCTCTCCCGGCGGTGATAACAGTCTCATTAAGAATTCCCATTGGGTTCGCTGTAAACATAACCCCGGATATATCTGATCTTACCATCCGCTGGACTATGACACACATCTTCACATCATTAAGCTTGATGCCGGAAGCCTGAGCATATACACGAACATTATCAGAATTCATTGAATCGAAGCACTTCTTTATCTTCGCATCAAGTTCATCGTAGGACACGTTAAGATATGTATCAAACTGACCGGCAAAGCTCGCATCGCTGCTGTCTTCAATACTGCACGAACTCCTGACGGCATATAAGAGATCCTTATCAAGTTGAGCGATGTCTGAACTTCCCGGATCATCAACGACCAGGAACTCCGGCACATTAACGCCCGATTCTCTGAGTTTTATCAGGTTATCAGTCTTGGCTCCGTACATATCAGATCTTACCTGCCAGTAAGAATACAACGATCGTCAGCAGCATCGTGGATTCCTGAAGGTATGTATATCTCTCCACTTTATCAACGATCGCAAAGCGCTCGGGATCCTTCATGAACTGAATGAATTTCCAGGTCATCCATGAAACAAGCAGGAAGAGGATACCGACAGAGATCTTGTTCAGATTCCAGACAAGTATAAAGTTCGTGATAATATCAAGGATCGTAAGTATCATTACGAACTTGGTTGCATCCTTATAGCCGAACAGCTTGGAATATGTGGTGTAATCATTCTCATCTTTGGGTGCCTTGATCTTACGTGACACCTCCCAAATGAGTGCCGGAAAATATAAAGTCCACAGAGCCATGATGTTTGTAAGTGTAACCCATGGCAGATCGTATTTAAGAAGAGTGAATCCGATGATATAAAGGTTCACAAATGCCTGTACGGGGTTGTGCGTAATCAGTGCCAGCGGCAGCGACGGCTGTATCTTCGCCCGCTGGAAGAACCACTTGCTCATGAGATACCCGTATATGTACAGGATCACAAAGAAGATGATGCTGTCCCACATGAAAATAACATTAAGAGCTACCGTTATTGCCTGTACAATGACACATGCGATGACTATATCTTTCTTAAATACCCGTCCGCTGGGAAGGGGCCTGTCAGGGAACAGCTTCTTATCCGTCTCAAAATCCTTGAGGTCGTCAGCCACTCTAAGCCACAAAAGAAATGCAAAAACCGTAAACGCTCCAACGAACTCCTCGACTCCGATATGGAACTCTGTGACACCCTGGTTGAGCAGGATAATAAAGTGTATCTCAAGGAAGACGATTACACCAAGTATCAGTCTCGGGATTATAGGATAACGTTCTTTGAAATAAATATATAACCTCTTGATCATATTCTCTTTCCTATCTTCTCTCCATATCTGACACGTGTCTCTATACCTTTACCGCTGTGATAGATTATATCACTGTCCGGCACGATGGTATCAGGTCTGACAAGTATTATCACAGTGGATCCGCCGGGTTCGAAGTATCCCTTCTCTTCTCCTCTTATAAACCTGTCCTTGCCATGATCCGTTATCCTACCCACGAGGAGCGCTCCGACTTCTATCTGTATGATCTCACCGTAATGCTCAGTAGACAATACCGAGATATTTCTGGAATTCTCTTTATAGATTTTGTAGTCTCTCGAGATGGAACTGACGGTATGAAGCTTGCCTCTGACGAAGTAGGAATTGACCTTGATGCCGTTATCTATATAGCAGTATCTGTGATAATCATCCATCGTAAGCCGGAATACGAATGCATATCCGCCGCTGTACAGGGCGGTATCAGTCCTGCCCGCAACAAGTTCGTCAACGGTATATTCGCTCCCCTTTATCATCATCTTCTGATCCCCGCCGATCCTGTAGACTAAGACTTTGGAATCGCACGGCGACACAAATGACGCAGGATCGTCATCCACTGTCCTGGCCCCGGGCTTGAGCCTGCGCGTAAAGAAATCACTGAAAGACAGATAATTACGCTCTTCGTAATCGTTCATATCGATACCGTACTCTTCGATGAATCCCGGAATCTTCTTAGCTGAAGATCTCCGTCTGTTAAGCCACCCGTAAAATCTTGAAGTCACCGGACTTATAACGAGCTTGAGAAGTATCCTCCCGAGAGCATTCCCGTACAGAAACTCCAGCTTGCCCTGTCCGTACTGAGAGATCTCAGTATATCCGCCTTTCTGCCTGTCATATATCTGCATGGGTCACAATACCGCCAGATATACGATGAGAAGTCCTATTGCAAGCAGCCCGAAAAAAATATAAGCGATCCCTCTCGGCTTTATGATCTTAACCTTAAGGATCCCGAGCAAGCCGATAACTGCAAAAGCAGATGCATATATCAGTTCAAATACTGTCCCGTCAACAACAAGTCTTAACAGATACACAACAGGAAGTATCAGCGCGGTATAGGTAACCGGCAATCCCGTATAATGTTTAACAGGTCCGGAAATATCGGCGTCGACGACATTGAAGTAACCGAGCCTTGCTATGCCGCTTACGGCAAACAGTATAAAAAGAATCAGATACCAACAGGAAGTCAGACCTGCCCTCAAGCCTATTGCGACAGGAAGCGCAATAAAGCTTACTACATCCACCAGGGAATCAAGCTCGATCCCGAAAGCCTTCTCCTCTTCAGTCCTATTGCACATGCGTGCAACTGTACCGTCAAAAAGGTCACACACACCCGCAACCATAAGGCATGCCATGGGATAGTTGATATTCTCCTGTGTGAACGATAGAAAGATACCTGTCATGGCAGATATCATACCGATATATGTAAGTATTACCGACTTATTCCACTTGCCTATTATCATTTGGAGATGACCACCGTTCCAGTTGTCCCGTCTACAGTTATTATCTGCCCGTCAGATATCCTGCTCATTGCATCTTTGCAGCAGACGATAGCCGGGATACCGTACTCTCTTGATACTATTGCAGCATGACAGAGGATTCCGCCGTATTCTGTAACTATACCTGACAGAATCGCAAACTTCGGAGTCCATCCGGTGTCGGTAAACTTGGTTACAAGAATATCCCCTTCCCTCAGTCTGTCTATCTGAGAGAAATCCTCTATGACTCTTGCAGTACCTGTGATCTTGCCGTTATTGGCACCTAATCCCTTCAATACATTTGCATCGTCAGACTGCATCGGAAGTGCAGTAAATCCGCATCCGATCTCATTCTCGCTGATGTAGTTGCGGTAAGCGCAATAGTAGAGCTTGTTGCGTCTGATGATATCGTTGAGCTTGTCGGGCGAACACTTGCCGTCGATATAATCCCAGAGATGACCTACCTTGAGGAACCATACATCCTCCCATTCGGCAAGAACTCCGTCTGCCGCGAGTTTTTTTGCATATTCTATAGTATACATCCTGAGCATATAGTAGAACCTGGTCGACACGTCCCTGAATTCCTCACGCCACCAGAGCATGGAACGCATATTGGACACCTTGTTCGTGATCTTCTTGAATTTACCTGCCGACACCTTTGACCTGATCTGTTCAAGGATGTCATTATACATCTTCGTGCCGTTATTCTTATCCTCTACAGGTGAATAGGAATCCTCCAGGAGTACCATGTCCTTGACCATCTGAATTACTGTCTGCGGCTCCTCGCTGTAGCACGGATAAGTAATATCAAGTTCTTTATCAGAATGATAACCGTATTTGCTTATAAGCGCTTTGACCTCAGGCATCAGGTGACCGGAAGAATCAATGTCAGACGCTATCTTCTCTGCAGTATTGTCAGTCCAGTACCCATAGGATCCGCTGTCCTTGCGGATTTCCCTTGTAATGTCCCACATGTCATAGAAAGGAAGGAGATGTGATATGTTGTCGATGCTCCCGAGAAGCGAGAGATATTCACTCTCCGATACATATTTGAGGAGGCTGTCCTTGTACATCGACTGATGGATGGTATTCAGGAATATCTGCCAGAAATAAGTGGTCTCGGACCTCAGATATGTCTCGTGGGTGATCTTATAGAATTCAGAAGTAATATCTTCTATCCCGTTATTCTCCAGTTTGTTCTTATAGTCGTAGTACAGATCGAGAAGTTCATTCTTGTACTTCTCGTTATTCACCGTGCGATCCTTGAGGATCTTGGACTGCTCGACCGCTATTACAACCATCTTGAACAGCGATGCAGGCGTTGCCCTGAATGTCAGCCCGTCGCCTTCATAGTCACCGATTATGCCGTATTCACTGTCGAACTCACGTTCCTTGTATCCGACGATATTGCTCATCGTCTTCTTAACGGCGGAGAGGTTCCAGTAAGGTCTCCCGTAATACATTTCGCCGAGCTTAGACGGGAGTTCATCATCCTTAAGGATCTTGGAATCCACTATGAACTTGCGGAGAGAATACTCCCAGATATATTCATAGAGACTCCACATATAAGGCGTACAGACTGTTGCAGACACGCCGCCGTCCTTGAAGTCGGCAGTCGTCCACAGATCCTTGATGTCATTGTACCTGATCTTCGTTATCCGCCTGCACTGGAGGATGTAGAGCACACCGTTCTTTACGGCGAATTCAATATCACAGGGAAAGCCGTAGAATGACTGAATATCAAAGAAAACCTTTGCATATTCCTCAACCCTGGAATCGGTAAGGATGTGATTACCGGATTGCTTGCGGACCATCGTCTCTTTGTACCAGTCATAGTAATACTGCTCAGGAACAGTCTTGCCCGATACGATGTTCTCACCGAGACCTTCGGAGATCTCGATCAGTTCCTCTGTATCCCTGCCTGTCGACGGGTTGAGCGTAAAACATATACCGCTGTAATCAGAGTCTACCATCTCCTGAATGACCACGGACATCTTAAGATCGTCAAGAGCGACCGTCCTGTCGACAAGATAGCTCAGGATCACTTCGCTGAACATTGATTTATAGCAGTCGATTACCCTTGACGGGATGTCTTCCGCAACTGTGTTGAGATATGTCTCATACTGCCCTGCGAAAGAGTACTCATCAAGGTCCTCTTTTGTTCCGCTGCTCCTCACAGCATAAAGCTTATCCTTATCCAGTCTTGAATCAATCTCTGATATGATGCTGTCCGGCAGAGAAGCCTTATCAAAGGCCGAAGTCACCTCTGCGGAGATGTCGCGGATATTGTTCTTATTCAGTCTTAAGACAGCGCTGCCGACGATGTCCTTTAGCCCGTTATGTTCCACAAAAAGATCGTAGATGCCGCTGTCAAGTATTATGCCGCCGGGAACATTGAATCCGGCGTTCTTCATTTCTATGAGATTTTTGCCCTTGTTGCCTAGTTTGTCTGTATTTTTGCATTCTCCGCCAATTGTTACGATCACCTGTTTACTCCTAAAACATGTTTTTCCTTAGATGGGCAAAGTATAGGAGCATATTAAGTAACAAGTGCGTAATAGCGCCTAATGCAACAAAACCCAGATACAATAATATACCAATATCATAAAATAGCCAAACGACCAACGCCACACCGAATATGGAATCTGCCTGATCAAGGAGAATAAAGAACACCTTCCAAAAGCCTTTGACCGTCTTGCCGGGTTCGATATCGAGCCTTCTCTTGAGGAAGCTGTTGGGCAGTTCAAACAGAGAATAGCCCAGGCCGAGCAGAACACCGATCAGAAGATTATATGGGACTGTATTTCCGTGACTGATGTAGAAAAGATTCAGGCGGTTAAGATCAGTCTGACTGCACAAAAGCCCCCAGAGCACGGCAAAAAGAGCATTAAGGATCAGATACCCTGCTATACCCTTCCATGTCTTATTATCTCCAAAGATCCTTCTTCCGTCGCCAAGAGTATGACCGCCGTCAACCGGCTTCTTAAGTGCATTCAGGACCGGAAGCTTGACCCATATCATGTTGAATATACCGGCAAGTATCGTCGGTGCAAGAGTTATATACATCATCAGTATCGTTTTTAACATGCGAGTATTATATCACAGGATGCTCAGTGAATATCGTTGTATAAACTGAATATACGATGGCAGAAGCAGCTGCACTTATCCCTGATCGATAAAGATGGTGGAAGCTAAGGGGTTCGAACCCTTGACCCCTCCCCTGTGAAGGGAGTGCTCTCCCGCTGAGCTAAGCTTCCGTTGCCTGCCAAATGATTATAATACTTTCTCAAGATAAATGTAAGTCAGATTAGGCGTGACTTTCTCCTGCTTGAAGATACTGTATCCCAGAACCTCGGTCAGGGCAAGGTTGCTCACGCTCTTGTTGCTTGTAAAGACAACATATCTCTTAACATCAAGTGCCTGTTCGATCTTATACAGGAGTTTGGACCCGATGCCGCGGCACCTGTAATCAGGGTGTACGATAAGCTTGCGGATTATTCCGGTTCCGTTCTCAATATAGCCTCTTGAAGAACCGATTATCCTGCCGTTATCTACTGCTTTGAAGAATATCCCCTTGTCAAATTCCTCTTTGATCCCGGCATAATCCTGTACCATAGGAGGTATATCAAAATTATTAAGTAACCTGGCTTCACTCTTGAAAGCAAGATGCTGAAGGTCAAGTATCTCCTGAAGATCATCCAAAGTTGCTCGCTCGTATACCATTAGATCACCTGTATGAACCATTCTTTGCCTTTTTGATACTCTTCTCAATATAGAGTTTCTCATCTGCCTGCTCAAGAAGAGCGAAGATGTCTATGGAATCAGAACAAATGAACTCACATAGACCTGTACTCATCTCGATAGGATACGGCTTGCCGGCAGCTTCATTATGTTCTACGGTAATATGATCGATCCTGGCCTTGATCGCTTCCTCAGTTATATCATCCCCCACCACAGCGAAAACAACGAACTCATCGCCGCCAAGTCTTCCGACAACATCGGTGCTCCTGAAAGTATCTGTCAGTATCGAAGCTATCTCTCTCAGTGCAAAATCGCCGTCATCATGACCAAACTTATCGTTGACCATCTTGAGGTTATCCATGTCAGCATAGCAAACTATTGCTCTCTTACCCCTGTTGATCGGGTCGGTTATAGCCTTTTGTGTGAACTCGAGGAAGCCTCTTCTGTTATAAAGCCCGGTCAGCTCATCTGATTTTGCTTCCTTAGTCAGGAGACTGTTATCACGCATAAACTGTTCAAGAGAATTCTGCAGTTCACGCTTGACTTTATCCTGCTCCTCGATCATCAGAAGCGACTTGATAGATACTGACAGCTGATATGCAACAACTGAAACGTTCTGAAGATCGTTCATGTCAAGTTCATTAACAATAAAACCATACAGATCATCGCCTACAAACAACGGGAATACGGTCATCGTCAACCTGTGATCAGTTTTGACAAATTCGTGTGAGAACAACTTCTCGGTCCTGACAAGCTGAAGTTCCTCAGTCGGTGTATATACCCCGTTCTTATCAGCATATGCCTTGAGGAGCATCGACTTGGGCAGCTTCCAGTTATCACCTGCAACATGCTTCTGATTGCCCTGGAACATATACATGAACGACTGAGAGAAGCCAACGGCATCCAGTCCTTCAAGAAGCATATTATATGGAATATCTCTTCCGTGTGACATAATGAAGATACTGCCAGTCTGCTTGTTAACGAGCCTCGAGACACGGTCACGCTTGCTCATGTTGGCACTTATGATATTGAGCCCCTTGAGTGACAAAAGCCTGTAATACTCAGAGATCATGTCATCGAGAGCTATGTTCTTAAGGTTATCCTGTGTCGCCAATACGCCTTCATTCTGCAGCGTCTGAAGAACATTAAACAGCCTCTCCGTACTAACATAAAGAAGAACGTCGGAATTGACCAGCTTGCGGAAAGCGCGGTCTACCCTGTCCCTGTGTTCACTGGTGAGGATGTAGTTGGAATACTGATTACAGAATTCCTCAAGTGTCTTCTTCAGCGCAGAAGTGTTATCATCGTCGTCGAATACACCGAACAGATATTTCTCAAGAGATGTGATAAATGACTTGTCCCCGCTCCTTATCCTGTCTATGTGAAGTCTGGTCCTCATATCTTCAACATCAAGCCCTTCACACCCGCAGGAGCTTCTCTGTACAAGGAATGTCTCAACTTCGATCTTATCCGTCTTGCCGCTCTTGATGAAGTCTTCGGCTGCAAGAACAGCCTTATATGTGAGATCCGCTGAACTTGCCTCAACAGTTGTGAGAGGAGGCGTCATGGATGCTGCAAATATATCGTCATCAAATCCTGCAACAAGGATATCCTTACCCGGAGTATATCCCCTGTCCTCTATTGCTTTATAACCGCCAAGCGCCATACTGTCGTTGGCAAACACGATCGCATCAGGCTTGCCGTGTGCTGCCAGCAGCTGATCAACTATGTCGTAACTGTCTTCAGTAAAATCACCGTAAACTATCTGGGAGTCATCGAAATGAAGTCCTTCAGATTCAATTATCTGCTTGAACGCTTCAAACCTCTCTATAGCATCCCTGTTAGTCTCAGGACCGCTTACATAACAGATATCCTTGGCACCGTGCTTCAAGATCAGGTGCTTGAGAACGCGCTCAAGGCCGGACTTATTATCGAACATTACGGACGGATATCCCTGAAGATTTGATGAGAACAGAGATACTATCGGAATGCGCGGCAATGCATCAACAAAAGCCTGCTGTACCTTCCTGTCCGCTCTGGAACCGATGGTGCCCATGAGCACATAAAGAATGTCCATGTTTTGCTCCGTAGGAAGGTCAAAAACAACATTATACTGGTACTCGAATTCAGTACTCTCGAATCTGCCGTCCGGCTTACCGATATAGTGTCCCGGAAAGATAAAAAGGTTAGCATCTATAGCCTTTGCTGCAAGATCAGCCCCCTTGCAAGCCTGACTTGTAAAGTAATTGTTGGGATCATCTATCAGCAATCCGATATTAAGCCGTCTACGCATATTAACCCTCCCGCAAAGGAAATGATATCAATACACTTTAATGATATCATAATATGCAATTATATTTTAATAACAAAAAGTAAACTAATTACTAATAATCACCCAAATCAAAAGGCTTTTTAAGGAATTAGCGGGAATTAGCCGTAAGAATCAGGGCCTGACATAGCAAATGCTATAACTATGCAAAAACATGTCAGAACTTCACCGTAACAGGAGCACTCGTAAACGAGCTGAATACAGCTGAAGCATCCTCAAAGTAAAAAACCTCAGTATTGCCGTCATCAGCCGAATACATATTCTGAAGCTCCGGGTATGCATCGAGCATTGCCCTGCGAGCCTCTGTCCTGTCATCTTCAACGAGCTTGCCTGACACCCGCAGCCATTCTCCGTTCTTGAATGCACATATCTCCACCTTCGGATTTGCGTGTATCTGTCTGGAAACATCCTTGACCTTGCCCGTCTGGATATAAAGCTTACCTTCAAATACATTTACCGTACCGAAAGGTCTGACCCTGGGCTGATCACCCTCAACAGTTGCAAGGTAATACGTCTGTGCCTCCTTAAGAAAATCAACTACTCTCTGCATATTGTATCCTCCCGGAATTATGAATTATAATGTTAACCTATCTGTTCAAAATCAGCTGCACCATGCTTACAGAGCGGGCAAACAATGTCATCGGGGAGCTCGTCACCCTCGTATACATAACCGCAGACTTTACAGACCCAACCTTTTTTGCCTTCCGTCTCCGGCTTCGGCTTAACATTATTCTGATAATAAGTATATGTCATTGTCTCCTTGTCAGCGAGAACCCTGGCTTCAGTTATACTGCAAATAAACATACCGTGTGTATCAAGATCAACATAATCCTCTACCTTCAGCGACATAAATGAATTGATGTATTTAGGCAGAAATACAAGTCCGTTATCTGAACGGAGTATCGTCTCACAACCTTCGAATTTGTCGGCATTGCGTCCGCTCCTGAATCCGAAATTCTCAAAAACCTTGAAGGGAGCCTCAACAGAAAGGCAGTTAACATTCATCACACCGGTCTGCTTGATGACGTGATGGGAATAATTCTGTTTGTTAATCGTTACAGCAATCCTGTTCGGCGTATTAGTTACCTGTGTCACGGTGTTAACGATAAGTCCGTTATCCTTTTTGCCGTCATTTGATGTGACAACATAAAGACCGTATCCGATATTGAACAGTGCGGACAGGTCATTCTTATTCGCAGTATCTTCCTTCTGAGCCAGATAATCCTGACACAGTTCCTTTGCCAAGGCATCAATCTGCGCCTTGGAATCCTCATTGAGGGCTGACATGATCTTAACGTTATTCTCTGCATAAGTGATGTTCTTTGATGACTCAAGCATCGACTTCATCGTCTTCAACGCCATAGGCGCCCACGAACCGTTCTCAATGAATGCAACAGTCTTATTCTTGAAGCCGCGCTCGGTCAAGTGATCTATGAACTGACGCATAAACGGGAAAATATCTGCATTGTAGGTTGTAGTAGCAAGTACAATATGGCCGTATCTGAAGGCGTCCTCAACACACTCAGCCGTATCTTCCCTTGCCAGATCGTTTACAACAACCTTGGGACAGCCGTTATTCCGCAGTTTGTCTGCAAGCATCTCTACCGCAGTCTTCGTGTGTCCGTAGACAGACGTGTAGAATATCGCTATTCCTTCCGTCTCGACTCCGTATGATGACCATGTATCGTAGAGGTTCAGGTAAGGCGTCAGATCACCTGTAAGAACCGGACCGTGCAAAGGACAGATAGTCGCAATATCAAGTCCTGCCGCCTTCTTGAGTATTGACTGCACCTGTGCTCCGTACTTGCCCACAATACCGATGTAGTAACGGCGGGCCTCACATGCCCAGTCTTCCTCAACATCCAAAGCACCGAACTTACCGAATCCGTCAGCTGAGAAAAGCACCTTATCCTTACTGTCATAAGTCATTATGACCTCAGGCCAGTGAACCATCGGGGCAGCCACAAAACTCAGAGTATGTGTTCCAAGCTCGAGCGTGTCACCTTCACCGACTATGATGCGCCTGTCCTCGAATTCGGTTCCGAAGAAATTCTTCATCATCGTAAAAGCCTTGGCAGACGACACGATGACAGCCTCAGGATAATTCTTCATGAAATTCTCAATATTTGCCGAATGATCAGGCTCCATATGCTGAACAATGAGATAATCAGGCATCCTTCCATCAAGAGCCTTCTCAAGATTATCGAGCCACTCATGAGTGAAATTCCTGTCTACGGTATCCATTACCGCTATCTTCTTATCAGCAATAACATACGAGTTATATGCCATGCCGTTGGGAACAATATACTGACCCTCAAATAGATCTATATTATGGTCATTTACGCCTATATACCTTATGTCATTACTGATGAACATATTGGAACCTCCGTTCAAATAATACGATAAACAGATTATACATTATGCAGGCTGATTGTAACAGACTAAGTATTCTGTCCATATAATTGCGGAGCAGTGTGAGCATTAATATCAGGAGCTGAACTCATCAACCGGCCGATCATATTCAACGCAGAATTCTATAAAAACCGGCAATCGGCTCCTGAAGCAGGTAAAACCCGGAATTCAAGGGCTTTCCAGGCTTTGTAGACTATTCGAGTTCGTCTAGGGTAACAACATATTGTGTTACACGCTTTGCTGTGTTACAAGATGTTGGATATCCATTACCAGTTTTTATTGTCAAAAAAACAGTATAAGCAACAAATAAATGATATATTTAATTAACGACCGTGCTTTTTCACAGTTACTATTAAGAAATCCTACATTGTTCTATCTCACGTGTAATACTCTTTTCAAACGATACCACTTCATCCTCCATTTCGGATCTTCTATATTTCTTTTGCCATAACAATAAATTATCATGATAATGCTTGACCAATATTATCTCTTCGTTAACAGCTTCAAACACTATAGAAAGACGATTAGCACCGCAGAAAATCACCATGTACTTTTCTCCGATTTCCAATTCCTTAATATGTCCAAGTTTCTCGCGCCAACCATTAATATCTTCCGGTTCATATCCGCGAGGTAAGTATTCAGTTGGCGGTTTTGTTCCGACTACATCGCCATCAAAATCAAACCACAAATACCCCCAAAAATCTGCTGTAGGATTGTCTACCGCTAAGAATTCTGTTATATCCTCTTTATTGACTCTATAATAAATTTTCATCATTTATCAATCACCTACCAAATAAATTCATGAATTCTGTATATGTATAATGATAATCTCCGAAAGCAGTATCTAAAACTCCACTTTGCCTAATTCCTGAGTTTATCTTTTTTCTCGTGCCTTAACCGTCCGTTTTCCTTATGGGTATAATTGTCCCTGCGCCAACTTTTGATCGCTGCAGCATCAGCAGGAGACTCTTTTTCTCTCCAATATACTTCATATGGGGTTTCCGGTCTTCCAGCACAAAATGAACAGGTTGGATCCGTGCAGGCCTTCTCGAGCCATTCATTACAGTTAATACATGCCAAAGCATCATACTTAAAAATGTACATCTTGCTGTGCTGTCCACACAAAGGGCAAGGAGTATCTATACTCTGTCCGATCTTCTCCCATATCAGTCTTGCCTCTCTGGATTTTTTATTATACTCTCTGTTTTTCATAGTTCATCTAATTCATGATTATCTTAGCCATTCAATTTCTTATAAACCCAATTACATAACTCTTCCATATCTGAGACTGCGCTTTCGCATAATAACTTATATTTTTGTTCTCCAAAGTATTCTTGCTGCGATCGGTTCTCTTCATTTTGGAAACACTCCTGTTCATAGTCTCTAACATCCTCGATAGAAATAACATACAAGTTTTTGCGTGAAAACGGGCCCTTAAAAACACACCACTTACAATTACCTTGAAATGACTCCAAAGCTTTGGACAAAGCCTGTATAGAAGTCTCGGAATTCAATTCCGGAAAGATATATCACTATTCATTCTATATGAAACTCTCTTCGTCCAAAGTCTACCCTAATAAACACATCTGATTTCTTTCTTCCTTTTTTCAATCGACCAACAAATATCCCCCCAAAAGAAGAATAGTATTCATGGACAATTTCAATTAACCACTCCGATGTATTAATCTTATCAACTAACTTATCAATCTGGATATTTTTTTTAATGGCATATCGTTTTCCAAGTATATTTCTTTGTTGTATTTCATACAATTCAATTGTATCTGGTTTAACTTCATAAAGATGCATCGTCGCACTTTTAACCCTTTGATAGCTTTCTGTTTGTTGTTTTTTCAGCCATACTCCAAAGTCATTAAAACTTATGGTGACAGATTTATCAGTTACAATTATTCTATCCAAAACACAATCTGATATGCTCACTAACGGATAATTCTGTTTTAGTTCACAATTCACTACCATTCTGGCAACCTCCATCCATTGTTGATTATCCACTTTTTTTGGCTATTACTTAAATGAGGTATTGGTTTCATACCCGCATCATGCCAAGTTCCATCCATATTCAAAGCAGCATGATTTGAATCAAAATGAATATGGGGTTGTTGACCATCTACATGTGGTGGATCAACTCTATCTACACCTCTTGGAACCTTGCCACGTTCTACCTGTTTTTGCATTTGATTTTGACTCGTTTGATTTGCAATGCTGCCTCCCGCTGAAGCATTGCTTGTACTATTAGAATCTTTCCATCCACTAATCCGAACAGCTCCTCTCTTATTAGATGTCCAACCATTCGAGATTTTTTCACCAATAGATCTGAATCCCTCGCTAATCCCATCTAATAATTCTCCGAGCGCATACATTTGTAGCAAGGCTCCAGCGAACTCAAATAAATCCGAATATATATTATATCCTCTTATTCTCGCTGTATTTGAAATATCGTAGCAAATACCTCCTGTCATTAACCCCATTATTCCTAAGAGTATTTTTCCAAAAACACAAATCACAACTCCCCCAACAAAAGCTCCTGCTACCCAGTACGCGAGAAAAGCCGCAAGAATCATTGCCGCAAGCATCCCTATCCAATAAGATGGTTGAGTTTTATCCGCTCCAGTAATAGTTCCTAAAACGTCATATAATATACCTGTACTTGCCTCAGCTAATATGGTTATGATACAAACAACAGAGTTCATTTCTGTTAATGAACTGCTATGCCCATTAGGATCCGAATACATTACAGGATTTGCATTCGCAAAGAGATACTTGTGCAGACTTACAGGATCTGAAAGTGAACCGGAATATGTATCCATCGAAGTAAATGTACCCGTCGAAGGATCCATGTACCTTGTCCTCAGGTAGTAAAGACCTGTGCTGTCATGCTCTTCACCCTGGAATCCGTAAGAGTTGTCTGTCGTTCCAGTCCTACCTGTCTCATTGCCGAATGCATCAAAAACAAGCGTATCGGTTACAACTCCGCTCTCATCCATCAGCGCGCGTACAGATAAACCTCCGTCATAGAGGTAGTAGGATGCATTTGTTCCTTCTCTTCTTGAGATCAGCTCAAAGCTCCTGGTGTAGTAAACAATATCCGTTCCCTTCGTTGCCTTCAGTACCTGGCTGTATCCGGTAGACAGATCAGTCGTGAACTCTGTTGTTACACCGTTAGATGTCTTGCTCGTTCTGTTGCCGAGATAATCATAAGTATATGTCTCTGTAATCGTCCCCTGCAGACTGTTAACATTTGCAGAGATCATGCGGTTACGGCTGCCATAAGTATATGTTGCAGCTGTCACGCCCTGACTGGACTGACTTACAAGATTACCTGCGTTATCCCAAGTATAGTTAACATCTCCCGCCCTGATTATCTGGTTCAGGCTGTTATAAGAATATGTTGTAACTACACCGTCCTTCGTCATGGAAGCACGGTTGGAGTTGGCATCGTAAGTATAGGATGTTACAGAGACGTTGCTTTACGAAGCGAGGAGCACTAAGCATCTCGAAAAGAATCATCACCACATATAAGAATATCAAGGTTCGATGTTGAATAGTCTCAAATCAACATGTCTATTTTACAAATTAATGCCCAAGCAATCAACATCTGTTATCTTCATATAGAAACTAACGCACTGACTGTAAATTTTCAGCATCATCCGTGATTATAAAACATGAATATCTATTATTTCTTCACTAATAATACCACTATCTTCTACAATAAACCTGCATATCATTGTCAAGTCACTAATCGTATTATCAACAATCATATCTATCTCTGTTTCATAGCAATTCTTCTGATAATGATAACTATCAAATCTTCCTTTGTAATGATCTTTGTCAATAACTGTTAGTTTGCCGCCATATTCATTCAGTGTGTCTTCAATATCTTTCCGAGAAAATACCAATAGTTTCCACTAAGATCCTATTTTTTTGGATTTGTTGTAGTTGATGCACCTATTAGCTTTCCATTGTGATTATGCAGTTTCATCATCAATAACAAGTCGAATAACACCACCGTCAACAACATATACTGAAAACCAAGTTACATCATTAATATCCGCCCCAGTTTCATAAAAAACGTCACTATACTCATAGACAGGATATACAGGGGTGGGAAGACTGTTGCACTATTTTGAGTTCAAATACCTTTTCTAACTTACATGCGCACGGATATTCGGTAAGCGTCAATCTTCAAAAACTTTATCCACTCACATCTCAGTTCGATGCCTTGACATATCTCGCGGAGACTCTTGTCTACTTCTTCCGTAAAAAATATTCGACGATATTTTGCCGGACACACAAAATGGTAAACAAGATTGTTCACATTGTGTGATTCATGTATGTACTTACTTCCGCTTCCCTGTGATTCGACCATGAGTGTATTCTACCCTCATGGTTCCTTCGCGGCAAGCCGCGGGGAATTATACCCAAGGGCGCCGCTACGCGGCGCTATTAAACCTTAATGAATCAGTACGCAATTATGCTCTTTTATGCCGTTTCATCGTCAACAACCAGTTGTAATACACCTCCATCAACAATATAAACGGAAAACCAAGTAACTGCATTCACATCTGCTCCCAATTCATAGAAATCACTACCATACTCATAAACTGGATAAACTGTAGTGGGTTCTTGCAAAACCATCTTGAGTTCCAGATACTCGTCCAACTTACATGCACATGGATATTCAGCCAGATCGTAAACAACAATCCTTTTGCCGCAATTTGAACAATCACACACAAAGTCCGGATGTTCATTTGTGAAACAGTAGAAAGACTGTGAACCACATGAACACTGTAGTTTAAACACATGTGCATTCGAATTGTGAAAATGCTTTCTGATCTTCACAAAATTTGAATCCTCATAGTCCTCAATACAAAAGTCTCTTACATGTAGTGGTGCGATAATCATAATTCATTTCCTCGCTTTCTTAAATTTAGTATATAAATACTAGTCGGTTAATTGCCGTCGGATCTGCTTGAACCATGTGTATATAATTACTAAATTCTCTGTTGATTTCTCTTAAGTTGCTTAGTGAATGATTAGAGACATAATTAGTATTGTACCTGACACCATCTAAAGTATACGAAGCATCAGGTTGAATATAATGTGAACCATCATAGTAGACTCTATTGCCGTTCGCATCCAATTGGACACCATTCTTCTTTATATCTTTAGCTCCACGCTCCGAGGCTCTATCCAATTCATCTTCAATGGCATTATTGTGTTTGGTATTGTTGCGTCCGTGTTCATCACCCCATCTAGTGCGACTATTATTGGGATTTATCGTCCCGCCGGAACCACTTAGTCCAGAATCTGTAAGTCCATGAACTTCGCCGGATACTTGATCGTTAACATAGTTATTAACGGCATTCCATGTAAGTGATAGCAGACCATTGCGAACATCAATATAATTCTTAATATCAGACAAACCTTTGATTTTGCTGAAGTGAAGCGAATTAACAAAAGAATCCCAAGAAAGAGAACCCGATGTTTCACTGCTGAACAATTTGTGATACGAAACAGAGGCTGCTAAAACAGTTATAATAGCTACTACTGCTACTGTTTCTTTCAATGTCATCGAATTATGCCCACTCGGATCCGAATACATCACCGGATTGCTATTTGCGAACAGATACTTGTGCAAACTTACAGGATCAGACAGCGAACCTGAATATGTATCCATCGAAGTAAATGTACCTGTAGACGGATCCATGTACCTAGCCCTAAGGTAGTAAAGACCTGTGCTATCACGTTCTTCACCCTGGAATCCATAGGAGTTATCTGTTGTTCCTGTCCTGCCTGCCTCATTGCCGAATGCATCAAATACAAGCGTGTCTGTTATAACTCCGCTCTCATCCGTCAGAGCTCGTACAGACAATCCTCCGTCATAAAGGTAGTAAGACGCATTTGTTCCTTCCCTTCTTGAGATCAGCTCAAAGCCCCTAGTGTAGTAAACAGTACCCGTTCCCTTCGTTGCTTTAAGCACCTGGCTGTATCCGGTGGACAGATCAGTTGTGAACTCTGTAGTTATACCGCCAGATGTCTTGCTCGTCCTGTTACCGAGATAGTCGTAAGTATATGTCTCAGTTATCGCCCCATGCAGACTGTTAACATTTGCAGAGATCATGCGGTTGCGGCTGTCATAAGTATATGTTGCAGCTGTTACGCCCTGGCTTGACTGACTTACAAGATTACCTGCATTATCCCAAGTATAGTTAACATCTCCCGCCCTGATTATCTGGTTCAGGCTGTTATACGAATATGTTGTAACTACACCATCCTTTGTCATGGAAGTGCGGTTAGAGTTGGCATCGTAAGTGTAAGAGGTTACTGATGTAGTGTTTCCGGATGTAACTGTCTCGGATACAAGCCTGTTTAGCTCATCGTACTCATATTCTACTGTCCTGTTAAGCTCAGTAACTGCTGTTCTCTCACCATTAGCTCCTATCGTATACTCAAAGCTCGTTAAGATGTTATTGTCGCTGTCCCTTGATACCTGTCTTA